>Ga0210123_1000358_pt1 | contig 29444 bp, 19 predicted proteins | sample Muzzi_PWB_D2_FD_185535 | JGI IMG/M metagenome (GOLD analysis project Ga0210123, IMG submission 185535) | Wetland microbial communities from San Francisco Bay, California, USA, that impact long-term carbon sequestration - Muzzi_PWB_D2 (SPAdes) | ecosystem: Environmental > Aquatic > Marine >... | reverse complement strand
TTCCCTGCTATCCTCCCCCCGCCATGAACGACCTGTTTCTCAGAGAAGCCCGCGGCGAACCCACCGAGCGCCGTCCCGTCTGGATGATGCGTCAGGCCGGACGTTACCTGCCCGAGTACCGCGCCATCCGGGCCGACCACGACTTCCTCAGCATGTGCCGAAGCCCCGAGCTGGTGGCCGAAGTCACGCTCCAGCCCGTCCGGCTCGTAGGCGTCGATGCCGCCATCCTCTTCGCCGACATCCTCCTCCCCCTGGACGCCATGGGCTCCGAGCTCGTCTTCGTCAAGGGTGACGGACCGACCTTCCCCGAGCCCGTCCGCGAGCGCGCCGACATCGCGCGCCTCGAGCACCCGGACGTCCACGACACCCTCGGCTACGTCTTCGACGCGGTCCGTGCGTGCCGCGAAGCGATCCAGGAGCTGGACGAACAGGTGCCGCTCATCGGCTTCGCCGGCACCCCGTGGACCCTCGCCGCCTACCTGACCGAGGGCCGCGGCTCGACCACGTTCCCCTACCTCATGTCCTGGAGCTGGAGCGACCCGGAAGGCCTCCACCAGCTCCTCGACCTGATCACGGACGTCTCCGTCGACTACCTCCTCGGCCAGATCGAGGCGGGAGCCCAGGCCATCCAGCTCTTCGACACCTGGGGCGGCCTCCTCAGCGAAGAGCGCTGGCGCACCTTCGCCATGCCGGGGGTGGTCCGCATCCTCGAGGCCCTGCGCGAAGCCCATCCGGACCTGCCGCTCACCTACTACGGCAAGGGCACCGCCCACCTCCTGCCCGCCCTCGCGGAGCTGCCGGTGAACGTCCTCTCGGTCGACTGGCGCCAGCCGCTCTCGACGGTCCGTGCGGCGGTCGGCGACAAGGTGCTCCAGGGGAACCTGGACCCGACGGCCCTCCTGGCGCCGCCGGAGGTGATCGAGCGCCACGTGGCGAAGCTCCTCGAGGAGGGCAAAGGCGGCGGCCACATCGTCAACCTGGGCCACGGCATCCTGAAGACGACCCCGCCGGAGCACGCGCGGGCGTTCGTGGACGCGGTCAAGCGGATGGGTCGATCGGATCTCCCCCCAACCCCTTGATCCCCTTCCCGGTCGATCGGATCTCCCCCCAACCCCTTCATCCCCTTCCCACACTCCGGGGGGAAGGGGACACCCCCACCCGGCCGTCTGCTGCGATGAGAGTTTCCCTCTCTCCGGGGATCGCCCCGGAGTGCGAAGCCAGCGAGGGCCAGGGCTTCTCCACGCCCGCTCCAGCAACTCGGGATGTCCAGGGTCGGTCCGGGGGCTCACGGTCGCAGGTGTCAGCGGCCGCGGGCCCTCGAGATCGGTGGAAGGGCAGCCCCGCGTGCCCGCGAGCCGATGGCAGGCGGAGCCCAACGGCCGAAGCTCCACCAGGCGGAGCCGTGCCGGAGACCGGGAGACCCCGGACCGACCCGGGTGCCGGCTACACCCCCTCTCCCCCTCGGGCACCTGACACCCGAAACCTCAGCCCGTCCCGTCCGTCACGTGGAGAGTCACTACCCGGTGCGCTGAAGCGCACCCTACGGATCGGCCGAACCCACCACCTCCGCCACCGGTAGCGGCCGGTCGTCGGCCAGGGCTTCCGACTCCGCCCGGTCGGCGTCGGCCAGCAGGTCGATGCCGTGGAGCGCGAACCGCCGGGCCGCCGCCCGGGCCCGCCCGTCTCCCTCGTGGTCGAGCGACCACTGGGCATGACGCACGAGGAGCGCCAGCTCCGTCGCCCGGCCGAGGGTCATGGCGAACCGCCGGGCCCCCGCCTCCACCTCGGCCCGCCCGTCGCCGCCGGAGGACGACGTCCGCTCCAGCCAGTCCCCGGCACGTTCGATCGACCGCACCGCCCGGTTGCCCAGGTCCACCAGAAGCGCGTCCCGTGCCGCCGCGGCGCACCGGCCAACCTCCGCGGCCAGGGCACCGAACGCTCCCTCTTCCCCATGGCCCCGGAGCGCCCGGAGCGTGTCCAGGGCCAGCACGTTGGTCGTGCCCTCCCAGACCGGCAGCACCTGGGCGTCGCGCACCAGGACCGGCACCCCCGTATCCTCCAGGTAGCCGGCGCCGCCGAACGTCTCGAGCGCCTCGGTGCTCCCCGCCACCGCCTGCTTGCCGGTGGTGAGCTTCGCCACCGGGGTCAAGACCCGAAGCAGCAGCGCCTCCTCCGCGCCGATCTCCCCCGCCTCCTCCCGCCCCAGGAGCTCCACCACCCGGAACGTCAGGTGGAACGCGCCCTCGTACTCGGCCTGGAGGCCGGCCAGGGTGTCGAGATGGAGCGGCTGCTCGGAGAGCGGCGCGCCGAACGCCACGCGGCGCCGGGCGTAGTCCCGGGCCAGGGCGATCCCCCGGCGCATGAAGGAGACCGCCGAGACCGCGTTCCACAGCCGGGTGATGTTGAGCATCGGCGTGATGTTCCGGACTCCGTTCTCGGTCCCGGCCACGGCGACGGCGGGCGTGCCCTCCAAGAAAAGCTCCGCGGTCGGCAGCTTCCGTGTGCCGAGCTTGTCCTTCAGGCGCTCGATGCGGATGTTCCGGAGTCGCCCGTCGTCGTCGAAGCACTCGACGTAGAAGAGGGCCAGGCCCCGGCCGCCGGGCCCGTTGCCCTCCGGGCGCCCGAGGGTGAGCGCCATCTGGGAGGTCGCGGCCGAGGTGAACCACTTGCGCCCGTAGAGCCGCCAGACCCCGTCCGCGTCCTGCCGGGCCTCGGTGATCGAGCGGCCCACGTCCGAGCCGCCGGAGGTCTCCGTCATCCACTGGCCGCTGGTCCAGAAGGTCGAGGGATCGCGGCTCGTCAGCCGGGGCACGGCCCGCTCCAGAAGCTCCCCGTTGCCGTGGACGTGGAGCGTCTTCGCCGCCCCGTCGGTCATCGCCAGCGGGCAGGTGTAGACGTCGCTCGACGGGTGCACCAGGTGGACCATGGCGAGCTGGTGGACCCGCGAGAAGGCCCCGTGGGTCCGCTCGTAGGCGGCGGCCACCAGCCCGTGGCGGGCGGCCAGGGTCTCCATCGTCCGCCAGTGGGCGGTGAGGTCGATGGCGTCGACCCGCTCGCCCCAGGCGCTCCAGCGCGTGAGGCGCGGCTCATTTGGCAGGTCGCCGAGCATGGCCCGCCAGAGCTCGCCGCCGGCGAGGGCGCCCAGCTCCAGAAGCTCCGGCTCGATGGTCCGGAGGACGTCGGCGGGCAGGACCCGTGCCAGGTAGGAGCGCAGCACGCGGTCCTCTTCGTACTGATTCCCCAGATCCGGGGGCGCCTGAACGAAATCCTGGATCTCCATGGACCCAGTCTACTCCTCCTCGGCGCCGGCGCCGTCCACGCCCGAGGGCGGCTCATCGGTTGATCGGTGAGAGGATGAACGGTACGTCCGGAGCCGCGAATTGTTCATTTGTCCTATGGCCCGGCAAGAAGAGGGCATCGCGATGCCTGCCTATCGCCCACTCGTACACTTCACAACCTGAAACAGACAGCCTGTGTGACAGATGATCAACCCATGGACGCCCGAAGGGCCGGGCTACTCGTAGCGAAGGGCTTCGATCGGGTCGAGAGAGGCGGCCCGGTGGGCCGGATAGATCCCGGAGGCGAGGCCGACGGCGACGGCGACCCCGGTGGCGAGGAGCACCGCGCCGGGGGTGACCGCCGTCTGCCAGCCGGCCCAGGCGGCGACGCCCCAGGCGATGGCGACGCCGGCCGCGATGCCGGCGATCCCGCCGAGCAGGCTGATCGAGAACGACTCGACGACGAACTGGAACCGGATGTCCCGCTGGCGGGCTCCGACCGCTCGCCGCACCCCGATCTCCCGGGTGCGCTCGAGCACCGTGGCGAGCATGATGTTCATGATGCCGATGCCGCCCACCAGAAGCGAGATGCCGGCGATCGCGCCCATCACCAGGTTGAACAGTCTCTGGGTGCGACGGCTCTGGGCGAGGAGCGCCTCCGGCACCACCAGCTCGTAGTCGTCGGCGCCGGCGTGGAGCCGCTCCAGCAGCCCGTCGACGATCGGCGCCGTCTCCCCCGCCGGCACCCCGGCCTCCATCCGGACGACGATCTCGCTGACCGGCGCCGCCAGCGGGTCCCGATCGAACTTCCGGCGGGCGGTGGTCACCGGCAGCAGGATCTCGTCGGCGCTCGAGCCGACCGCCACGCCGCCGATGCTGCCGCCGGACGAGACGCCCCCGGCGAGCACGCCGACCACGGTCAGCCAGACGTCGTTGACCTTGACCGCCTCCCCCACCGCCGGGCCGTAGCCGAAGAGGGCGCGGCGCACCCGGCTGCCGAGCACGCACACCTGGGCGTGGGCGGCCTCGTCGGCGGCGTCGAGGAAGCGGCCTTCGGCGAGCGTCAGGTCCATGAGCGCGGCGTGCTCGTGGGTGACGCCGCGGACCGAGCCCTCGGCCGTGCCTTGGGCGGAGAGGATCGCCCAGGACTTGACCTCGACCACGGGCGCCGCGGCCACCACCCCAGGCACCGCCTCCGTGATCGCGTCGAGGTCCCGGAACGAGACGCCGAGGGACTTGGAGCGCACCTCGTTGCGGTCCGCCTGGTCCGGCTCCACGGAGCGGACCAGGACGTTTCGGAGGCCCAGACGCTCGATCATCGCCAGGGCCTGGCGCTCGGCCCCGGCGCCGATCGACAGCATGGCGATCACCGCTCCCACGCCGAAGATCATGCCGAGCATGGTCAGCGCCGAGCGCAGCTTGTGCGCCCGCAGGTTCTCGAGCGCGGAGTAGAACGCTTCGCCGCCGGTCACCAGGCACCTCCCGGCACCGGGGCGCCACCGCCTGGCCGGTCGCCCTCGTCGCCACCCCGTTCACCCGAGCGCCGTGACGGATCGGCCATGGCCACCCGCTCCCCCGCCGCCACCGCCCCTTCGATCACCACCCGGCCCCGACCGGTTGCCCGTACGGTCACCGGCACCTCCTCGAAGCCCTTGCCGGTCCGCCGCAGCACGACCGTCCCGGCCTCCCGGTTGAACACCGCCTGGCGCGGCACGGTCAGCGCGTCCTCGATGTCGTCGAGGAGAATCTCGACGCGCGCACCGAGGCCCGGCTTCAGGTCCGCCGAGTCATCCTCGGAGAGCGCCAGGGTGACGGCGAAGTACTGGACCGGCGACGCCCGGAACCGGGGCTTCGCCACGCTGTCGACCCGAGTGACGGTCGCGTCGAGGACCGTGCCCGGCCGCGCCTCCGGGTAGACCCGCGCGGGTCGCCCCTGGTCGAGGCCCCCGGCGTCCGCTTCGAGCACGAACGCCTCGACCTCCATGGCGCCGTCGTGGGGGATGTCACCCACGGTCTGGCCGGGGAAGACAGTGTTGCCCACCTCCGGCGGCTGGCCCCGCCGCCGGTGGTAGATCAGGTGCCCGGCCTTGGGCGCCTGGAGCTCGAGGGCGGCCAGGGTCTCGAGCGCGCTCCCCAGGTCGCCTTCGATCCGGCGCCGGGTGATCGCCAGGATCTCGAGGTCGGTCGCCGCGAGCTCCTCCTCGCGCCGGCGTTCGAGCAGAGAGCTCTCCAGCCGTTCGCCCGCCAGCTCCTGGTCGATCTGTGACTCGATGATCTCCACCCTGGAGAAGATGGTCGGGTCCCGGCTGGCGAACTCCTTGGCGTGCTGGAGCTCGCGGCGGGCCATCTCGGCGTCCTTGTCCAGGCTCTGGAGCTTCGCCTGCATCTCGCTCGTGCGCTGTTGGGCCTCCAGCCGGTTGCTCGCCAGCTCCGAGCGCTGGTCGGCCACGGTCTTTTGCAGCTCGGTCGGATCGAAACGCACCGCCACGTCGCCCGGCTGGAGGTAGGTCCCCTCGGGCGCCAGCCAGGCGATGCGGAGCGGACGGCGCATGGTTCCCGGCACCTGGAGGGGCGTCGACTCCGCGGCCTTGAGCTCCCCTTCCGCCGGCACCCAGCGCTCGAAGCTGTCGTGCCGGATCTCGGCGGTCGGCACGTCGGACCGGCCCTCACCCGGCAGCAGCGCGCAGACGCCGAGGGCGATCACCAGCAGGCCTCCGAAGCCGGCCAGAGCGAGGCGCCGCACCATGCTCACGTCTCCCCCTCCTCGCCCAGCGGCCCCCCGGAGCCGTCCACGCGCTCGGGGTCGAGCAGCACCCGGTCCCCCTCCGCCAGCCCGGAGAGCACCTCCACCCGCTCGCCGCTCACCCGGCCGAGCTCGGGGTGCACCGCCTCGGCGCCGAGCAGGGTCTTCTTGTAGACCAGGGGCCCCTGGGCCGTCGACAGCACGGACGCCACCGGCATTAAGAGCACGCCCCGGAGCCGCTCGGTCTCGGCCTCGCCCCGGAAGCGGAGCCCCGGGCGCAGGCGCTCCGGATCGCTGCCGTCGAACGCGATCTCCACCCGCACCACCCGCCGGGGGTCCTGCGGCGAGCGGCGCTGGACCGTGCGGCCGATCTTCGTCAACCGGCCGGTGTAGGTCACGTCCGGGTGGGCGTCCAGCCACACGCTCACCGGTTGGCCGACGGAGATCCGGGCCAGGTCGGCCTCGGCGACGGTGGCGGAGCCCCGCAGGTGGTCGAGATCGGGGATCTGGAGGATCGAGCGTCCCGGCCAGGCCTGGTCGCCCACCTTCTTCTTCTCCCCCTGCCAGTCGGCCTCGTAGATCACGATGCCGTCGCGGGGCGCGGCGACCTTCAGACGCTGGAGATACCCCTCGATCTGGGCGACGCGGGCGGCGGCGGCGGCCCGGCGCTCTTCGAGAATGCCGATCTCCACCTTGGCGCGCCGGTCGAGGAGCTCCAGCTTCTGGTCCAGGTGCTCGATCTCGGCCTCGGCCAGGTCCCGGTCGATGCGCTGCTGGGCGAGCTCGTTGGCCGCCATGATCTCCTCAGGGGTCTCGAGCTGGAGCTCGGCCCGGCGGAGCTTGGCCCGCGCCTCGGCAAGCTGGAGCTCCACCTGCTCGCGCTGTCTCGCGAGGTTGGAGCGCCGCTTCTCGATCTCCTTCTCCCCCGAGTCCCGGTCCGCCACCCGCTCGCGCAGCCGGCGGTCGAGCTCCTCGGCGTCGAAGGCGAGCACCAGGTCCCCTTCGTGAACCGCGGTGCCCTCGGGAGCGAGGAACGAGATCCGGTAGTTCCAGAGGCCGGGGACCGCGGGCGGCCCGAGGCTCGCCGGATCGACCGCTTCGACGACCCCTTCGAGGGCGGCGGTGATCGGCAGGTCGCCGCGCTCGATCACCGAGGTGGCCGCGTCGCGGTCGCTCGCCCCGAACGCGATCGCGCCCACGGCCAGAAGACCCGCCACGAGGGCGACGGGAACGATCCACCGCACCCTCGTCCACCATCTGGGCCGGTCCGGTCGGGGGGCGGTACCGGTCACAGCGCCGCCCCCGTCACCCCGTCCATGGAACCGCCTCGCCCGCCGGGAGCCTGGAGCCCACGCCGGGCCGCCGCCAGGGGGGTCCGCTCCTCGAGCCCCTCCTCCACCACACAGACGACGGCGTTGCAGGCCCCCAGGCGAACCGCCATCTCCTCGCCGTCCGCGCGCAGCACGCGGGCGCCGGCCCGCTCGCCCGGAGCGGCCTCGGCGGCGGTCTCCACGGGGTCGATCACGGTCTGGCGCGGCACGACCAGCGCTCCTCCTTGCCGTTCCCGGATCACCTCGACCCGGGCCGACATGCCCGGGATCATGCGCTCCGGGTCGGACTCGGCCAGCTTCACCACCACGCGGAAGAACCGCCGGAGGGAGTCGCGCCCCTCTTCCCGGGCGATCGACGATACCTCCGAAACCGTGCCGGCGATGACCCGGTCCGGGTAGGCGTCGAGCACCACGCGCGCCGGCATGCCGACGGCGACCCGGCCGTCGTCGACGTCCGACAGGCGGGCGACCACCTGGAGGGACGAAAGGTCCGGGATCGACCCCACCGGGAGGCCGGTCCAGACCGTGTCCCCTTCCTGGAGCGCGCGGTCTTCCCAGGGCAGCTCGGCCACCAGGAAGAGCCCCGCCACCGGCGCCTCGAGAGCGAGCTCGTCGATCGCCTTCCTGGCGGCCTCGATCTCCCGCCGCGCCTTCTGGATGTCGATCTGCTGAATCTCGAGCGCCGCGGCCGAGGACTGGCGCTCCGCCTCGAGCTCGGCCTCGGCCTTCTCCAGATCGCTCTGGGCCCGGACGAGGTCGAGGCGCCGGTCGGCGAGCTCCTGGCGGGGGACGATGCCCTCGGGCAGGTTGGCCTCGAGCTCGGCCTTCTCGACCTCGGCCCGGTTCCGGGTCACGGCGAACTCTTTCTCACGGATCGTGGAGGTGGTTTCGGCCTTCTTGCGCTCGAGCTCGGCGAGGCTCTCCTCCAGGGTGAGCTCGTTCTGTTCGAGGACTTCGACGAACTCGGTGTTGTCGAGCTCGGCGATTCGCTCCCCCGCCTCGACCTGTTTGCCGTCCTCTGCGAGCCACCGGAGCTCGACCCGCCAGCTCGGGGTTTCGGGCACGACGAGTGGGATCGAGCGGACGGCCTCGACCTCGCCGGTCAGGAGGACGGTCTGCTCGAAGTCGGCGCGGTGGGCGACGAGGCCCCGGCCCGCTCCCGGAGCACCGGCCGCCGTCGTCTGGCCCGAGCCGGGCGCACCGCAGCCCGCGGCCGCCGTCAAGAGGACGAGGGAAAGAAGCGCCAGGCAAGCCGAAGGGCACGAGCCTCGGAAGCGCGGGACAACCCGGCCCGGGCGTCGACAGCACCCGGCGATTTCGTGGGTGGGGTGAGGTCTGCGAAGAGTCGGCATGCGATCTGTTGTACGACCGTCGGCACCGGCCCGTCCCCCGGTCGGGCGACGAACCGCCAATCTTGCTGCGTATGCTGAAACTATCATTCGGAATGACCGATCGCAGCCCCTCCGGCCCCTTCGACTCTCCACGCGACGGGGCGGGAGCGATCACCCCGGTCCGGGAGCCAGGGCGCGAGTAGGGTCAGTCGTCTCCATCGACCGTTCCGCTCTGATGCAACTCCTAGCCGAAGTCGAAGTCGACTTCCGGGGCTTCCTCGGCGCCGGGCTGGGCCTGGAAGTAGGCTTTCTCGGTGAACGGCCAGCCGAGCAGGCTGATGAACCACTTGTGGGGGATCTTGCGGATCCGGGTGTTGTAAACGCGGGCGGTCTCGTTGAAGTTGCGCCGTTCGACGGAGATTCTGTTCTCGGTGCCTTCGAGCTGGACCATCAGGTCCTGGAAGGCGGGGACGGCGCGGAGCTCCGGGTAGCGCTCGACGACCACGAGGAGGCGGCTCAAGGCCGACGAGAGCTGGTTCTGGGCCTGCTCGAACTGGGCGAACGCGTTGGGGTTGTTGAGGAGCTCCGGGCTGACCTGCATCTGCCCCACCTTGGCGCGGGCCTCGATGACGTTCTGCAGGGTCTGCTGCTCGAAGTCGGCGGCGCCCTGGACGGTCTTGACGAGGTTGGGGATGAGGTCGAGGCGGCGCTGGTAGACGTTTTCGACCTGGGCCCACTGGGCCTCGACGGCCTGCTCGGTGGTGACGAGGCCGTTGTAGATGCCGCCGATCATGAGCCCGCCGGCAAGGGCGAGGAGGGCGACGAGGACGCCGAGGGCGATACAGCCGAGGGTTTTGTTCATGGATCGGGTCTCCTGTTGCCCTGGATGGCGATGGATCGAGGGTGATGTGAACGAGAAGCTGCCGGGCCCCGTGCCCGCCGCAGAGGATTCTCCGACTGAACCGGCCGAGAAAGATCCTCAGATTGAAGCGGCCGGACTCCGTGCCGGCCGAAGTGCGAGCGAAGCGAGCGGCCTCTCTAACCGGCACCACCAGGCAGAATGATACCCCGGACGATCTCCTTCCCGTGCCCTCGGCACCATCGGTGCAGGCCCGGGGCTCGGCCCCGACCGCCAACATCTCGGTCAATCGCTCGGGGGTGTGGGTGGGCAGGGTGGGTCCTTCGCCGGGACATGCCGAGAGCGGGCCGGGAGGCCCTGGGCGCTGCTCTGTCAAGGTGTTCGTTCGCGCTCAAGGTCGCGCAGCCCGTAGACATCGAGATTCTTCAAGCTCGGCCAGTGGGCTCACGTCCGAGACCGGCGTGCCGGACAGGTTGAGGTCCTCGAGGTTATTGAGCTCCCGAAGCCGTGCGAGCTCGTTCAGTGTCGTGACACCACTCAGACTGAGGCGGCTGACTCCGAGCGAGCTTCCGGTCGCGACGAGAAGCGCCCAGATTGCAGCCTGTTCGTTCGGTTCCGCGTTCAGCAGCGTCTGGGCGACGAGTGGCCTCGACAAGAGAAAACCCTCGATCCCGGCCTCCGTCTGTCTGGTGAGCTCCCACGTCCAGCAGGCTTCCCACGCCCCTGTTCTGAGGTCTCCGCGAAGACCGGTGTGGGGGTCGACCGAGACTTCGGCCAGGAGGAGGGTGCGGTCTGACTCTCTTGGGGGCTGGGCTTCCTGAATGACAGAGTAGCCCTCTCCGAAGAGGAGGTCGGCGAGCTCCCGGGACCAGTCCGGGCGGCCGGCCAGCAAACCGAACAGGAGGACCAGGGGCTCCCGCCAGCTCGCGTTGTCCGCGTGGGCTTTGAGGTCGTCGGGGCCGTCGCCGTCCTCGGTGCTCCCCTTGTCGAACCATCTGGGCGAGGTGAGCCGCTCTTCCAGGTAGAGCGCGGCGAAGAACTCCTGGAAGGAGAGGTGTGTGAAGGCGTACTGGCCTTCTCCTCGGGGCAAGAGGAGGCCGCTCCGCCGGGCGATGTAGTCGACGAACTTGCGTGCTGCGGAGTCCGGCTCGGCGACGTCTTGGGCTCTCGGGGAGAGGGCCATGGCCTCTCCGAGCCAGTCGAGGACCTCCTGCTCTGAGACAAGGATTTCACGGAGACCGCTGCCGCTCGCTACCCTCTTCCGCTTCTCCTCTCTCCTCTTCGCCTCCTCCTCCGAGCGCCTCCGCTGCATGCGAAACCCGACATACGCGAGCCAGCGCTTCTTTTCTTCGAGGCTGTAGTCAACCTCCGAGAGGCCGCGGTAGGCGTCGATCGACTCGAGGTAGGCGTCGGCGATCTTGTCGTAGAGGACCGCCCTCCCGTGGGGCAGGCGCGCCTGGATGCGATGGATCAGGGCCATCAGGGTCAGGAGGTTCGGGGTCCTCGCCAGCCGGAGGGTCCGGTGGTTGGAGGTGATCGCCTGATAGAGGTCCTCGGCCTTGCGCTGGGCCTCCGGGGCGGCCGGTTCGTAGCGGGCGTACCAGCCGTGGGCGAACTGCTCGATCTGGTGCTCGGAAAACGGGGCGACGTGGAGCAGGTCGGCCCAGCGGTGCTCCTCCGGTCGGCCTCGCTCGGCGAGCTCGGCGATCTCTCCCGGCCCAGGTGGCTGCTTGCCCTTCTTCGCCCCGGCGTCTGCTCCACCCTCCGGCACCACGTGGAACGGCACGTGGTCGTAGCCCACGCTCCGGGAGGTGACGAGCCACCGGCACGCCGGGTAGCGGCCGAGGCCTTCGAGAACAGCATCTCGAAGTGCTCTCCTCCTCGGCACGCTGGCGATCTCGTCCACGCCGTCGAGGAGGATGAACGCCTGCCCCCACTCCAGGTAGTCGAGCGCCTTCTTCCGGTCCAGGTTCTCGGCCACCGGGCGTTTGAAGAAGGCGTCCAGGAGGCCGTCCCAGGTGATCTTCTCGCCGATCGCCAGCTCGCGGACGATCATCGGCAGCGGTAGGAGCGGCCCCAGCTCCCGTGCCCAGGGGCGCTTTCTGGACCGGGAGAGCTGCCAGACGATCCAGTTGACCAGGGTCGACTTTCCACTCCCCGGGTCGCCGAGGACCACCAGGCGGGGGTGGTCGGAGATGGCATCGAGGAGTGAACGTCGCTCGGGCTGCTCGCCCCGGGGCAGCTCCGGAGGGATCGGTCGGGCGGAGAGCTCCGGCGACACGAACAGCCGGTAGAGCGGCACGTCCGGGTTGTCCTTGAGGTGGGGCAACCCCAGGAACCGGATGAACCCGTGCCAGTAGTAGAGCTGCTCGTAGTAGGCGAGGATCTCCCGGTCGTTGAACGGGTTCAGGAACTCGTCACGGTCGGGCTCCCGGTAGGGGTACCGCCCGATCGCCTCTCCCGTGGTCTGCCGCCTCCTCATGGGTGTGCCTATCCTACCGCCCCATTTCCGCTCATGATACCTGTGAGCCCCACTGGAGCAGGTGCCACTCCGCTTCCTCTTCCGAGATCGGTCCGATCGCCTGGATCAGGGCCTCCACGTGCAGGACGTTGTCCGCGGCGGGGTCGTGGAACACCGTCTCCGGCTCGAGGCCGATCTCGGCGGTCGCTTCCCGCTCGGACTCGTCCGCAGCCCCTGACTTCGACTTTGGAACCTCCTCCCGAAGCTCCAGATGTTCCAATTGGGCCTTGAGCCGGTTGGGCTCCCCGGCGCACCAGCGACGAAGCTGGTCCCAGAGCTCCTGCCCGTTGTTCCAGAGTAGTCGATAGATCCGGTGATGGAAGTGGTAGAGGTAGGTGTAGGTTACCGCGAGCTGCGCCCATCGCGCGGGATCGTCGCCTGACTCTTTGTGCTGTGTCCGCACGTCGTCCAGGTGAGGCTTAAACCGTGTCAGGAGGTTGGCGTACCCCTTGATCTTGCGCGGGACCTTCGGCAAGCAGTCGAACTCGCGGACAACCGCGTTCAGCTCGTCGGCACGCGGGTGCTCTCCCAAGTAGCGCCCGAGTAGATCGCCGGGTCTCGGACCAGAGGCAGGTGCCAGATGTTCTGGCAGAGCTTCTCGAGATACCGCTTGGCCGTCCTCCGGCGGGCGGACTCGTCCGTCTGGTCCGGAAGGTGCCGGGCGACCGCTCCCTCGATGATGTCCTGGTTCATTCCGAGGACGAACACACAGCTCGGAAGGTTCAGATAGATCTTGATCCCTTCCAGGAGCTGGTATGCCGTCTCCGACTCGCAGCGGTCCAGGTCGTCGACCAGGACGACCAACCGTTGTGCGTTCCTGCCCCGCCCCCTCAGGAGCGTCCTCAGCGCCTCCTCCAGATGCTGTCGGATCATATGGGATGGCAGACGGGTGGCCAGGTTCTCCTCCTCCCACCGCTCCCCCGCCTGCTGGATCTTCGACGCCTGAATCCCGATCCGCTTCGTCAGGTCCTCCAGGGACAGAAGGGCACCGCGGATGGTCACGTCGGCCATCTTCTGGCTCTGCTTCAGCGCCCTGGAGTACCAGGGGAGCTGCGTCCGGATCTCCTGCAGCAAAGCCACGATCGGCGCCTTCTCGTTCTGATAACGCCAGGCTTCGAACCAGACCACGGTGACCGAGTCCTTGTGGCGCCCCCCCTTCCCCAGGCCGTCCACTTTGCCGCCGACCGGAGTACCCTGTTGAGGACACTCCCCCACCAGATCCCAGTGGAGCTGATGGAGTGCGCTCGTCTTCCCCGTCCCCCAGTCGCCATGGAGCCCGAACACCTGGGGAGGGGTGGACGTCGCCACGCCGTCGGAGATCCGCTGGATCAACGCCACCCGGTCCAACTCGTCGACCAGCGTCGGCTCGTCGTTGAGTAGATTGAGCTCCGCCATTGCGGCGCATGTTAGCGGATAAGGCCGCTCGCTTCGCTCGCCCTCGGCCGGCGCGGAGACCGGCCGCTTCAGGTAAACCACAGAACCGGCTCCGGACACCCGCCCCGCCAAGCACACACCCACCACAGCGTCCAGGGTCGGGGCCAGGGCCTCCCGGCCCGCTCCCGACCCTGCATCCGCCGGAGGAAAGGCCCGGCCCCCCGCCCGAGCGGCCTTCCAGATCGGGCGCAGTTGGGATGATCGTTGTGATGGGGGCCATGGTCCGGTGCGCTCAAGCGCACCCTACGCGCCCTTGCGGCGCTTCGCCGGCCTACCCGGCCGCGCCGTGCCGCGCCCGGAACCACTCGGCCGTGCGCCGGAAGCCTTCCGCGAGCGCCACCGGCTCGGGCACGCCGAGCTCCTCACGGATCCGCCCGGCGTCGATCGACGAGCGCCGCTGCTCGCCCGGCTTTGCCGGGCCGAAGACCGGCTCCCGATCCATCCCCAGCACCCGGCAGAGCGCTTCGTAGAGCCCGACCACCGAGGTCTCCACCCCCGTCCCGACGTTGAACACCCGGAACCGCTCCCCACCCTCCCAGGAGCCTGGGGCCAGATCCGCATCCGCGGCCGCCAGATTCGCCCGCACCACGTCCGACACGTGGACGTAGTCCCGGGTCTGGAGGCCGTCGCCGTGGATCGTCACCGACTGCCCGGAGAGCAACCGGTCGAGGAAGATCGCCACCACCCCCGCCTCGCCGTGGGGGTTCTGCCGCTCCCCGTAGACGTTCGCGTAGCGGAGCGCCACCGCCTCCAACCCCTTCTCGACCGCGTAATAGAACAGGTAGTGCTCGACCGAGAGCTTCGCCGCCCCGTAGGGCGACAACGGCCGGGTCGGGTGCTCCTCCGGCGCCGGAAACTGGTCCTGCTCGCCGTAGATCGCCCCGCCCGTCGACGCGAACAGCACCCGCTTGACGCCCCCGCGCACCGCGGCCTGCAGCAGGTTGAGCGTGCCGACCACGTTCACCGACGCGTCGAACGCCGGATCGGCGACCGACCGGCGCACGTCGATCTGCGCCGCCTCGTGCACGAGGAGGTCGAACCCACCCTCCTCCGCCCCTTCCTCGACCAGGGCCGCCCCCTCCGGCGAGCGCACGTCGACCTCGTGGAAGCTCGCCCCGTCCGGGACGTTCTCCCGCTTGCCCGTCGACAGGTCGTCCAGAATCGTCACCCGGTCGCCCCGGGCGAGAAACGCGTCCGCGATGTGCGAGCCGATGAACCCGGCGCCGCCGGTGAGGCAGATCTTCGCCATGAAAGAGGGTCCTCCGTCAGGAGCCGGAGGCTACCAGAGACGGAGCTTGTCCAGAGGTCTCGATCGGGTTGCGGCCCGGGCCAGGTTTGAACCGGGCCCAGGCCGGCGTTGGGGCCCGCCGGACCTTCAGATCCCCTCGCGCCAGGTGGTGTCGCCGAGGAGCGCCGCGAAGTCGACGGTGGTCCGGGTCGGGCCGTTCTTGGATGCCACCCGGGCGCTCGAGGCCGAGCGCGGCTGGCCCTGCAACGCCGGCTCCACCAGGTAGAGCTCGGCGGTCCGGTCGATGCTCGTGCAGGCCTGCGTCGCGCCGCCCGAGCACCGCGGCAGAACCTCGAGGGTGCCGCGGCGGAGGCTGCCGTCGGCGGAGTACTCGACCGTCAGCTCGGCCGCGATCCTGCCGAGGGAGGTGCCGTCCGCCGCCAGCAGGTAGGCGTCCATGCGGTAACCGCTCACGGTCCGCCCCTTGTAGATGGCGATCTCGGCCACCGTGGCGCCGCTCGCCTCGGCGCGGACGATCTTCGACAGCACCCTGAAAAGGTGCACGTCCCGCTCGGTGAGCTTCTGATGGCAGGGGGCGATCAGCTCGCCCAGGCCGCGGCCCGGCTTGGCGTTCGCCGGCACGCCGTTGCCGGTGCTCAGGTTGTCCACCTGGAGCACGCCGGTGATCGTCGCGTCCGGTTCGAGGCGCGGGTCGAGACGTACCCGGAGCAGGCTCGCCGTGCTGGCGGTGAGGTCGGAGTTGAGGTCGTTCCGCGACACGCTCACCGTCGAGAGCTGGGGGCGCGCCGGGTTGCGCAGCAGCGTCGTCTCCTCCGGGTTGGTCGAGAACGCCAGGTGGCGGCCCCCGACGCCCTCTGCCACCGTGTAGGCGATGCCGGAGAAGTCGCCGGTCCGGGTGAAGGAGAGGTTGACCCCCCGCCGGCCGGCGGACGGCGCGATCACCGCGACCCGGCCGAGGAGCCCCTCGAGCCGCGTCGCGTCGCAGAGCATCTCGGCCTCGGTGAGGAGCGCCCCACCGGCCGTGCCCGCTCCGTTGGCGGCGCTCTCCGCCGGCGGCCGGCGCCAGGTGGAGCCGTCCAGCACCCGGCTCCAGTCGACCGCCTTCTCGGCCGTCTTGGACGGCGCGTAGGCAACGCGGACTTCCGGCGCACCCGGCACCTCGCCCCGGTACCGGGGCTCTTCGAGCCGCACCTCGGCGGTGCCGCTGAAGGTGGTGCAGGCCGCCGACTCGGCGGCCCCGGCGGCGCACCGGGGAAGCACCTCGAGCATGCCGGCCGCGAGCGCGCCGTCGGTCCATGCGGCGGTGACCCGGGCACTGATGCGGCCGAGGGCACGGCCGGACGCGTCGTAGCCGTAGGCGTCGATCCGGTAGCTCCCGGGGTCGCTGTCGCGGTAGATCGCGAGCTCCAGGCGCGCCGCGGCAGGCGCGTTGACCCGCACGATCTTCGACAGCACCCGGAACAGGTGGACGTCGTCGGTTTCGAACGGACCGTGACAGGTCTCGAGCAGCTTGCCCAGGCCCCGGCCCGGCTTCGCCGAGGACGTGCCGTCCGGGGTGCCCGAAAGGTTGTCGATGGTGAGCAGCGCCGTCGCCGCCGTGCTCCCGGGAGTGAGGGTCGGATCGAGGGTCACCCGGAGCCGGTCGCTGTGGCCGGCGCCCACCAGGTCCGAGTTGAGCTCGTTCCGCGTCAGGCTGACGCTCGCGAGCTGCGGGCGGGCCGGGTTGCGCAGAAGGGTCGTCTCTTCCGGGTTGGTCGAGAACGCCAGGTGGACCTCCGGCGCCGACGCCGTGCCCATGGTGTACGCGATGCCGGCGAAGTCTCCGCTGCCGGTGAACGACAGGTTGACGCCGGTGCCGCGGACGGAGGCCGGCAGGTTGGGCGCGTCTACCGCCATCCTGGCGAGCAGGTCGCGCAGCCGGGTGCCGTCGCAGGCCACCTCGGCCGCCGTCAGCGCGCCCGGCTTGCTGCCAGAGCCCAGGTCGCCGGTGTCGGCGGTGGCGACGTTCGAGTAGCCGGTGTAGCCCGTCGAGGTGCGTGCCCGCACCCGGAAGGCGTAGCCGGTGTCTCGCCGGAGGCCGGTGATCGTGGTCCCGGTCTCGGTGCCGGAGACCGTTTTCGCTTCAATGAACAGAGCGCCGCTCCGAAGCTCGACGTGGAAGGTCTGGGGCGTGGTACCGCTCCAGCTCCAGTCGAGGCGCACCTCGGTAGAAGAGAGGACCACGGCCTCCAACCCGGTGGGGGCGTCGGAGGCCGGGTCCGATGGTGGATCGGGAGAGGGATCGGACGGCACAGGATTCGGATCGGAAGGGGGTGGTGTCGGATCAGAAGGGGGATCGGATGGAACCTCATCGGCCGTGCGGGCGCTCACCGGACCGGCGGCGTCGGAATCGCCATCGCAGCCGGTGGCCCGCACTCTGTAGGAGTAGGTCGTGCTCGCCGCGAGACCGGAATTCGTGAACGAGTGGCTACCCGCCGGCAGGGTGGCGATGCGTACGAAGGTCGCGGAGCCTTCGACCCGCCGCTCGACGGCGAAGCCTTCCTCGTCGCTCGACTGGTCCTGCCATGTCAGGTAGATCCGGGAGCTGGAGACGGCGCTCGCCGTGAGCCCGGTCGGGGCGGCCGGCACCGTGCAGACCGCGCCACCGTCGCCGTAGAGGTAGGCGACGGCGAGCCGGTCGTCCTGGCCGAGGCGGGCGCCACGGCCGTCGTTGTGGGCGTAGGCGCGCATCAGGGCGTCGTTGAGCACCGGGTCGGCGCACGACGGCGTGCCGCTGTCGCCACAGGAGTGGCCGAGCCCGAGGGCGTGGCCGATCTCGTGGCCGAAGACGAGCTCGCCGTTCTTGCCGCCGTTGCCGGCGAAGAAGCAGCCGGCGCCGTCCTGGGTCACGACCTCGCCCTCGACGATGCGCCAGAAGCTCGTGCCGCCGAAGGTCGCCGTACCCGAGACGTTGCTGAACCCGCCGATGGCGAGGACGCCGCCCGACGAGCAGTCGAAGGAGCCCGAGATCTCGTTGTTGGGGTCCTCGAAGAGAACCACGTTCGTGCCGTCGGGCCCGGTGAAGCCGGCACGCCGCGAGGTCTTGCCGCCGTAGCTCAGGGTCAGGTTGGAGCCCGGGTCCGCCGTCCAGGCAGCCGTCGCCGCCTGGACCTCGGTGAAGCCGCCGCCGGCCATCTCCGGCACGCCCGCCTCGTAGGCGTACCAGACGCCACCGCCGTTGAACCAGCGGAAGTTCGTGCCGTTCGCCTCGAGCAGGCTGTAGCGCTCGGCGAGCCGGGGCATGTCGGCCGGACGGTCGACGAAGTAGGAGGCCGCCGGCTTCTCCCCCGCCGCGCGGGCGGCGAGCCAGTCGGCGAACGCGTCGAAGTCGCGGGCGCTGCCGGAGGCCTCCGGGCCGGCCGTCGTCTTCTCCCCGACCGCCACGGCGCCCGAGAGGTCGCGGAGCGCGAGCGCCCGGGCAGTGGTCCCGGTGCCGGAATCGGCGGCGACGAACGCGCCCAGCATGAGCTGGCTCACGCCGAAGGTGCCATCCTGCCGCGGAGCGAGAAAGAGGATCGCCCGATCGCCCGTCAAGAAGCGGGGCGCTCCCCACACGCGATAGAGCGCGCCGTTGCCGTCGACGCCGCCGGGAACCCGGACGGTCAGCGGATCGGCCGGCGGCGCTCCCTTGAGCACCCGGTCGAGGCGCACCGTGTAGTCGGTGGCGGGCCGTCCCGCGACCGGAGCCGCCGCCGACGCCACGATGTGGGCTTCGACGACGAGCGGCGCCTGGTCCGCGAGCGCGGCGTCGGTCATGGGCACGTAGGTCGTGCCCGCGGCCGGCGCGGCCACGGCCAGCGCGAGGATGAAGATGGCGAGAAGCGTGTGGGCTTGCGATCGAGCGCAGTCGGTACAGGTCATCACGGAGCTCCCAAAATACGGGTGGTCCTGAGGTACTTCGCCTGTGCTCGGATCGGGGAAAACTGCAAGAAAAAAAGGCGGAAGCGGTCAGTTGTCTGACGTTTTCCTGACGTCCCGTTCCGAAGCACGCTCCGTGCCAGATTCCTGACGCCTTCCTGACGCCCAGGCATAAACCACTGGATGTGAGGTACTTTGGAGCCGTCTATTCGGGCTCCGCAGGCCCCGGCAACGCCGTTCGGCAGCCCCTCGAGTGACAAGCTGCGGCAGCGCGTGGTGCCATTTCCCGTCACTCGAGCGGGCGCCGACATGACCTCCTCGAGAGGTCAGCCCTCTCCCGCTCGCCGCGGAGCCTCCTCCATCCGGCCCATCTCACCTCCCAGCTCGACACCGGATCGACGGTTCGTGAGCGCTCCGCGGGGGTGTTTTCCGTCCTTTAGAGTGATGCTTGCTCGAACGACAGCCGCAACACCGTGGGGAATCGAAGCCCGGCCGGTTCAGGTCGAGGTCGACGTCCATTTCGGCGAGCTCCCCGCGCTCCGCCTCGTCGGCCTGCCCGACGCCGCGGTGCGCGAGAGCCGCGAACGGGTACGCCGCGCCATCCGCAACTGTGGTTTCCGCCTGGGGCCGCGGGTGGTGGTGGTGAACCTGGCGCCGGCCGACCTGCGCAAGGAGGGCAATCACCTGGATCTCGCCATCGCCCTGGCCCTGCTGGCCGGGCACGGCCAGATCCCTCAAGAGACCTTGGCCGACCGCCTGATCTGTGGCGAGCTCGGCCTGGACGGGACCGTTCGTCCGGTCCGTGGAGGCCTCGCCATCGCCGAGCTCGGAAGACGGCTCGGATGCCGCGAGGTGATCCTGCCGGCCGAGTCCGCCGCCGAAGCCGCGGCCCTCGGGGACATCCCGGTCATCCCGGTTCAGGGCCTCGACGACGCCCTCCAGCACCTGCTCGGGCTCGCCACCCGGAGCCGTGCCAAGGCGCCGGAGCTGGACGGCCACTTCCCCGCCGGCGGCCCGGATCTCGCCGAGGTCCGCGGCCAGGAGGCGGCCAAGCGGGCTCTCGAGGTGGCCGCGGCCGGCGGCCACAACCTCCTCTTCCTCGGCCCGCCCGGCTCCGGCAAGACGATGCTCGCCCGGCGCCTCCCCGGCATCCTGCCGCCCTTGACCCGGGCCGAGGCCATCGCCGTCACCAAGGTTCACTCCCTGGCCGGCGACGGCACGCCCTCCGGGCTCCTCACCCGACGCCCGTTCCGGAGCCCCCATCCGGGCGCGAGCTCTGCGGCCCTCCTGGGGGGCGGCCCGATCCCCCGCCCGGGCGAGGTGAGCCTCGCTCACTGCGGGGTGCTCTTCCTGGACGAGCTGCCGGAGTTCAAGCGCGACGCGCTGGAGGCGCTCCGCCAGCCGCTCGAGGAGGGCGAGGTCACCGTTTCGCGGGCCCGGGCGCGGCTCACCTTCCCGGCCCGGTTCTCGCTGGTGGCGGCGATGAACCCGTGCCCCTGCGGCCACCTGGGCGACGCGCGCCACGAGTGCCGGTGCACGTCGCCCATGGTCGACCGCTACCGGAGCCGGGTCTCGGGGCCACTGCTCGACCGCATCGATCTCCACGTCGAGGTGCCGGCCGTGGGCCTCGCCGACTTGCGAAGCGCCCCCGGGGAGGGCTCCGCCCGTGTGGCGGCACGGGTGGCGGCGGCCCGCGAAGCCCAGCTCGCGCGCTTCGACACCGACGCATCGTCGCCGGTCAACGCCGCCATGGGCCCGGACCAGGTGCGGCGATGGGCCGCGTCCGACGCCGCCGGCCGGCGCCTCCTCGACACCGCCTTCGAGCGCCTGGGCCTCTCGGTCCGGGCGGTCCACCGGATCTTGAAGGTGGCACGGACGATCGCCGACCTGGCGGGGAGCGACGCCGTCCGCGCGCCACACCTGGCCGAGGCGATCCAGTACCGGAGCCTCGACCGGCGCGCCGCCGACCGGTGAGCCCGTGCCGAGCGCCGGGGTCCGGCCACCGCACCCGCGGCCGGGCATGCGGAAGGCCCGGAGCGCGTTGCTATACTCGGCGGCTCCGGCCGTCCCACCCGGACGGTCTTCTTCGTTGGCAGCCAGCCGGAATCCGCTTCGAGCAACCTGGAGACTTCCCCACTCATGAGCGATCCCGAAACCTCTCGGATTACCGATCACCGCGTGGTCATCCTCGGCTCCGGTCCCGCCGGGTTGACCGCCGCGCTCTACAGCGCCCGCGCCGACCTCGAGCCCCTGGTGCTCGAAGGCAACCAGCCGGGCGGCCAGCTCACCATCACCACCGACGTGGAGAACTTCCCCGGCTTTCCGGAGGGCATCCTGGGGCCGGAGCTGATGGACCACATGCGCGAGCAGGCCCGGCGCTTCGGTGCCGACTGCAAGTTTCAGGCGGCCACCCGGGTCGACCTCTCCCAGCGCCCGTTCGTCGTCGAGACCGACGAGGCGACCTACCGGGCCGGCAGCCTGATCATCGCCACCGGCGCCACCGCCAAGCTCCTGGACATCGAGTCCGAGAGCCACCTGATGGGCTACGGCGTCTCCGCCTGCGCCACCTGCGACGGCTTCTTCTTCAAGGGGAAGGAGATCGTGGTCATCGGCGGCGGCGACAGCGCCATGGAGGAGGCCACCTTCCTCACCAAGTTCGCCAGCAAGGTGACGGTGATCCACCGTCGGGACGAGCTTCGCGCCTCGAAGATCATGCAGGACCGGGCGCTCGACAACCCCAAGATCGAGTGGCGCTGGAACGGCGTGGTCACCGAGATCCTCGGCTCGCGCGAGGGCGGGGTCGAGGGCGTGCGCATCGAGGACACGGTGACCGGCGAGGAGAGCGTCTTCCCCTGCCAGGGAGTGTTCCTGGCCATCGGCCACAAGCCGAATACGGAGCTCTTCGAGGGCGTTCTCGACATGAACGAGGCCGGCTACCTGGAGGTCGCCGAGCCGTCGACCAGGACCAACGTACCCGGTGTCTTCGCCTGCGGCGACGTGATGGACCCGGTCTACCGCCAGGCGATCACCGCGGCCGGCAGCGGCTGTCGTGCCGCCATCGACGCCGAGCGCTGGCTGGAGACCCAAGACTGATGGCTGAGCGCCCCGCAACCGTCGGAGAGCTGAAGGCATCGGGCTACCGCCCGCGCTCGGTCAAGGAGGAGATGCGCCAGAACCTCCGGGCCGCGCTCTCGGGAGGCGAGCCCCTGTTCCCGGGCATTCTCGGCTACGAGCGGACGGTGATCCCCGGCGTGGTCAACGCCCTCCTGGCCGGCCACGACTTCATCCTCCTCGGCCTCCGGGGCCAGGCCAAGACCCGGATCCTGCGCGCCCTGGTCACGCTGCTCGACGACGCGGTGCCGGTTTTGGCCGGCACGGAGCTCAACGACGACCCGCTGGTGCCGATCTCGACCCAAGGCCGGCGCCTCCTCGAGCGCTACGGCGACGAGACGCAGGTCGAGTGGCTCGGCCGCGGCGACCGCTACAACGAGAAGCTCGCCACGCCGGACGTCTCGATCGCCGACCTGCTGGGCGACATCGACCCGATCAAGGCCGCCACGCGGAAGCTGACCTTCGCCGACCCGGAGGTGATCCACTTCGGCATCATCCCGCGCACCAACCGCGGAATCTTCGCCATCAACGAGCTCCCCGACCTCGCGCCGCGCATCCAGGTGGGCCTGTTCAACATCCTCGAGGAGCGGGACCTCCAGATCCGCGGCTTCCCCGTGCGCATCCCGCTCGACCTGCTGATGGTCTTCTCCGCCAACCCGGAGGACTACACGAACCGGGGGTCGATCATCACGCCGCTCAAGGACCGGATCTCCTCCCAGATCCTCACCCACTACCCGCCCGACACGCGGATCGCTGCCGACATCACTCGCCAGGAGGCGTGGACCGACCGGGGCGAGGTGGTGGTGATTCCAGAGGAGGTGCGGCTCCTGATCGAGGAGATCTCGTTCACGGCGCGGGAGAGCGAGCTGGTCGATCAGGCCTCGGGCGTCTCGGCCCGGGTCTCGATCTCCTCCATGGAGCTCCTCGCCTCGAACCTCGAGCGCCGGGCGCTGGCGAGCGGCGACGCCAAGGTCTTCCCCCGGGTCACCGATCTCCACATGCTCCTGCCGGCGATCACCGGCAAGGTGGAGATGGTCTACGAGGGCGAGCAGCAGGGCGCCGAGGTGGTGGCCCGGCGGCTGATCGGCGAGGCCCTGAAGAAGGTCTTCGACGAGCGCTTCCCGGAGGTCGGCCGAGAGGTGGGCAGCGGCGGCGAGGACGACACCGGCCCGTACTCGGCAATCGTCACCTGGTTCGCCGACGGCAACCAGATCACCCTCGACGACGAGTGCCCCTACGCCGAGCACGAGGCCGAGCTACGGCAGGTTCCAGGCCTCTGGCAGCTCGCCGGCGAGCACGGCGGGGCCGCCGAGGGACCGGAGCGGGCGTTCCAGGCCGAGCTGATCCTGGAAGGCCTGCATCAGCACCTGAAGCTCGCCCGCCAGGACCTGGACAGCCAGGTGAGCTACAAGGAGATGGTCAAGTTCCAGCTCCTCAGGCCCCACGGAGGGGGTTGAGCCGATCATGAGGCACCGGCGATGAGGCACCGGTTTCGGTACCTGGACCCGGATCTCCTCCGCGGCCTCCTTGCGGAGCTCGACCTGCTCCGCCTGTTCAACCAGCTCGTTCTCGCTTCGGGAGGCGATCCGGAGCAGGCGATGGAGTGGATGCGTGAGCTCCAGCGCCGCGGCTACCTGAGCGAAGATCTCGACCTCGACGAGTTCTTCGCCTCCCTCGAGGAGCGAAATCTGGTCGCCTCCGACGGCGAAGGGAACCTCCGGCTCACCGCCACCGGCGAGCGGCGGATCAGAAAGAGCGCCTTCGAAGAGGTCTTCTCCGGCCTCAGCCGCTCCGGCCCCGGCTACCACCCGGTGCGCGCGCCGGGAGAGGGGATCGAGCGGCTCCCCGAGACGCGCCCCTGGCGCTTCGGCGACAACCTCCACCACCTGGACGCCGGCCGCTCGCTCCAGAACGCGCTGAAGCGGACCCAGGGAGGCCTCGAGCTCGCCGAGGACGACCTCGAGGTCCACGAGACCGAGCACCTGACCGCGTGCGCCACCGTGCTCGCCATCGACATCTCCCACTCGATGGTGCTCTACGGCGAGGACCGGATCACCCCGGCCAAGCAGGTGGCCCTGGCGCTCACCGAGCTGATCACCACCAAGTATCCGAAGGACTCCCTCCACGTGCTGCTCTTCGGAGACCGGGCGGAGAGGATCGAGCTCTCCGAGATCCCGTATGCGGATGCCGGCCCGTACCACACCAACACCCGGGAGGCGCTCCGTCTGGCGCGGGGCATCCTGTCGCGCCAGCGGCAGCCCAACCGCCAGATCTTCTTGATCACGGACGGCAAGCCGTCGGCGATCACCGAGGGGAACCGGATCTACAAGAACCCCTTCGGCCTCGACATGAAGATCGTCAACAAGACCCTCGAAGAGGCCGACATGTGCCGCCGGCAGCAGGTGGTCGTGACCACGTTCATGCTCGCCACCGATCCCATGCTCACCGACTTCGTCGAGAAGCTGACCCAGGTGAACCGGGGTCGCGCCTACTTCGCCTCCCCCTACAACCTGGGGGAGTTCATCCTCGCCGACTACATCCGCAACCGGCGCCGCAGGATTCACTGACCGGAACGGCGGCAGAGCCCTCGCTCCCCCACCGGCCACTGCGGGGAGGCTCGAGCGCGGCCTCGGGCCCGGCAGGGAAATCCGCCCTGCATGCCGGGGAAAATCTCCCCGGTGTCGTCGGTGGTCCGCCCCCTCAGTGACACGCAGTTTCCTGTTCGTTGCCAATTGTTGGCAGAAGAGGATCTCCTGCCGGGGGGCTTCGCTTCCCCGAGCAGGGTTCGGAGCCCCGTCCGGGCAGTCTCGAGGCCAGCGCGAGCGGGTTCGTCAGGAAATCGTCAGGAACCTGGCACGCTCCGTGCTCTACTAGGCGTCAGGAAATCGTCAGGAAGTCTGTTGCCTTGCTTTGATGGTCCCGACGCGAAGGAGGATTTCATGCCCAGGATGCAACCACTCGCGCGCACGCTTCTGATCGCGCTGAGTCTCGTCTCTCTACTTGTTCTCGGTGTCGCCTGCGACAGCGGTGGAAGCGGCAGCCCGACGGCGCCGGCGCCGCCGGCCGGCGGCAACGCATCGATTCAGGGCCAGGTCTCGGTGACCGGCTCGACCGGCGGCAGCCTTTCATTCGGCTCCTCGGCTCCCACCGGTCCCACCGCCGGCCGCGCCCTGGGGGGCGTGCCGTCCCAGCCCTCGTCCGCGTACGCCGCCGACAGCTCGGGCGCCGGTGTCACGGTGACGGTGGCCGGCACGTCGATCAGCACCACGGCCGACGCCGACGGCAACTTCACGCTCGAGGGCGTGCCCGGCGGCGACATCACGCTGGTCTTCCAGTTCGGCGGCACGACCGCCACGATCACCATCAGCGGCGTCCAGGCGAACGAGTCGATCACGCTCACCGTTTCGATTTCGGGCTCCGCCGCCACGGTCGACGACATCGATCGCGACGGTTCCGGCTCCGGCTCCGGCGACGGTACCGGAAGCGCACCCGAAGAGCTCAACTTGGAGCTCGACATCGAGCCCGACGATTGGAACCTCAACTACGCGAGCTCTTCCGGCACCGTCGAGGCCTTCATCCGCGGCACCGGCTTCGACAAGGTGCTGCTCGACTCGCTCACCCTCGAGGGTGACAACGCGGCCGCCATGCCGCTGGCGCCGGTCGACGTCACCCGCCAGGGCGATCACGTGCGGGCCCACTTCGCCAAGAACCAGGTCCTCGACCTGCTCGACGACCCGCAGCCCGGCTCCGTCCACACCGTCACCCTCGTCTTCTCGGTCGACGGCGTCGAGGACGCCCAGACGCTCTCCGAGGACATCACGATCGAGGATGACGAGGACGACACCGGTGGAGACGACGGCGGGGAGGACGATGGTGGCGAGGACGATCAGGTCGGGAACCTCGAGGCCGAGATCTCGCCCGACTCCTGGAACACCAACTACGCCACCTCGAACGGTACGGTGACCGCCTTCATTCGCGGCGACGGCCTGTCGAACATCGACCTCGATTCGATCGAGCTGGTGGGCGACGCGGGCTCGCTGGCGGCCTCTTCGGCCAGCCTCGAAGGCAACCACGTACGCGCCCGGTTCCCGAAGAACCAGGTCCTCGACATCCTCGACGGGGCCGACCCTGGCACCGAGCACACGGTCCTCGTCAGCTTCACCGCCAACGACGGCGCCGACAGCTTCGAGCTCGAGGACCAGGTCAAGGTCGTCGGCAAGAAGCAGGACGATGGGGAGGATGACGGGGAAGATGACGAAGAAGACGATGGGTAGTCCGCAGGACGCGAGCAACGCGAGGTGATCGTGTTGTCCGCCCGGCTCGGCGGAGCGCCACGTGGCGCTCCGCCTTCCTCCTAGCAGAGCCGTGGCGATCGGGCCAAGCGTCTGGAGAGGTTGCGGGAACGGTCGACGACCGATTCCGCCACAGGCAGGCCGCCCGATCGTCTCGAACGACCGTCCGGGTGGTACACGCTCGCTCCCGTCCCTTCCGGGTCGGGCCACTGAGGCCCGACCCCTTTTTCTTTCTGGTTCCCGTGCTCAGGGGATCTCGCCGCCCACCACCCGCTTGTAGAGGTCCCCGGCCGCCAGCCCGTCGCTCGCCTCCATGTGGTTGATGATCGCCACCGTCGCCTCGTCGGCCGTCGACGGATAGGCGGCCTGGAGCTCCGAGAAGACCATGCGCCGTGGCACGCGGACGACCTCGATTCGCTTCGGCTCCACGTTCAGATAGCGGCGGTCCCGCAGCCTCTCAAAGCTCTCGAGGGAGGTCGCCAGGGCCTCCCGGTACCGCTCGTAGCGGCTCTCCAACGCATAGCCGACCAGCCGGAAGACCCGCTCTCCGTCCTCCACGAAGAGCACGAGACCTGACAGATCCTCGCCCTCCCGGACCGACGTGAAGCTTCGGGACTCGGTCCGGAATCCGCGCACCGAGGCGCGCCAGGTATCCCCCGCCTGAACCGACGTTTCCCCGAGGAAGTCCCGGACCCCTTGCTCGGCGCTCGCCGCCTCCACCAGGGAGAGCGCCATCGCCGCGTCCTGCTGGGGGCTCCTGCCGAGGACCGCGTCCTTGCGGTTCTCGGTCGTCCAACCCTCGGGAAAGCGGATGCTGAAGGCGAGCTCGGGGTGGTAGAAGGTCTGGTCCCGGAAGAAGCCTTCGCGCGGGTTCGGACCGAACGTGATGCCGTCGACTTGGCGCATGAACGCCGGTCGCTCCACCGTTTCGCCGAGGGTGATCGGTGGCGCCGCGGCGATCGCCTGCTCGATCCGTCCGATGCGGTCCACGGGGTTGGGATGGGTGGACAGCCAGTCGGGCAGCCGGCCGCCGCCGTTTGCCCCCCCTACCCGGTCGAGGGTGCGGAACATCTCGATCATCTCGCGCGGCTGGTAGCCGGACCGGTTCAGGTACCGGAAGCCCAGCTCGTCCGCCTGGCGCTCGTCGTTCCGGCTGAACTTGAGGAACATCATGCCGAGCCCGGTCTGGGCCAGGTCGCCGTACTGCCGCAGCTCGGGCGCGACGATCATCCCAGCCAGGAGACCCGCCGTGGCGAGCTGTGCCCGGCTCAGCCGCTCGACCGAGTGGCGCGCGGTGACGTGGCCGATCTCGTGGCCGAGCACCGAGACCATCTCCGCCTCCGAGCGCATGTGGCCGAGGATCCCCCGGGTCAGGTAGATGTATCCACCCGGCAGGGCGAAGGCGTTGACCGCGGGATCGTCGAGGACGGTGAAGGTCCAGGACAGGTCCGGGCGCTCCGAGGTCTGGGCGAGTCGCTGCCCGACCCGATCGACGTAGGCCTGGAGCTCGGGGTCGTCGTAGACCCCCATGGAGGCGACCACCTCCTCGTGGGCCTGCCGGCCCATGGCGATCTCCTGCTGGACGGTGATCAGCGCGAGCTGGCGGCCTCCGGTGGCGGGGTTGGTGGCGCAGCCGGCGGTCGAGAGGAGGATGGTGGCCACCAGGGCCTGGAGGGTTGCGCGGTGGAGCGCGCGCTCGATGATTCGCATCGTCACGGGGCTCTCCTCGGAGGTTCGCGCCACGCCGAGCGGGCAGGGCGCATGGGGCTTTCGTCTCTCAGGTATCGGAGCGTCCCATTGTGCCAGACCGCCACCGGCCCCGGTACCGGTCCGAGCGCAGACGGCGGAACGCGGAGCCGTTGGAACTTTTCCCTCCGAGCTGTCGTAGGGGAGTCCGTAGACAGGCTACGCACCGCGTGACCAGCTTTCGAAACCGACCCCGACCGATGACGAACATCTTGCCGCTGGAGGCCCCCATGACCGAGTCTCGAACCTTCCGCACGATGCTGCCACACCGTGCCCTGACCACTGCCGCCGTCCTCCTGCTCTTGTGTGCCGCCGCGGTCCCCGTCGCGGCCAGCAGCGGAGATCGCGTGCGCACCATCGAACAGGACCTGCCCTCGGCCGGCGTCCGGTCCGTCTCCCTCCACGGCCCCGTCGGCGAGGTCGACGTCGTCGCCACCGGCGATGGTCCGATCCGCCTGCGCGCGGTGCTCGAGTGCGACGACGACGGCTCCCGCTGCCGCGACGCCGCCGAGGACGTCGAGCTCCAGGTCCGCCAGAGGGGTGACCTTCTCCACCTCGAGATCGACGACTGGCCCAAGCTCGGCAACCGCGGCCTGTCGGTCGAGGTCCACCTCGAGATCCCCCGGGATCGCAACCTCGAGATCGACTGGGGAGTCGGTGAGGTCGACGTCGACGGGATCGAGGCGGACCTCGAGATCGATCTCGGCGTCGGCGAGGTGAACGTGCGCGCTCCGGAGCGGGCCATCGCCTCGGTCAACATCGACACCGGCGTGGGCGAGGCGGAGCTCCGGGTCGGTGGCCGGTCGATCGACGCCGACGGCTTCATCGGCCAGAGTCTGCGCTGGTCCGGCGGCACCGGCGAGGCCCACATCGAGGTCGACAACGGCGTGGGCGAGATCGTCATCAAGCTCGACTGAGCGAGCGGGCCCCTTCCAGGGCGACGCGTCCGAGCAATCAGGAAACATCCGGGCTAGACTGGAGGCTCCATGGTCGGAACGCTCCACGTCGCCCTGGTCAACCCGGAGATCCACTTCAACACGGGCAACGCCGGCCGTACCTGCCTCGCGGCCGGCGCACGCCTCCACCTGGTGGAGCCTCTCGGCTTCCTCCTCGACGACGCCTCCCTCCGTCGTGCCGGGCTGGACTACTGGCCCCGGGTCGATCCCCGCGTGTGGCCGGACTGGGCGAGCTTCGAGGCGGCCCTTCCCGGGCTCGGTGAGCCGTTCTTCTTCACGAGCGAGTCGGAGCGTACGCTCTGGGACGTGGAGTATCCGGAGCCGACGGTGCTGGTCTTCGGAAGGGAGAGCGTGGGGCTCGACCCGGAGGTGCGCATGAAGTACTCGGAGCGCCTGGTCCGGGTGCCGATGGCGGATCCGACGCTGCGCTCCCTGAACCTCTCGACCACGGTCGGCATCGCGCTCTACGAGGTGCTCCGTCAGTGGCGGAGACGGTAACCTCCGGCGCCCTCACCGTTCCGATCGATTCCCCGGGTCCCGCGCCCCAGCGTTCGCACCGGCTTGACGGGGAGGTGTTCGGGGAGTAATATATCGACTGACGATACATCCTTCGCCGATGTAGCCGGCCAGCCTCGGCCCAGCTCCCACGGACACCTCCCACGGAAACGTCCAGACCGCCCTCCCCCAGCCGAAAGC
>Ga0210123_1000357_pt1 | contig 29460 bp, 43 predicted proteins | sample Muzzi_PWB_D2_FD_185535 | JGI IMG/M metagenome (GOLD analysis project Ga0210123, IMG submission 185535) | Wetland microbial communities from San Francisco Bay, California, USA, that impact long-term carbon sequestration - Muzzi_PWB_D2 (SPAdes) | ecosystem: Environmental > Aquatic > Marine >... | reverse complement strand
AGCCAACCTCCGAGAGGTGGCAGAGCAGCTCGGAGGAGTCCCCCTGACGTCCGTCCGTGTCAGGCCCATTAGCCTGGCCGATGTCGTGCGCGAAGTGGTCGGCGGCTAGTGTTTGTTCCCTGACCGCTCGAAAAGCCCGGGGCTCGATCCGGGCCTCGAGCGTCGTTCCCGAGAATCGGAGACCGCCCGATGAGACTACTGGTGTTTCGGATCACCTGTGTGCTGCTCACTCTGCTCGCTGCCGTTTCCACACCGGCTGCAGCCGCGCAGGACGGGCTCCCCGTCAGGGGCAACCGCGACCTTTCCCTCGTCGCCGCGACACCCGGATATCGCTTTTACAGCGACTTTTGGGTGAACCTGCACACGTACCTGTACGGCATCACGGGGGGAGGCCCCGACGAGCGGGCCGGGTTCGAGGAGGAGAATCCCGAGTGCATCGCGCATCTCGATCCCGCCCTCGCGGAGCCATGGCACGAAGCGGTGGCGTTCTACAGAGCGAACCTCGGCGGGCTGTGGCACCGCGGGGGCACGATGCGGGAGATCCGATACCGGCTTACGACACTCGGCGAGTACACTGGCCGAGACTCGATCGCCGACGCGGCGATCGTGCAGCTCGAGCGGGCGGCTCCGGCCTATCACGAGTGCCTGTGGTCGATGCACGATGTGCGCAACCGGGAAGCGATCGGCGGTTTACTCGCAAAGGCGGTCGTGTACGCACCCTCCGCCCAGGAGCGACTGTCCGCGTACTACCATGCGGGCTGGCCGGAAGGCGTGAGCGTGGACGTGGCGGCGTATACCGATTTCGCAGGGGCGAATACGGAGAGCGGCCCGGGATTGGCGGACCACATGATGTTGGCGAGCGCGGCGCTGGAGACCCGCGGCTTCAGCGGGCTCGAGCTGCTGCTCCACGAAGCGAGCCACATCGTATTCGGACCTCGCCACGGTGCCGTGTCGAGGGTCCTGAGCGATGCCGCGGCCAGCCTCGACCTTCCGGTTCCGCGAGACCTGTGGCACGCCATCTCGTTCTTTACGTCCGGCATGGTAGTGGAAGAAGCCGCAGCGGCGGCCGGGGCCCGGTACACGGCGTACCGCGTGCGCCGGGACGTATACCCGCAGTTCGATGCCGTGCTGGAGGAACACTGGAAGCCATATCTGGACGGCGAGATCGACCTGGACGAGGCGGCGCGAAGGACCATTGCGGCCTCAGCCCGGATGTGAGATGCGAGGAAGCAGAGAGAGCACGCGATGGAAGCGCACGACAATGGGCGCAGTGCTCGCCATTCTATTTCCGCTTCCAACGCCGGGTTGTTCGCTCAGCGTGATGCGCTCACCGGGAGGGTCGCCGTGGGGCAGAGCTACCGGAATTCCTTCGGCTGAGAGTGAGGAGCACGCTGCTCAGGAGCGTCGCATCGGGCCTTTTCCAGTATCGCCGGTGCACGCGGGAATCCTCAGTTTGCCGAAAGAAGGCTACCCGACACCACAAACGCGCGAAGAGGGCGCGTGCGCCGACTCACCCCCATCTCCCCGGCCACAACCCCGGCCTTCTCCCCCGCCTCGATCCGCTCCACCAGCAGGGCTCGCCCTGCGGCCGTCAACCTCGCATTCTCGTGCATGTTCACCGGGTCCTCCCGACGTGTGGGTTCTGAAGGCTCCATAACGCCTCCAGCTTACACGTCGGGATCCGGTGAACAGCCATCCCGCGACTCACACCTAGGCGTTCTGAGCGAGACTGGTGCCGTGACGACTTGGCATGCCTGCGAAGGCCCGAGATTGTGATGGCAAGGCGGAGAATCACCGACTAGCCCCAGCCACCTGGCCTCGCCGAGTGAACAACGTCCTTGCTACTTACAACTAGTCCAGGCGCTTGGCCCTGAATTCGCCGCCCCAGTCGAGTGCGTTGATCTGGCCACCGCTCTCCCGTTCAAACACGATGGGCACGTACAGCGGCCTGAAGAAGAACCGATCGGGTCCCTCGTGATCCATGGGCAAGAAGGCACCGTCGGGGCCGGCGATCAGAATGCCCTGCGCAACCGACCGAACGGTGAGCACAAAACCAGGCGCGATCTCATAGCGTCCTGAATAGGAAGCGAACAACGTCGAATCGCCGACGGGTGGATCACTGAAGCCCGGGCGGAGGCGCGGGATTTCGTACGTTTCGCCGAGGGCTATGGCCGCGAGCCCGACGCCCATCTGTTCGGTCACCTCCGATTGGATGTTGCTGAGGACTATGACGTTCAAGTCTTCGCGCGGATACAGCGCTACATAGCTCGCGTAACCGATTGGGACGCGCCCATTCTGTTCAAGCAGGTGCCGCCCAAAACGCGTCCTCGTTCCCCAACCATACGGATAGCCAAACGTGCCGAGTGGAATGATGGTGTCGTCGCGGATAGCCTGGAGCCAGCGATACAAGTCGAGTGCGCTCGCGTAGACCGAACCGCTTCCTTCGAGCCAAGCTCGACTGACCGAGGCGGCGCGTTGAACACGCTTCGGTGGAAATCCCGGGTCATAGCCTTTCGCCAAGCCGCGTCCCGGCAACCCATCCTGTAGATCGCCAGCATCGGTCATGCGAAGGGGGCGAAACAGGTTGCGCGTGATGAACTCGCCGTACGGCATGCCGCTTACGCGCTCGATGATTGCGGCGAGTACGAAGTAGCCAGAGTTGCTGTAGGTAGACCTCGTCCCCGGAGGGAAATCAAGCGGTTGCGCCTGTACCTCAGCAAGGAACGCAGCCTGCGAGATCGGGTCGAACCGGCCAGTCGCATACGACGGCCACGAATAGTAATCCTTCAGCCCCGACGAATGCTCGAGCAGGTGAGTGATGGTGATGCTGTCACCGTGCAGGAAGCCAGGAATGTATTTCGTGACTGGGTCGCTCAGCGTCAGCCGCCCCTGTCCAGCAAGCAGCTCTATCCCGGCCGCCGTCATGGTCTTGGTGATTGAACCGATGCCGTATGCGGTACGGTCGTCCGCCGCGAGACGCCGCTCGACGTCGGCAAAGCCATACCCGCGCGACAGAATGACTTGTCCAGCGCGCGCGATCAGGATCGATCCAGAAAAGTCATCCATCGCGACGTATGGACTGACGAACTCGTCCACACGCGAGGCGACGATTGGCGCCGCCGGCCATCGCGCCGAATCATCAGCAGTCTCGACCGAACTCGAGCGCGCAGGCCCCCGACCGAGGGCGCAGGCCCCGAAGAGGATTGCCGCGGCAACCACGACCATGACGCGGCTGAACCAGCAGGTAGCTTTACGTCGTGACCTTCTCCCGGCGGTGACCGCGGGGTTGATCGCCGATGGGGACATGTCTCACGTTTCTCCCACACCCTGGATGTCGCGGTGAGGTGCCCCCAACTTTGGGCCACTCGTTATGACATTCTCGCGAGTTTGAACGTCTCGACTCCATGCTGCGTCGCGAACTCCGAGGGCGCGAGCTTCCCGAGCGAAGGTGCCGCGGCCCTCCAGATGCACATTGGCCCGCGATCTTGAGCCGAGCAACTCTCTTGTGCCGCCAGCTGCTAGCGCTTGTTAGACGGCCAGGAGGCTGAGTGGCGATCCGCAGATTGCTCCAGCTCTTCGACTCGGTTCGCAAGCTTGCGGATGAGGCTCTTGTATCCGAGGACCGCATTCGCGTAGGCCCACTTCTCAAGCACGGTGATGACGAGATAGAGAAGGACGACGAAGAGGGCGAGAGAGGCAGAGTCAAGAACCGCAAACAGGTACCAGAAGGCGCCTGCCGCCACGAGTCCCATTATGAAGACCATGCGTCTACGCCGGATGGTCACTGAGGAGTCTCGACTCCGTTCAAGAATCTGCTGCTCGAGAGGGGTCAAATTCAAAGGCATGGAATTCGGTGTCCGTCTAACGGGTTTGCGCTTCAGTTGCGGGGCCTGTGGAGCCGCAGGACCTCGAAGCCGTCCGGGCCAGGGCGCGGCGTCTCGGCGTCTCGTTTCGAGACGGTCATGATTCGGTGGTGCTCTGGCTACCCGAAAGAGCCGATCTCACAGATGTGGCCGAACAGCTCGGAGGAGTCCCGCTGACGTCCGTTCGAGTCAGGCCCATTAGCCTGGCCGATGTCGTTCGCGAGGTCGTCGGCCTGTAACGTCTCTGAGTACACGGTCGGATCTCCCCGTCAGGCGCACCCAATAGTGAATCAACACCACCGAGATGGCGGTGAAGGGCAGAACCAGGACGCTCCCCTCCGCACCGAAGGCGCCGCCACTCAGCCAGTCGGCGCCCGACGGCGACTGGCTGATCAAGCTCGGCATGTCCACTCCGCTCGTCGCGAAACCGAAGACGGACGCCTGGAAGAAGTTCCAGCCCAGATGCAGACCGATGGGCAACCACAGCTGTCCCGTCACCAGGTAGGCATAGATCAACTGTGGAGTGATCAGAGCGAGGAGCACGCTGCTCAGGAACGTTGCATCGGGATTGGCAGCGTGTCCGAAGCCGAATATCAGGGAAGAAATGAGGATGCTCCAGGCCACGCCCAGACCGGCGATAAGGTTCTGGAGGAGATACCCCCTGAACACCAGCTCCTCCCACCAGGCGATGAGCGTCAGCTTGTAGAATACAAGGAGCACGACGGGTAACGCGGCCAGCTGAATTCCGGCGACGGTCGCCGCCTCGTGCCCCCACCACGACAAGCCTTCAACCTCAATCAGGTTCATCGCTCTCAGCGTGAGAAACATGCCGGCCATCACCAGCGCGCTGTTCACGATTCCCGATACGAGATCGAGAACGGCCAGCCTGTCGATCCGCAGGCCGAGAGAGACGAGGGACTGCTTGTCGAAGAACCGGCGAGCGATGAGCACTGACAGCGTCGCCGTGACAGCGAGGATCGTAAAACTGAGGGGAGAACCTGCCCGCAGGCCCCCCAGTGCCCTCCTGATACTCGCCATGGACGCCGCGGTCATCGCGACGAACAGGGCCAGAAAGGCGAGAATCCGCCAGCCGGCCCGCAGTCGCCCGGTTTTCGGGTCCCTGAAGTACTGCTTCATTCCGGTGTCCTCCGGGTCGGTCGGCCGTCGTGCCGTGCCGACCCGGCGGCTACGCATCTGACCGAACGAAGATCATGGTCGACTCGAACGTCCCGGTCTGGGGCACCTCGATGGAGCTCTCCACCCGCAGCCGCTTCCCCTCCTCTTCCGGGTAGTATCGCTCCGTAATGTCAACCTCGCCCACGTTCGCCTGGGCTCGCCGCCAGATCTCGAGAACGTCTCCATCCCACTCAGCGCTCATGAGCATCGAACCGCGCGATGTTGCGACGGAGTGCTTCGACCCGTCGATGGGGATGTCGATCTCGACGGACTCAGGCCCCGTACCGTAATCACGGCTACTCGTCAGCGTGAGCCGGGTGTCGGCTCGCCGAATCTCCAGATCCGCGGCTTCGGGTGCCCGAGTATTGCCGAAGTCGCTGTCCTCCAACGACAGGACCCACGATCCCGTGAAATCGACATCTTGCGCCTGCACCTGGAGTCCCGCGAACGGGAGCGCCAGGATGGCGAGCAAAGCCACAACCCCTCGCATGTCTGCCTCCCCTGCCGGCTTGCGTTCTGTTCGACCTTCCCTATCGTTCCGGGTCGAATCCGACCCTCAGAAGCGCAGACGGGTGCTGGGACAGAAACGTGAGTCTCACACTTCGCGGGCGGAGGCTGTCATGTTCAGAGGAGGAGCGATTGACCGGTCGTGTTCCGCGACTCGTCGAAGAGGCGCAGGGCGGAAGCACGGAGGCGTTCGAGGAGTTGGTTCGCCTGCATCTGGGCATGGCCTTCGCGGTTGCTCGCTCGCTCCTGCAGTCGAAAGAAGACGCTGAAGATGCCGTGCAAGACGCGCTGGTCCGTGCCTGGCAGAGACTCGATCAATGTCACGAACCGCATCGCTTCAAGGCATGGCTCTTGACGGTGGTTCGCCGTGTCGCCCTCGACCATCAGGCGCGGGCCCGAGTGAGTACTGCAAGACACGGCACACTGACCCCGGAGCTCGCGGATCCCTCGCCAGGACCGGAGCGAGAAGCAGAGCGGCAGAGGATCCGGGACCGCCTGGAGGCGCTCGTCAACACGCTGAGTGAAGTGCAGCGAGCCGTGCTGCTGCTGCACGATCTCGAAGGATACTCGCATCGGGAGATCGCAGAACTGCTGCAGATATCTAACGAATCAAGTCGGCGATACCTTTCCGACGCCAAGCGATTGCTTCGTTCCAGGTGCAAGTCAGAAGAGGATCGGACGTGACGGTGGAACCCGACATCGGCCCCGTAGGGTTGGACGAGGACGATCGTGAACGAGTCGTCACGGCCGTCATGCAGCGCGTGCGTGGGAGGCAGGGAGACCGGGATTCGCTGCTCGGCGACGTCGTGGCATGGACCCGGCCGGCGCTCACCCTTGCCGCGGCGGCATCACTTGCCGGCTTGCTCGCGCTTGCCTCCGGCGGTGATCGCGGAGCATCGCCCCCGGGTGCGCTGTCCACCGATAGCGAATTCGAATCGTGGGTCCAGAACGAACGACGGCCTGCGACCGTGGAGATCCTGGCTCAGTTGACGAGGACGGCCGATGAGTCTTCGCCCTAGTCACCGGAGACTGCGAGGCCTGGGATTGCTCCTGCTGCTGTTCGTCGCCGGGGCGGTCATGGGCTGGTCTCTCGCCTCCTCGAAGGGCGAGGGACCGCCGGGCTTCCCGGCTGACTCCCTGAGCGTATCCGTCGACGGCGACCCGTTCGCATCGCTCGGGCTCACGAATCAGCAACGCGCGGTCGTAGACTCCATCATCGACGCTCTCGGTATGCGAACGGATTCGCTGCTTGCCGAGTCTCGCGAGGCGCTCGTTGCTGAAGCCAGGCAAGCCCGTGTCGGTATCCGGGCTGTCCTTACCGACGAGCAGGCGGTGGCCTTCGATTCGGTCCTGGAGGAGCTGGGCGGGCTGAAGGTGCGGGTCGCGAAGCGCCTCCTTGTCCCCGACAGCGGACCGCCGAAGTAGGCCGGTTTCACCGCGGTTCCTGCTGCTAGCGCTTGTTAGCAAGCGCTCTAAGAGTTCAGGGTGCGCACCTCGTCATAGCAGGCGGAGCACAACAGGGTCACACCCGCGAAGGACTCAGATTCGTCCGTCCACCTACCGCCGCACGCGACGCGGACCGACTCACAGGCGTGACACCAGGCATCAGGCCTGGAATCTGCGGAATCGCTGGCCGATACGAAGCCGACCCGCTCACCGGACCTGAGGCTGGCTATCAGATGCCGACAAACGAAAGTCACGGATCTGGCACCGTGCTTTCCGCATTCCACTTCACCGGCACGCACGTCGGTCATGCCTTCGCTTGTTGGCTAGTCTTGATCAACGTCGCCGTCGAGATGTCGGCCGAGATTTCGGGCAACATCGATGAGTGCGGCTGCGTCACGAGCCGACCGGAATAGTGCCTTGAGCTCTTCCTTCGAGACGAACTGGTCGTAGAGATCCGTTTCGTCCTCGTCGACCAACGTCTCGAGGAGAGCCACGGCCTCGCTCTGCGCCCCCGCTCTCGGGTCATGGCACTCGACGGCCACGGGGATGCTCCGGCGGAATCGATCGAAGAAACGCAGGGGGCGCGGCAGGGAGTTGCTGGTCGGCCAGAGAAGGCCGGCGCTATCAAAGAACACAAGTCCATCGAAGTACCCCTTGCGCCAGCCACGCGCTGAGCAGTGTGCAATCGGTTCATCGATCACCAGGAAGGAATCTCCCGGGGAGATCGCTATCACCGGGAATCGAGGTTCGGCATTCACGAGCTGATATGAATCATGAAGATCCAGCTAATCAGAATTCGACCGTAATGGGGAGTGGAATATGATGGGCAGTCCATACGAAGCTCGACGATGCCCCCCCACTTCCCACGAGCACACTGAAATATCGCTACGGCTGCCCGGCCATGCGAGCTCAACCGGCGCGTCTCGCACAAGTTGGCCGTCGGCCTAACCTCGTGCCAGCCGAAACCTGCTACTTTCGACTGCTACTTTCGTTCGGCCTTGTCGACAGGCCAGCAGGATCAGCAAGCAAACGAGGGCGGCGGCACGATAGAGCAGGAACAGAAGCTGCGGCTCAGCTAACTCCCTCCGCTCTGCGGGCTAATCAAGTACTTGGCTGCAGGGCACGTTGCCTGCAATTCCCAAGCGCAAGGCGCGCGATCCGACTCGAGGAGATCCAACTGGCGGGGGATGCCATGGTTATCCGACCCGCGGCTGTTCCCTCCCTACTGGCTTGCTGTACCCTATGAATGCTGCAGAGGACTCAACCCTTACATAAGCGACGGTGTCCGGGACATGACGACGACTCGATCGCGCACCGAGCTCGACCGTGGGAGAGCGCGCGGGGCAGGGGGTTTCCCATGCTGTTGAAGGCAGCCCTCAACGGTGCGCGGACTCGCACCGAGCATCCTCGCCTGCCGCTTTCACCGGATGAACTTGCCATTGACGCCGCCCAGTCCGTAGCGGCGGGGGCCGGGGCGATCCACGTGCACGTGCGCCGTTCCTCCGGTACCGAGAGTCTCCTCGAACCGGACGTGACCGCGACCCTGCTGGCGATTCGCGGCGCCTGTCCGGGCACGCCCGTCGGCATCAGCACGGCCGCGTGGATCGAGCCGGATCTGACAGCACGTCTACGTTTGATCGCCGGGTGGCGGGAGCTGCCGGACTTCGCGTCCGTCAACTTCCATGAGGTCGGAGCAGGGGCCGTCGCCACGGCGCTTCTCGGCCGCGGCATCGGTGTCGAGGCCGGGCTGTCGTCCGGCGACGCCGCTCGGTCCTTCTTAGCCAGCGAGGCGGCGCGGCACTGCCTTCGCGTTCTCATCGAGCCCGCGGAACACGAGGTCTCTGCGGCAAAGCAGACGGCGGAGGAGATCTTCTCGGTGCTCGACCAGGCGTCGGTTACCCTGCCGCGGCTCCTGCACGGCGAAGGCCCGGCGGCCTGGCCATTACTGCGTGAGGCGGCACTACGGGGATACGATGGCCGTGCCGGCCTGGAGGACACCGTATTCCTTCCGGATGGCCGCAGAGGGGGCAATGTCCAACATGTGCTGGCCGCTCGCGAAATCGTATGCGGTGTCTGACGCGCAGCCCTTGCTGGAGTGGCTGGCCGTGGTTAGCTAGGGACGTTCGGGACGCCGCTAGGATGTCGGGAAGCGGAATCCGGCGCCGTCTTCCGGGACTCGACGCAGTCTCGAACCGACCTCCTAGAGGAAGCCGAGCCCATGTACGGTTTGATCGGGAAAATTGATGCGGTCGCGGGCCAACGGGACGCTCTGGCCGCCATCCTGTTGAAAGGTGTGTCCGGCATGCCGGGATGTCGGAGCTACGTGGTCGCCAATGATCTCGAGGATCCCGACGCGCTGTGGGTCACGGAGGTGTGGGAGAGCAAAGCCAGTCATGCGGCGTCACTCACGCTCCCCTCCGTCCAGGAGGCGATCCGGGACGGGCGCCCGTTGATCGCCGGCTTTGCGCAACGGACCGAGACTCACCCTGTCGGTGGCTGCGGCCTGGACTGAGGAGCGACCGGTTCGAATCCCGTCGCCCCGAGGCAGGGCTCAGCCAGGCACAGGATCGATTGTCGGCGAGCCCTCACCGGATGGAGCTGCGCAGAGACTGTGCGGCCAGATCAAAGAAGCGCTGGACATCAGCCAGGGTGGTGCGCGGATCGTTGTTGAAGCTCATGAGGCGATGGGCTACAACCCTCTCGGGCCACTCGGACGCGATCACAATGCGGACTGCCTGCATCGCCGGCTGTCGATGCAGATATCGACCCATCACTGAACTGATTTCGTGGCCCCGGCAAGCGCGCAGTAGATGCTGATCACGCCTTCATCGTTCTCGCAGTTTCGGTCGTCCGCGCGGTCCCAGACTCCCTCATTGGGGATAAGCAGTCGAGCAGCCTGCAGGATCTCGAGATCCGTTTGAGACGGAGGTGCCTCCACCCCGTCGTCCCAGGCGAGACCTTTGACGGTCCCTCCGGGGTAACCACCGACAGCGCTTTCTTCGATTCGATGACGCTAGCTCCTATCTGGCACCGCTCTCACAATACGGCTCGTGTCATGCGTCTCGACTTCCAACGTGAGCATGTGACCGGACATCGCATGCGCGCAGATCAAGACCCGATCACGATCGACCAGCGATACGCTGTGGCACCCTTCGACTCCAACGTCCAGGATCTGGTGGTCGCGGCGCTACCCTTGGTTAGACACTTCCGAGCGCGACTGCCCGTGTATGTCTACGAACGAGGAGGGCTTGTCTGGATCGAAATCCGGGTACTCGGGCGAGAACGACTGGCTTCCGCTGCCGGCGTCGACTCGGTGTGGGTTGTGGAGGTATCGAGATCGGGAAGGCCGTCCGGGCGCTACTGGATCACGGACCGACCGAGCGTTGTCGTGCGCTCGGAGTACGCACTTCCTGATGGCGGCACGTTCCGAATTGGAGCGCCTGGAGAAGTAGCCGGCCGTTCGCTTAGCTCTACTGGTCTCGCGAGCTTGCTTGAAATTCTAAAGCGGGCTATGGCTCTCTAACGGGCTCGCGCTTCAGCTGCGCGGCCACGATGACCGTCGCGTCTAGCGCCCGAAATGTAGTCCGCGTCAGCTGCTAGCCCCTGTTGACGTGGTCCCAGTCCTTCTAAAGCCCGCTGCGTTCGTCGCAGATTGCGCTCGGGGGCAAACGGATCCAATAGGACTGCCCTGACGGATCGCTTGTATGCGTGCCACGTTGTGCATGGCCAGTTCTGGAACAAGCTCAGTGCAGAGCATGTTCGACTGCTGATTGCTGCCCTGTCGAACTCCGTTGATTGAACAGGGCGATGCCAAACCGAAGCCAGACTACAGCATCGCTCTGGCGCGCCTTCGCCACGGCTTGCAGCGCCCAGACGGCGTCCGTTCAGTGGTGGCCGATGCACAAGTCGAAGGCTTCTTCTTTCGCCGCGAGACCTTGTTCCCGCGCAAGGCTCACGACGTGATTCATGGGGCCGCGTCCCAACCCGTTCGCCGTTGAGCCGCCGAGATTCGCGAGGATGATGACGCCAACATCGTGGACAGGTGCCCACGCGAGGAAGCTGCTGTGGCCGTCGGCAGTTGCACCGAGGGGGAGCGGTGCCGCAGGAACCTCCGCGACTAGTCGAGTCGGCCACTTCCGTATCGTCTTCGAGCGCTTCGCGATGAACGTGCGCAGAGATGGGCGACTGCGCCCTACAGGTTCCCACGAAATCGTCCCCACGAGGCGTCAGATCAGGGCGCCGACCGGCATTGTGGTCATGGTGTCGGACCGACGCTTGAACGTCTTCAGGAGATGGACATGCAACAGATTCCGGCCATGGCCGCCCTGTTCCTGGTGGCTGGGTTTTCCGTTGGTTTCGCCCAGCAGTCGCAGACCGCCTCCCATTCGGGATTCTGGCTGACCGGCGGTCTCGGCGTCGGCGTGACTGACGAGGGCTCGCCTGGCGACGACCCGGGGCCCGCACTCTATTTGCGTCTTGGCGGGACACTGTCGGATCGCTTGCTGATTGGGGGTGAGATAATCGGGTTCACGCGGGCAGTGGGTGACGTCGACATCAGCCTCGGGAACGCCACCGTAGACATACTCTACTATCCGAGCTCGCGGGGTGGTTGGTTCGTCAAAGCTGGTGGTGGCTGGGCCTCCGCGGTGGTCAGCGCCGACGTTGGTGCGGGGACCTTCACCAGCGATGAGCAGGGCTTCGGTCTAACTGTAGGCGGTGGTTACGATCTTCGTCTTGGACGGAATTTGTTCTTGACGCCGAACCTCGACGTGTTGGTGCAGTCGTTCGACGACTTCGCGGATTCCAACGTGTTTCTGTTGACGGTGGGGGTCGGATTCCACTGAGGGTCGCCGATCCACCGTGACTGCCCCCACGAACTTGACTTGGTCAGGATCTTGTTCGTTGCACGAGGCAGCCCGTGGGAGAACGACTAGAACGAGGGCCTCAACTGGCAGCTGAGGGACGAGCTGACCAATAGGTCTCGTCCAGAGTGGCTCGGATGGCCCGCCATCTGGGCGCCCGAACCAGTCAGTCGGGCCATACCTTGATTGAGGACATACAATGGGGAAAGCTCGAGGGGTGTTGGCCATCTCGTCCTCGGTCCTCTTCTGCGCCGGGTGTGTTGGCGACACCGGGTCCGCTGAGACCGGATGGGTCGCGGCCGTCGATACCATCGCCGACACCGTCATCGTCCGCAGTATATCCGGGAGCGTCTGGGGCGACACCGCCTGGCTAGAGCCCGAGATCCCGACGGCCTCGCCGTGCTTCCTGACGGGCGTCTGCTCGTACGTGACGCTCCCAACAGTCGCATCACGGTCTTTAACGACGAGGGCAATTACCTGGAGGACTGGCCGCTTGACGGGGGCTTCAACACGGATCGCCGCTTCTACACGGATGCCGCAGGCAATAGCTATGTCACTGCGCTTCTGGAGCGCGGTCTCGCCCCCTGGGAGTGGCGGTTCGGCGTCATCCGTTATTCCCCGGACGGTGTGATCGGCGACACTCTGCCCGCTCCGATGTGGAACTTTGAACCCGCGCAGGTCACCGCGAGTCGCGAGAACAACTCGAGCGTGCGTAGCGTGCCATTCACGCCCGACGTTGTCTGGACATTCAGCCCACTGGGCTATCTGGTGGGGGGGCTCACAGCCGACTACCGGATCGACCTCTTTCGCCGGGATGCGCCCGTCCTCCGGATCGAGCGAGAGTCGCTACCGGTGCGAGTGAACCCCGGCGAGGCGGATGAGCGGGTCCGCCAGATCACGGAGGGACTTCGGCGCCAGTATGGATCGTGGCGCTGGAATGGTCCGGACGTCCCGGCAACGAAGCCGCCCTTCCGTGAACTGTTCGTCCGTCGAGAGGGCAACGTCTGGGTTCTCGTCTCCAGCGAGGGCGTGCCGAAGATGAGCACGACCGAGGCCAAGGAGGAAGAGGAACGTTCGGGGGACGTAGTACTTCGGTTTGGGGAGCCTTCGTCATTCGACGTCTTCGCGCCGGAAGGCGATTACCTGGGGCCGGTCTCGGCGCCTGCCTCGTTCCGCGTCGAGCCGGAGCCGATCGCCTTGGGCGATCAGGTGTGGGCGGTGACGCGTGATGAGCTCGACGTCCCTTCGATAGTGCGCTTCAAGATCGTCCGTCCGTAGACCGCGACTCGCCGTGCTCGAGCGGGGCGTAATGTTCGGGCCTGTAACCGGGCCGACACCGTCGAAGCGCCGAGAGACCTGTCTTTGTCCTTGGACTAGTCCGTTCTCTCTGCGAGAACCGACTCCAGTTGGGCAGCCCGCCGGCGTCAGCGGCATGCAGCTCGGGTGCGACGGCAAGTGCCGGTGGATGGTGTGGGACCGATCCCCGCGAAGTACATGCCTTTAAGCGAAGCCGTTGGCTGGGTGCGGAAGGACCGACGTTCCCGTCGCGGATGGCCCGCCGGCTCCGAGCTGTAGAGGGAGCATCGACTTGGGAGACCACAATGACTTCGAGAGAGCGCCTGCGTCCGAAAGTCCGGAAGCCTTCGTATCACCTCTGTGCCATACTTGTGCTGCTCGTCCCCGCGTCGGCCAACGCACAGGCGGAGGACGCCCCGATCGACCTCGACAGAGCCGCCGATTAGCTTGCAAAGGCTCGGGTGCTTGAAGAGGGGAATCCCTGGCCGGACTCGCTCTTCGGCCCGCTGCTGTTCGTAGATCCAGCGACGCATTTCGCCGTCGCCTCTGAGCCGGATTCGGCGGGAATCCTCCGTCCGTCGGGACCTGTCTACGTCGGAGAGCTACCGCATGATGTCGGGATCGCGAATACGGTCATCGAGTGGAACGGGAAGCGGTGGACGATGCTCATCTGGCCACCACCCTCCGGGAATTTCGCGCGCGGCGTGCTTCTCGCCCACGAGCTCTTCCACCGTCTCTCCCCGAGGCTCGGTCTCGAAATGGCCAGCCCAACCAATGAACACCTCGAGACGGCGGAAGGCCGTATCTGGCTTCGGCTGGAGTTTCTGGCGCTCGCCCGGGCGCTCACCGAGGAGGGAGAGAGGCGGCGCGAAGCCGTGCTCGATGCCTTGCGGTTCCGGGCGCGCCGCCAAGCTGCCTTCCCCTCGGCCGCGGACGAGGAGCGGGCGCTCGAACTCAACGAGGGACTCGCGGAATATACAGGTGTCCGGGCCGCGGTCGGCCCGGTTGGTCGCGCCGGATGGGCGGCGCAGCTCATCGAATCGCGCGAGGTACACGCCGCCAGCGCGGGCGTGAGCCGGAGCTTTGCCTACGCCACCGGGCCCGGCTACGGACTACTGCTGGATGCTGAAATGCCCGGATGGCAAGGGACAGTGGATTCGAAATTCGACCTGGCCAGTGCCACTTCGCGTGCTTACTCAGCCGGCTCAGAGGCGGATCTCGCCGCGGCGGCGCCCGATCACACCGACGAGTACGACGGGGACGATCTCGCGCTCTTCGAGTTTGAGCGCGCCGCGACGATGGAACGCCGCCTCGCGATCTGGCGGGTACGATTCTTCGACGGCCCCGTCCTACGCCTTCCGGCAGACTCAGCCTTCGGCTTCATATACAATCCCAACGCTATCGCCACGATGAAGGGTGTCGGGCAGGTGCTGATGGACGGCTCTGTACACGGGGGATGGGGCACGCTCGAGGTTGAGGGGGGGGGACGTGCTCATTCGCCGGGCCGCCGGAAGAGTCGTCGAGACGGTCGTGCCGGCACCCACCAATCCCGGGACACGTCCGCTCGTTGGCGACGGATGGCGCCTAGAGCTCGACGACGAATGGCAGCTCGTGCCCGACGAGCGGCCCGGTGACTGGACGGTGCGATCGGATTACGGCTGAATCCGATCTCGGCCGGCGCTGAGAATCGTGAGTGGAGGCATACTGGGAAGAAAGGGCCAGGCTCGGGCAACGTTGAGGGCAACGGCTACCTCGGCGGCTGGTGGCTGAGAAAGGGAAGCGGGGACTTTGCGGCTTGGGCCCTCTGTGCGGCGGCGGCCTGCGCGGCAGGCACTGCTGTCGGAGGAGTTGGCGAGCGGCGATGATCGACACTATCGAGAACTTCCGGCGGGCTCCGCTGCATCGGTGCTTGCCAAACGCTCTCCATACGGGAAGTGGAAGGAATTCGTGAATGAGCTACGTCCTCCTATGACCTCGCGTCTCGACTCTTCAGCTACGAGCCTCGGATGGAAACGATGGGGTCGGAGAAAAGCAATACGCACCTCGGCAGCGCGGCCACTCAGGGGTGCTTCAACGGCAAGTGCCATGGGGCGATCATGCAACACTACTCGATCATTGCCGATCGGCTGTAGCGCGAGAGCCGTAAATTGTGCGTGACCGAGTGCAGTGCGATTCGACACCGTTTCAGGTCGACCCGAGTAGCTTCACCAAGCGGAAAGAGCTTTCGCCGACAGCGAACGGGGCCCGCCAGCGCTAGCAGCAGGAATCATACGTGAGAATAGACCGTGATAGGCATGGTGCCGAATCCGCCACCTTCGTTTGTCGCCATCTGGCGGCAAGCCTATGTAGTCGCGAGCCTGTGGGTTTCGTCGCCGCCCAGACCTCCGCCCAGCCCCGACCTGACGCCTGGTGCTCGGCTTGCGAGACCAAGCGTTTGGAACTTGGTGGAGAATGGTGTGAGGAATCCGAGGCGTTTGCCGGGATTACGCTTCTATGCGCGGCATGCTATGACGAAGTTCGCTCTCTTAACGAATAGAGCACACGGATTGATGGCGCGTACAGGTCCTGCTTGCAGCTCTCGACTCTAGAGCTAGCCACAAGCATCCTTGTTCCCGAAGTGCTCGGGCTCGTCCGTCCAACCGACTGCGCCGTTCGGAGCACAGCCGCTCCACTTTCTTATGATTGACGGCGCGGCCCTCACGACGCAGCAGCCAGGTCAGCCGCGGGCTGCCCCAGCTCGGGTGCCGCTCGGCCAGTGCCTTCAGCCGGGCCCTGAGTTCCGCCTCCGAAGGACGGACCGACTCGTGGCGCACGAGCGATCGATGTACGCCCAGGAACCGGCAGGCCCGGCGCTCAGAGAGATCTGCTCTTCCGTGTACCTCTTTCGCATCCCGACAGCTCCTTTCCGCACCCTTCGGTGCGCGGAACTGTCGCCCTTGTGGGCTTTCGGCCCAAACGAGCGCGTCGCTGTAGGCTTCAGCCAACAGTCCGCGGTTTCGCAGGCGATTCTCAGGCGATCAACCGTAAACGCCCCCGAGTCCACCGGGTGCCGGCCTCTTCGTGTAAGGACGATCCAGGACTATCTCCCGAAGATCGGCGGCGGAGACGGTCCGGAAGCGGCGGAAGTACACGTTCTACGTCTCAGTCGCGAGCCCCGCATCAATGGCCGTATTCAACGAGGCGCTGCTATCATTGTGAGCGTGCACGCCCGACAGCCGCCATGCCAAGTCCCACATTTGAGATTCCGGCTCGCTACGGCGCGTCCCCTTCATCAAGCCTCCGGACGAGTGCATCGACAGCCGACCACGGGGTGACATCGACGTGTTGAGCCACTGTCCTCGCCGGCATGATCCCATGCCGTCTGACGGCACGCCACACCTCCAGCGTGTAGAGGGAGGGTCGGCGAGTGTTCTGAATGTAGTCGCTGGCCCATAGCAGACCTGCGTCGGGCAGATAGACTACGAGGGCGCCCTCACTGCCAATTCCGTCAACCGGGATGATCCGCAGACGCCCGTCCCCCAATGAGAGGGTGTCTCCGACCGGGCGGAAGATGAAGGTCGCTCTATCTCGCCGCTGCTCGAGCAGGTCCGGCATGTGAAGCCACTGGTGCTCGACCACGCGCTCAAGCAGGTTGCGCGAGGCACGATGCGACACGACCATCGCACCGCTCGCCACCCAGAAGCGCAGGCCTCCGATGTGCGGCCACGCCACATCCGTAACGATGACCACGATCGGGTACGCGCCTGGGAACAACTTCCCGATCCATGCCGAGTCCTGGCGGGCCCTGGCCTCGCCCTGAGTGGCATCGAGGACGAAGACGGTGTCAGCTATAAGCGTAACAATCTCGCGGTAGCCGGGATTCTGGAGGAGATAGGTCTGTGGCCCAAGGCGTACGGTGTCGGGTGGCACCGCGCGCAGGAAGGCGGGGGTCTCCTCGATACGAACGGCCCCGGCGGAATCGTCAGGCATGAAAGTCGGTGACTGAGTTGCGGTTAACACCTCAAGATCGCCCACCGTGCGGCTAATCTCGACCTCACCGCCCGTGAGACGGAAGCTCGCGGATGGGAATAGTGCTGGGCCGCCAGCCACGAGATTCCAGTTCGTGTAGACGTATTGGGTATGTACGGTTCCCCACAGGTAGTGGGATTCCAGCGTCTCGAGTTTGACGGGCAGGTTCGTCTTCGGATCGATGAACAAACGCTCCCTCGCTCCCACCCCTTGGCGAGTCAGTACCACGCGATCGTAGTCGCGATAGGGGCAGCGCCCGAACACACTGACCCTGCCTCCGCGTCGCCAATCAGCGAGGACCGACCATGGGTCGAGTCGCCAGAGAACGCGCACATCAGGGTGGAGTTGTGGTTGCATGTGTCCCGCAGAGTCGGGTACGAGGTAGGTGCCCTGCGGCCCAGAGAGAATGATAGCGCTCGCATTAGGGCCGCTGCCGGGCCATACGTCGCGGGTAGCGATCCGCTCCACTCCGGAATGTGGATCGAGCCAATGTTCTTCTTCCGCCATCGTGTCGAAGTATGGCGGGTAGGACGTGCGATCGGATTGATACGGCTGAGACGTACTTTGCATGGCGCGGTAATGCAGCACGTTGCCCTGCACGTGGTCGACGCCGACGGCGCGGGCGCTACGCCGCAGCCATGAGCCGCCGTCCTGATCGGGTTCCGGGGCGCAAGCCGTCGATGTCTGCGCCAGGGCGGGGGCGGGTACGATGTACAGAGCTACAGCGACAAGCAGGAGGCGACTCCATTCTAGCCTCAATAGCTTGCGGATCGGCTCGACCATGATGGCCCACCTGCCGACTGGTCTTCGCATACCGATTCCCATGCTCCCGCTCCCCCTCGTGCCAGGTCGGACCGACATTCCCTTGCCAAGCTACCGGGCACACAAGCACCAGGCCTCGACCGATCGTGTCACCAGCCAATGCCGATCGCGATGAGAATCTCACGCCTCGTCATGACTTGGCGTCCCCTCCTTCCGGCCCGGGCCCGGCTGGTACCGGGGGGGCAGGAACCGGCGGTGCAGGCACCCTTCTCAACTTCTCGGGTTGCGGGACCCGAGAGCCTCATAGACCTGCTGCGCGTCGAGGCCCCATTTACCGCTAACCACAACCAGTGCCTGACGGCCCGCCCCAGGGGGGATCACGGGCCCCCGTCAGCATGGAAATCGGGGTTGGGTCTGAAGCGTTCGGGGTATTCTGTCGTGGAGAGCCAGAGTCGCAAGTCTTCTCCAGCGTCACCGCCGAGCCGAGCGCGAAGCGAGCTTTCAAGGGCCGACCGGTCCATCGAGTCGCGGGTAAACACCTGTCGCGTCCATGCGTAAAATGCCTTGTCCCCCACCCGCCTCCGGACCCAATCCAGGAAGAGCGGTGCACGGTCGTTGAGGACGACTCGGTCCTTCCACACCCCGATCTGATCCGCTTTGATCTGGTCGATGGGCTTCTCGCGGGGAAGCGGGCGGCCTCCGCGACCCACGCCCGTGCGCCGGCGCTCCCTGTAGGCAGAGTCGGTTGCCACCATCCAACCGTGATAGAATGAAGGACCGTTCGTGGCCTCCATGGCCGGTAGGAAGAAGTAGCTCGGGAACCCCTCCATGACGAGGCTGTAAAGCGGATCCTCACTGGACATCGGTACCTGCACATAGGCGTGTACCATCTCATGGGCAAGTGTCCGTCCCGAGAAGGAGGTCGGCGAAAACGAACGGAAGTTCGCCTCTGAGATCCCCACTACGTTGCCGCTCGCTATGTCACCGAAGGGGGGCATTTCCATCACGTGCAGCGTCACCCTTCCCAGGGTAGCGCCGTAATGCTCGACGTAGAATGCCTTCCAGCTCCGAATCGCAGCCAGGATCTCGGGCGCTGCCGCGAGCGAAGCTGAATCTTCTTCTACATAGAGGACGATCCCAGGGCGATCGAAGACTCGATAGCGCCGTGCCGTCAGCTGAGCGTCCCAGGCAGATGTCGCGTGGCTCTGCCACTCCGAGATCTCCCGCCCTCCCTCATTCCGACGTCCCAGCAGGTCTCCAGTTAATACCGCAGTGAAGTCGTCTGGAACGTCCACCCGCACACTTGTGAAGTCCAAAGGTGCCGGGTCCATTCCCGTATCCCCGAACACTGGGTACCAGAGCGAGTAGCCGTGACCCCGCAGCAATACGCCGTCATTATCGATACGCATGTAGTCGGACTGGGAGCGGGCGCGCGAAGCATGAAAGGGCCCCGAATACCAAACGACCAAGTCGCGGGAGCTGGCCCCAGCGTCCAACGGCACTTTGACGACGTTCGCGAGCAATGAGTAGTCGAACTCGTAATAGCGGACCGATTCCTCGAAGGGGAGTGGACCGCTGCCAAAGGTGAGCGAATCCACACGAAGCTCACCATGTAAGTAGAAGGTTAGAGTATCGGGTTTCCCCAGAGACTCCGCGAACGCCTCCGGCAGCCTGATTCGCGCCTGCGCAACGAGGGTCTGTCCGGCAGGATCGAGCCGCACGCGCAGGCTGTACACGGCGGAACCGCCAACCGGTGTCGCCCTGGCTTGGTCTAACAGGGCACTATTCGGCGGGGCGCCGTCGCAACCCCACAATGCGGCAATGAGGCTACAGGCACCAAGGAGCTGCGGACGCATCGTCTCCTCCTGGTTGAAGATACCGGGCCCGAGGTGCCCATCTGACGGCGGTCCTGCTGTTTGGCACAACAGAGGTCTATGAGAAAACCAGCCGCGCCAGAACCGTCGGCCTCAACCCGGCTCGCCGCTTGAAGTCCGAGACGTCTGCGAATGGTGTCGCCCTGCGGGCGCGCCGCCACGTCTCGATCTCCGTCTCTTGGATCCCGGGAACGAGCCGCATGATGCCCGTCTCGACGGTATTGATATCGAAGGACAGCGGCTTCGGTGCCCCGAACGCGACCAGCGAGACCCTTTGCCCGACTACTTCGGCTCGAATCTGGGGCTCGAGCTCTCGATAGAGCGCGCTCAGGTCAGCAGTCACGTCCGACCGCCACCCCGCTCTCGCCACTTCGATCTTCTCATTGTTCCGCTCCGCGAGGTCCAAAGACAAAGCACCGAGGTAGTGCTCGCGCCACAGGGCAGCAGCATCGTCGTCGACGAACACGCCGTGACTCAGATCGAGTAGGACGTCGATCACCTCGCCTGCCTCCGCTGGAAACAATCGGATATCGGCCTCGACGAAGAGCAACAGGAAGGGATCATCCGCTCGCAGCATCTTCGGCCCGAGCATCTCCGCCAGCGCCCGAAGCATCTGTTGCTGTCGCTCGCGAATGACGTCGATGCTCGGCGCGCTGCTGCCGCGCATGAGCAGGCCAAAGAAGAAGCTCGCGTGGAAGCCCTCGGACTGCAGAAGTTGGTTGGCATCCCGAAGACTGGCGAAGTCTCTGCTCTTCTCCAATTGCACCCGAAGGTAGTCCGGTCCCTCAAAGGCGGGCGAGAACGCGAAGTTGTTCTCGCGAACCTCGTAGTAGCGTGCATTTGTCTGCGAAAAACTCAACAAGTCGCCGGCGTGACGGTGAAACTCGCCGAGCATATCAGAAGTCCCGAAGCGAAAGCGTCGATGCCTGTAACGGTCCCTTAGGAACGCGTCGGCCGTGAAGTGCGCCACCAGCGTCTCCAGATGGATCGCAAACCCTTCGTCGAACGCCGTACCGCGGTCGGTGAGCGCTGCTGTGGAATGCGAGATGGCTGCGATTTCCTTCCTTGGAATCCGCCTGCCGCCATTCAGCAGGTAGAGGATCACGTGCCCGGTCTCGTGTAGAAATGTCGTGCCGAACGCCCAGTCCTCTGGAGCGAGCTTGATGAACGGGGTGCGCTCATGCCTGGCGGGCTCGGTTTCACCCGGTAGTCGAAAGCCTACGGCCGCGTGGTTTCCCCCGGCACGAGCGCCACGTAGTAGACAGCAGGCTGTCCCAGCCGCCCCTCCGGTGTAAGCGCCCAGGCGGCCGCGTACAGGTCGAGCGCCATTTGAGCGGACTCATTGGCCAGCCAGGGCGCGTACGCCACCAGGCGCGAGGAATCGGTTACCAGGCGGTAGACATCCGCCTCCGGGGCGTCAGCCGCTCGCGCGGTCTCCAGGAAGATGACCGAGACGGCCTCGGTCTGGGCGAGGACAGGCCGCGCGCACGGCGATGCAAGGAGTACTCCCGTGAGAACCGACAAGCGAAGCACAGTTACTGTCCCGAAGCCGTCAGCGCCGACTCGTGGAGCAGGGCGTCGACCTCAGCGACGATGTCCTCGAGGGGGCTATCGCGGAAACGAAGTCTCCCTTGATAGTCCAACACGTGGTACTCCGGTGGCCAAACGGCCTCGAACGCCCGCGTGGCCCTGCGATCCAGATCGTAATACAGGGGCACCGGAGCATTCAGCTCTTCCAGCACCTGCCTCAAGCGGAGGCTCGGCGCACGACCACCTCCCATCCCGAGTCGGGATAGAGCAGATCGCGTTACTATCACGAGCTCGCCCCCCATCGCTCTAACTTGATGGATCACGGATCTCAATTCGGGGAGGTCGCGTCGCGCCCGTCCGTTTCGAGGTTCCCAGAAGGCGACCACGGTAACCGTGCCGCGCCGCAACTGGTCAAGGTCGTGACGCACTCCGTTAGCATCGAATACATACACTTGCTTCTCCGCCAGTCGTCTGTCGACGCTCCCGGCGAGTACGCGCGGGTACATCTCGTCGCGCGCCGCACGCTTCAGGCGCTCCCACTGGCCGGCGTCTACAAGGTCGGTTCCCTGTGCCGCTAGAGTTGCCTCTTTCTCAGCGGATTGTTCGGAGCCGGGGCTATCGAAGGGCACGACTGCGGCCCGCGCCAAGCTCAGGGCGGCGGCCACCGAATCATGCGAGGCGAGCTCCAGTGCGGCGAGCTGCCGATATATGGATGGGCTCCACCCGATAGATGCAGCGACGCGCAGGCTGTCCAGGCCTGCAGCTGTGTCTCCTCGCGCGACAAGGGCCCCGGAGAGGGTCACCAGGAGCGGTCGCGCAGCCTGCCTGTTGGCCAGGCGCTGCTCCGCAATGGTCTGGCCGAGCGGCCGAGGTACTTCACCATCGTCGAGTCTTTGCAGCTCACGGCGGAGTCGGACAATGGCCGTATCGCGAACCGCTGGCACCGCGGCCAATAGGAGTGCAAAGCGGGCGGGGTTCTGCATCCAGCCTGTGGACCCAGCGGCCCGCTTCGCCCACGTAAGGATATCCTCCGGGCGACCGACTTGCCGCGCGGCCCAGAAGCCAGTTCCGGCGAGGGCCGTGTGCGGACCCACCTCCTGCCAAAGCGACTCCAGCTCAGCCAAATACGCATCCATCGAGCGACGGTCACGGTCGACCGGAAGCGGCGGTGCACGATACCACACGGCCTCGGGGTGCCGAGGATACGATCGTACGAGCAGGTTCCTGAATCGCTCAGCTGTGGCAGAGTCTCCGACGGTTCGAGCGTACTCGATTAACCCCGCCAGCGTCTCAGGATCGAGAGTGCCACGTTCAGTCGCCGTGGTCGCAAGGGATCTGAGCACGGGTTGTTGTACCTCGATGACGCTATCACGCTCGGCGGCTGTAAGGACTGACAACTCAAACGATAACTCAAAGGCCCGGAGCCGTGCGTCGTTTGGATACAACTGGACAGACCGCCGGACCGCGGCGTACAACCGGTCCCATTCATCCGTTACCGCGAGCAGTGACTGCGCCCACAGGGCATCCCGTAACGGTCTTTCCCCATCCGATACGAGGACATGCCACTTCCGCCCTGCATGATCGTCCACGACCGTTCCGTCTTCGTTCTCGACGACCAGTTCGGCATAGACGTCGCCCTTGCCGAATGTGAAGCTACCCTGATAGGTGGACCCCGTACGGAGAAGGCGTCCAAGTCGCCGGGGCGTAGGCGCAGGGCGTTCGTAACGTGGAGTGGGCGACAAGATCCCGCGCAGGATGAGCGCCTGCTCACCACGCAAATCGCTGCCGGGACGGTACTCAACCTCGACTCGATCACCGGGTCTCGGCGCATCGAGACCGAACAGCAGAACGCCGCCCGCCTGGTCGGCATCGGCGAGGCCGTGCGTAGCGAACCAGGACACAGCAACGACCGCCGCGAAGGTCGAGACTGCGGCGGCGAGCCATCGGTGCCGCGTCGTTATTGGCGAACGGTGAACCGGGTCCCGCACCGGCAGGATTACTCGGTCGCCTGCCGCGCGGCGCGCGAGGACCTCCCGCTCGCCGCCCGGCGGGAGGGGCGGCCGCGTGGCACGGTCAAGTTCACCGGATAGCGCCAGAATCCACTGATAGCGGGCGCGACACGACGCACACGACTCGAGGTGCCGACGTACGCGCCGGTGCCGATGCCCCGTCAATTCACCGGACCGAATCTCTTCCAGGTTGTCGAGACGAATATGTCGCATCACCATCATGGCCCCCGTGCCGGTAGCAATCGTCGCTCGCCCCTGCTTCGACGCTCCAAAATCAGTCGTTCCGTACCTCGTGGCAGCGGAATCGAAAAAGTCTGAAAGTGCGCTGGCAGTCGCCGCATCCAGGTGAACCGCGAGTGGCAGAAGGCGCAGTCGCGTACGTGGCGCGTGACCCGACGCGACCGATGCGGGCCGAGCTCCCCCCAAACAAGACATTCCAGCGCGTCAAGCGGTACATGATGGACGATCACTCCTCTGCCTCCGTGTCGCCGAGCAACTCCCACAGGCGACGTAGCGCGCGATACAAGCGGGCCGCGGAGGCACCCTCGCTGATGCCAAGGAGATCACCGATCTCCGCATGGCTGTAGCCGTCGACCTGCTTGAGCATCAGTACGACACGTTGCTCGTCGGAAAGACGGGCGATCGCGCGCCGAACCGCCAGATGGTCGGTAACGCGACCCGGGTGGTCTGTCTCCGCTGGAGACGCGAAATGTGAAGGCTCGACAATCGGATCTTCACGGCGACGCTTCCGTGTCCGCAGGACCATCAATGAAGTCCTGACAGCCAAACGCTTCAGCCAGTGTTCGAATCGGTCCCTCTCTTCATACACTCGTAGCGCGTCGGGGAGGCCCACGAATACGTCCTGAAGTAGGTCCTGGGCATCCTGCTCCGACGCGAGGAATCGGTAGGCCACGCGGTGGACCATCGGCCCGTGGCGACGGTAGAGCGCAGCAAGCGCCCGCGGTGAACCCGAAAGGACACGCTGTACGAGCTCCGCATCCGAGTGGGCTTCGTCCTTCACGGACGGACGACCATCGTCTGGCTCAGCCCAGTGACCGATCTGAGAATCGGACTCACCTGCCGGCTTGCTCATGGGCTCACCTCCAAAGTCCCCCCTCATCACCTTCGCCACCCTCAAGCTTCCGAGCTCCTTGAACACTCGCCCGCAGCCACGCGGCGCCGTTCGGGCCCTCGCCTCGCCGGTGGAAATCACAGTTCGCATCTGCCGTTCTCGGAAACGCTTTGACGATGATGCATCTCGATGCCCAACTCCTATTGCATGCCGGGCCTGGAATCTTATGCTAGCGCAATCGGCCTGGCGAACTAGCGGGTTGATGCGGCGCACGGTGTCGATGGGGGGAGGACCCTGCGCAGGTCGGTTCCCGACGTCTCTTCCTGCTGACGGGCGTTCCCGGGGGTCGCCACGCCATTATCCTGTCCCTTTCCCTCCGCGGTTGCGGCGTGGGCCGGGAGCTGCACCTGGCCGATCGCTCGGGGCTCCCCATGCCCGGCTCCTCGCCCTCGAAGAACGCCGACGTCGCACTTTGCTGGGGAGTTGCCTCCGCACCCGCGAGTCACAGAGGCCGAGCGAATAGAGCCGAGCACATGGACAAAGTTTCGCACGACGGCGGCCCTCTCAGTGGCATCAAGGGAGGCTCCTGATGCCAGTCTCTGATGCCCTCCGCCGGGGTTCCTCCCCGCCCGGACACAGTATGACGATGAAGGCGAGCCGCTCGATCCGCGATTGCCGTGGCCGAAAGCGCAGTCGACGGCGCTTATCCATGGCTGATTGAGCGCGATTTCTAACGCAGGGACGTCCGCGTAAGATTCGTACGGCATCCGGCATTAGAATTCAGTTGGACGTGTGGGAGCACGTACTGTGAGAGTCAGTTCACGGTGCCAGGTGCTTGGGGTATCGGTAAACCGGGAGGATCAGGTGATTAGAAGGACCTCGAGTTCCATCGCCGTCGCAGGTGTCTTACTCGCATCCCTGTCAACCCCGTCGGAAGGACAGGAGAGCGGACGCAACGGCGATTTGATTCGACCAGGTGACATTGTCGTGGCGAATATCGCCGATCATTCCGTTTCGGTGTTCGACGGCGAGACCGGTGCCTATCGGGGTCCAGCGTTCGAGCCCGGAGCCGGCGGCCTCCAGAACCCAACGGGCATCGCCTTTGGACCCGACGGTGCGCTCTACGTCGGCTCGAGTGGGAATGCACGGATCCTGCGATATGACGCCGCGACCGGTGAGTTCCTGAGCGTCTTTGCGGAGGGGGAGCCGCTCGATCGTCCATTCTCCCTGATTTTCGGGACTCGTGACCACCTTTTCGTCAGTTCGGGTGAGCGGGTACTCCGATACGACGCTTCCGGGAGCTTCGTCGGGACGGCCGCCCGTCATTCGTCGCTACAGCAACCGATCGGCCTCGCCTTTGGTCCGGACGAGCTCCTGTACGTTGTCAATTCGACGGCACCCGGGATCGATCGATTCGATCCGGCGACCGGGGGACGGGTCGATCGTGTCGTTACCGACAGCCTGGATTTCCCGTCGGATGTGGTGTTCGGCCCGGATGGCGACCTGTACGTGAGCAACGCAAGCGCACATCGCGTGGTCCGCTTCGACGGGCGAAGCGGTGCCTTCGAAGGGGTCGTGGCGACCCTACCCGACAACGGCGTCCCGATGGGTCTGGCGTTCCGGGGCCGACGGCTAGTCATCGGTGACTTCTCGAAGGGACGACTGTTCTTCGTGGATCTGTTGGAGGGGAGCTCCGACGGTAGCGTTCCCCCTCCCACACCGGCGTTGCGGGAAGTTGCGAGCGCAGGCCTGCAGCGTCCCGAGAATCTGGCCGTGCGACCTCGTGAGGACACGTGATACCTGAACGTTGCCCACGCCACGGGCCCTCATTCGCGTAACGGTCTCAAGGAGGACGGACAGTGAAGACAATTCTGCACACGGTGGGCATCGCGGCTTCACCCGACACTGTGTTCGACGCCCTCGCCACGGGCGAGGGGCTGGCCGGCTGGTGGACGGCTACCGTCACCGCAGAAGAAGAGGTCGGCGGTGTAGTCGATCTTCGGTTCGGGGCGACATTCAACCCGGACATGAAAGTCACCGAACTCGATCGGCCCAGGCATGTCGCCTGGACGTGCACAGGGGGCCACGAGCCCTGGCGAGGCAATACGTTCCGGTTCGATATCGAACCGCGTGGCAACGGTGCCATCCTCTTATTCCGGCAGGATTATGCGCTGGAACTGAGCGACGAGGAGTACGGGCGGTACAACTTCAACTGGGGGTATTACTTCGAGAGCCACGGAGGTACGCGCAAACAGGCCGCGGATGGCCATACAACACCCCCACGGAAACGGACCGGAAAGCCGTTGTCGCGCGATTCGTGGAAGAGTACAAGAACCAGCAGAACGCAGACATCGTGGAAGAGCTGATCGCCGAGGACTGCCGAATCCACATTCCACTTCCCGGTCTTCCACAGGGAAAGGAGGGTATGCTGGTGAATGGGCGGCTCGTGTGGGAGGCCTTCCCGGATGTCCACGTTGAACGGGAGTTCTGGGTGGCGGAGGGTGACATCGTGGTTGAGCGGGCGCATGCTACGGCCACCCACGGGGGCGAGCTGCTGGGCACGCCACCCACTGGCCGGTCGGTGACGTGGACGGAGCTGCACGCCTACCGTGTGGAAGGTGGCCGAATCACGGAAATCTGGACCGAGGCGGATTTCATGGGCATGCTGACCCAGATCGGCGCGAGCGGCCCGCCGAAGGCCTGACCATAGGAGAGGAGCGAGCATGAGCATGGCACATCTCCAGGACTGGCACTTCAAGGCAGATGGTGACATCGCGCGTCTGTGCTGGTGGGCCTTGTCACGGTCAACCTCGCCCACGCCGGAGACGATTTCTTGTTCTATCGCCCGACGGTGCTACTGATATGACGACCATCAGTGTAGCGAGTTCGCTGCTGGCTGCATCGGCGGGTCTTCTGATCTCGGTCCGGGCGCCTACGGTCAGGCAGGCTCAGCAAACTCTGAGCGTCTTCGTGATGGCGCTTGTCTTCGCGCCGGTCTTCGGCGTCCAAGCTTTGCCGGCGGAATTGCAGGCCAGACTTGCGCGGCTTGCGGGCGAGAATTCCGCAGATCGAGTGGAATTTCCATTGTCGTCCTCGTCGCCCTGACCGACCTTCCACTGCTGTTGCTGGCCGTGGCCGGGTTCCGTCGATCTCGGTTGATGATGGACTGAACTGGGGCCGTCTTGTGTACTCGGTTGCCGCACCTCAACCTAAAGACTCCGATCGCCGGCGAGTCCATATGCTCTTACGAACGCAGGTGCTGCAATGGCTCGCGCACCCATCCGAAAAAGACTCACAATTCTGACGCTATCGGGGGGCTGTAGGTGGGGGACCCTGTTCGTACCGTTCGTCGTGGCAGGGGTCGCTGATCCGCCGGTCCTCCCGGTCGCGGCCGAGCCGCGATGAGAGGTGTTACTTCGTGGCCGCGCTCCTCGAGGGCGCGCGCAAGGCGACCGTCGCCACAGCCGATCTCAAGAATGCGCTGTTTTGCAGCCGATGCTGCAATGGAAGTAGCAACGAACTGCAAGGTGTGGGCGGTTTCCGGGTCCATATCCTCCTCCGGGGGAAGCTCTGTACCGATCGACCGTCCCCGGGACTTCGCTCACGACTTTGCCCGAGCCAGTTCCCTACGGAGCCCTATCGCGTCCGACCGGGCTTAACAGGGCGTCGATGATGTCGTCCCGGGTGCGCGGGATTCGGATCTCGGTACCGTCGTGGAGTATGGCAACATGATCGCTGCGGTAGAACTTCTGGACCTCCCGGATAGCCCTTGGATGGACAAGAGCGCTGCGATGTATCCGCATGAAGCCGTCCGGTTCCAACTCGCGCTCGTAGGCAGTAAGCGTCGATCGTGTACGATAGGATCTCTCGGCGGTGTGAATCCGAACGTGGTTGCCGTCAGCCTCCACCCAGCAGATTCCGGAACGCTCGACCAGGTGGACCCGTACCCCGTCTGGTACTGCTAGGCGAGTCTCATCGCTTGCGGGGCGTCGCGTCGTCGAAGATGGGCCCGTCCCCCGGCGCCAGAGCGGAAGCCCGATCGCGATCATCGCGATGTACATTGCTGCCGCTCCCGGTCCTGACTGCACAATGCCTTGAATCGTGTCGACGAACAGCGGGGCCAGCGCTTCCCCCCGCACTGCCCCCGGCACTCTCATCATGAGGTTCCAGACGACGACCCAGGCGACTCCAAGGCCAAAGTGTGCGGCGAACGCACGGACGTGTGATCCTCTCGCCGCCCGTCGGATCGAGTGCGCGAAGTGGAGCATGAACGGTGTCGCAACCGCCCAGAGGAGAACCGGCAGAATCCGCCATTCGAGTATCTCTCCGACATCCGGCTTCCTTCCCTCCACGAGCTGTTGCATTGTGCCCTGCGCGGCTGCGAGGAGCACGCCCACGAAAGCGAGGAGAGCGAGAGTCGGGGTCCATCGTTCGAAGGGTGAGGCTAGACGCCGCTCACTTCGATCGTCCATGGTCGATCAGCTTCCCCGTCCAGTCCCGTGACGTCGGCGCACGCGTCCCCAAAGCATGGAGGCTGACCGAACATGACGCCCAAACGAAGGAGGATCCGATCGCACGAAGCCTGCCCAGCCTCGCACGACCGGACCATCCGTCAACCCTTGGTCTACCTGGCGGGTCCGGCGCTCAGAAGGCGAGACGCAGCCCCAGCCGCATCACTTGATCTGATCTCCTGAAGCGCGTGTTCTGGCCGAAAGTGTTCTCATACACCTGGCCGAAGGCCAACTCCTGCTCCTCGACGGTGAAGATGCCGTCGCCGTTGCCGAAACGATCCTCGGCGCGCAGAAGCATGTACGTGTTGAAGTCGTTGTCCGTCGACTCGGCGACGATGTCGAAGTCGTCGATGTCGTTGCTGCCATCGAGCTGCGTGTCGCGAAGCTGAACGTCCAGTTGGTTGTTGCGAAATTCGGTGTTGACCGTGGTTCCCGTCTCCAGGAACACGGTCTGGTTGTTCGCGATGTCCAGCGGATTCCGCCAGTCCATGAACGCCTGCACGTTGAGGCCATCGCTGACCTGGAAGCCCTTGGTGAGACGCAG
>Ga0210123_1000356_pt1 | contig 29493 bp, 27 predicted proteins | sample Muzzi_PWB_D2_FD_185535 | JGI IMG/M metagenome (GOLD analysis project Ga0210123, IMG submission 185535) | Wetland microbial communities from San Francisco Bay, California, USA, that impact long-term carbon sequestration - Muzzi_PWB_D2 (SPAdes) | ecosystem: Environmental > Aquatic > Marine >... | reverse complement strand
TATCGTCTGCCTGCCTTTACTACTGAGGAACAAGCCAGGCCGACATCGCTTACCTTGCCCCCCATTAGTAAAGAAGTTTAATAACACTACCCCCGCCCTGTCCCGCCCCCTTCAAAGGGACGGGTACGCAGGCCGGAATGTCGGGATACTTTCATACTCCTTGGTATATCTGTATTTCGGGTGCAATGCCTGCGCGCGTTTACCGGGTCAGTCGACCTGGCATTAAAGCCAGGCTGGCCAGGTAAAGGGCTTAATCATTCAGTATGAACGAGACCTTCATATTGACCCGGTATTCTGTGATCTTGTCACCCGAGACAACGACCGTCTGTTCCTGAATCCACGCCCCCTGGACGTTGTCGAGTGTTTTTCCGGCACGCTTGATGCCGACTTTCATTGCGTCCTCGAAGCTCTTTGTTGAGGACGATGTAATTTCCGTGACTCTTGCAACTGACATGGCTGTTCTCCTGTTTGTGTTGGTGGCTACCCGCTGAGTTCGGGTTTTCATTTAACGATTATGGTTTGACCAGTCTCAGAAACTCCGCCCGGGTTCTTGAGTGCTCCCGGAATGATCCCAGCATCATGGAGGTGATCATGACGGAATTCTGTTTCTCGACCCCACGCATCTGCATGCACAGATGCTGCGCCTCTATAATGACCCCCACGCCGGCAGGATTGATTGCATTCATCAGGGAGTCGGCAATCTGCTTGGTCAGGTGTTCCTGGATTTGCAGGCGCCGTGCATACATGTCAACAATGCGCGCGATCTTTGACAGGCCGATGACCTTGCCGGTGGGAATATAGGCAACGTGACATTTTCCGATAAACGGTAATAAATGGTGTTCGCAAAGGGAATACATCTCGATGTCCTTTACCAGGATCATCTCGTCGTTATCAGACTCGAAAATGGCATTGTTGACCACTTCATCAAGTGTTTGCTGATATCCCCGCGTAAGATACCGGAGTGCCCTGGCAGCCCGTTCAGGCGTTCTGGCCAGGCCATCACGTTCCGGGTTCTCTCCAATACCCCTGATCAGGCCCTCATACAAATCCGTTAAATCAGCAGTCATACGCTTCCTCCAGGGTAAATATTTCTTCTTCCAGTGAAGAATCGCCGGGGTCAGTGTCGATTGTCCTGCTCCTTCATCCGATGATCAGAAGAGCCACATAAGGGACGACATTAAACACCAGAAAAACAATTTTGAACAACCCGAGGAACGCGTAAATAACCACATTCCAGGTTTCCCGGGGAACAGGGAACCACAGGCTTTGTATTCGAAACACGAAATCCGGGGCAAACACGAAGAACACCGTCCAGAGAATCAGGATGCCGCCGTTTATGAGGGTGCACCACATGAAGAACGTTGTGAGCGTCTGAATATCCATGATGTTTTCCTTTATCCTTCTTGCATTCAGCAACAACCGGATGACCTGATGGGGGAAACCTGGCCCGGCGAGGTATCCCGTCCCGGTGCATTTGATTATTTCAGGTCGTACACCCTGATCCGGTCAACCAGGGGTTTCATGGTTTCCTCCAGCAGCTGCAGATGCACCGGGTGGGTCAGGTAGGCATCGAGTGCTGCCTGGTCAATGAAACTGATGATCAGGGCGACATCAAAGCTGCTGTCCACGATATTGCGCGGGCTGGGTACCGCCTTGCCGCTTTTCAGGGCCAGCACGCCGGGGATGGTTTTCAATGCCTGGCTGGCCTTTATGATCGTGTCCTGTGCATCTTCAATGCCGGGTTGTTTTAACCAGATAATGACGATGTGTTCGATAGTCTGGTTTGCAGCGGCGGCGGCCGACTGGACTTGCAAGGCAAGCAAGACAGCGATAACAAGTGTCAGCAGGCAGCGTTGTAACATGCCGGGTATCCTTGCCGGGCCTAAAGTTCGTCTTTAACCGTTTTGCGGTGAAACACCGTGTGATCGCAATTGGGACAGTTCGGAATGTGGGCCGTCTCGTGAAAGCGGACGATTTCGCCGCAGCTGGCGCACACCAGGGTGCCGGGCCCGGTTACCTCACCGGTGTTCCAGGCTGGCCCTTCTTCAATTTCATGCTCGAACTCCAGCATTTCCTGGCGGGTATGGTCGGTGACCCGCGTCAGCGTCTCTATCAGCCGGTCTTCAATCTGGTGGATATCGAAGCGCAGCCAGTCGCCCAGTTCCTGCCCGGTTTCAGCCAGGTATTTCCCGGCATCCTCTATATCCCGGTGTAAATACATGGCGATTTTCTCGGCCTCTTCCCGGGTAAGTTCTTCCAGGTCGATCGCCAGGTCCCGGGCATTGTGAACAAACCGTTTCAATACCGGGGCCGTATGTTCTTCTGCCTCCTCGATAGCCGTCCTGACTCTTACCATCATGTCGTTATAGGCATTCAGCCATTTCTCGCGTGTGGGGGTATCGTCGTTCATAATTCTCTCCTGTTTGTACAAGTGTGGCCCAAATTGACACAAAGGTGAAGGAAATGGCCATTCCTGGAGAGGTTCCTGGTTGTTGGGGCAGTGGGGCTACGGTATTCTTCCGCCTTCAATTTGTTTGCCGCTAGCAAGGGATTCATGGACGCCACCTACAAACCGGACAGTATCGAGGCCGATGCCCGCGAGTACTGGGATAAACAGCAGACCTTCCGGGTAACCGAGGATCCTGCGCGGGAGAAATACTACTGCCTGTCCATGTTCCCCTATCCAAGTGGCCGCCTGCACATGGGGCATGTGCGCAATTACACCATCGGTGACGTTATCAGCCGTTATCAGCGCATGCTGGGAAAGAACGTCCTGCAGCCGATGGGCTGGGATGCCTTTGGCCTGCCGGCTGAAAATGCCGCCATTCAGAACAAGGTGCCACCGGCGAAGTGGACGCACGAGAATATCAATTACATGCGCAACCAGCTGAAACAGCTGGGCTTCGGTTATGACTGGGAGCGCGAGCTGGCAACCTGCAGGCCCGAGTATTACCGCTGGGAGCAATGGTTCTTTACCCGCCTGTTCAAGAAAGGTGTTGTCTATAAAAAGACCGCGATGGTGAACTGGGACCCGGTTGACAACACGGTGCTTGCCAACGAGCAGGTCATCGATGGCAAGGGCTGGCGTTCGGGGGCCCCGGTCGAACGCCGCGAGATCCCGCAGTGGTTCCTGAAGATTACCGATTATGCCGAGCAGCTGCTGGCCGATCTCGGGCAGCTCGACGGCTGGCCGGAGCAGGTGCGCACCATGCAGCGTAACTGGATCGGTCGCTCGGAAGGCATCGAGATGTTGTTTGGCATCGACGGGCGGGATGAGACCCTGTCCATCTATACCACGCGCCCGGACACGCTGATGGGTGTGACCTACATGGCGGTCGCGGCAGAACATGCCCTGGCCAGCGAGGCGGCGACAAACAACCCTGCACTGCAGGCCTTTATCGATGAGTGCCGCAACACAAAGGTTGCCGAGGCCGATATGGCCACACTGGAAAAGAAGGGTGTGGATACAGGCCTGCGGGCCGTGCACCCGGTCAGCGGCGAGCGGGTGCCGATCTGGGCCGCGAACTTTGTCCTGATGGAATATGGCTCCGGTGCGGTGATGGCGGTGCCGGCGCACGATCAACGCGATTACGAATTTGCACAAAACAACGGCCTGGAAATACGCCAGGTTATCTATCCCGCCAGCGATGACCAGTCGGCGGACCTGTCAAAGGCGGCCTTTGTTGAAAAAGGGGTCCTGGAAAACTCCGGCGAGTTCAGCGGGCTGACGTCCGCACAGGCATTTACTGCCATTGGCGACTGGCTGGAGCAGGCGGGCAAGGGGTCGCGCAAGGTCAATTATCGCCTGCGTGACTGGGGTGTGTCGCGCCAGCGTTACTGGGGATGCCCGATCCCGATTATCAACTGTCCGGTCTGTGGCGCTGTACCGGTTCCCGAGGCCGACCTGCCTGTGATATTGCCAACAGATGTGACGGTCGATGCCACGGGTTCGCCCCTGAAGAAGATGGCCTCATTTATCGAGACGAGCTGTCCGGAGTGCGGCGGGCGTGCCGGGCGCGAGACCGATACCTTTGATACCTTCTTTGAATCATCCTGGTACTTTGCACGGTATGCCTGCGCAGACAAGCAGGACGGCATGCTGGATGAGCGCGCCAATTACTGGTTGCCGGTGGACCACTATATCGGCGGGATCGAGCACGCGGTGCTGCACCTGCTCTATGCGCGTTTCTTCAACAAGTTAATGCGCGACGAAGGCCTGATTACAGCGGATGAGCCGTTTACCCGGTTGTTGACCCAGGGCATGGTGCTGAAAGACGGCTCCAAGATGTCCAAGTCAAGGGGCAATACGGTGGATCCGCAAAACCTGATTGACCAGTACGGGGCCGATACCGTACGCCTGTTTACCATGCAGGCCGCACCACCCGAGCAGTCACTCGAGTGGTCGGATTCCGCCGTAGAAGGAGCCTTTCGTTTCCTGAAACGTCTCTGGGCGAGGGTCCAGGCCCATGTCGAGACCGGCAAGGCGGCGGCACTCGAGCGGGGGAAATTGACCGAGACCCAAAAGGCGCTGCGGCATGCGGTGTACAGTGCTCTGAACAAGGTCAGTGATGACATGGGGCGTCGCTTTACGTTCAATAACGTGGTCTCGGCAAACATGGAATTGTTGAATGAGCTGAACAGGTTTGATGATTCATCCGCTCAGGGCCGGGCGGTCATGCAGGAGGCGCTGGAAATCATGGTGCTGATGTTGTCACCCGTGGTGCCGCATATCTGTCATGCGCTCTGGCAGGCGCTTGGCAAACAGGGTGCGGTTGTTGATTGCCGCTGGCCCGTTGTGGATGAGGCGGCGCTTGTAGTGGATAGCGTGACGCTGGTCGTGCAGGTAAAGGGCAAGGTGCGTGGCAAGGTCGATGTGGCCGCGGATGCCGGTCAGGAAGCCATCGAGGCCGCTGTACTGGCGGATGAAAATGTGGTTCGGCATGTCGGGGGCCGTCCCGTGAAGAAGATAATTATCGTGCCGGGCAAGCTCGTTAACGTGGTGATTTGACGATGTATAGCGCAAGCAGGGAACACACAGGTGGCGGCGGAATGCTGCGGAAATTGCTGACCTGGGTCGTGTTGCCAGGCCTGCTTGCCGCGATGGCCGGTTGCGGTTTCCACCCGCGCGGCAGTTCGGCTCTGCCGCCCGGTATGGCCGTGACCTGGATCAAGAGCGGGCAGCCCTACGGGTCACTGGTGGATGATTTTTCCGAGGCGCTCAGGGCTCATGGAGGGCGCGTTACCACGGAGCACCACGACGCGACGGCAATACTGAATATTATTTCGAATACTATCGAGAAGCGGGTGTTGTCGGTAAACACAGCCGGCAAGGTGCTGGAGATCGAGACCCGGCAGACCCTGCGTTTTTCCGTGACAGACAGTGACCAGCTGCCGCTGGTTGAGGAGCAGGAGGTCTCCATGAAGAGCGACTATCTTTTCATCAGTTCAGATGTCCTTGGCAAGGAACGTGAAGACAAGGTCGTGCGCCAGACATTGCAGCGTAACCTGGTGAACCTGGCAATGCTGCGCATCACGGCAGTGGCGCGGTAATTGCTGTTGATGACACCAGGGTGATTTTCTCCGGGCGCGCGCAGGAAGATCCACGCATGGAACCCGTACCTGCCGGTATCTGCGTATACGAACATGGACCTTAAACCCGAACAGCTCGATACCCATTTGCGCAAGCAACTGGCGCCGGTCTATTTTATCAGCGGTGATGATCCCCTGAGGGTGATCGAGGCCGCTGATGCCGTGCGTGCAGCAGCCCGTGCGCAGGGGTATGACGAGCGTGAAGTGCTGATGGTTCAGGCAGGGTTTGACTGGAACAGTTTACTGTCCGAGGCGGGAAATCTTTCGCTGTTTTCACAGCGGCGCATCATTGATCTGCGCATGCCGACGGGCAAGCCTGGCATGGAAGGTGCTCAGGCGCTGCGGGATTTTGCCGGGCTTTTACCCGAAGACACGCTGCTGCTGGTGACTGCCGGCAGGCTGGAACCGGAGGCGCGCAAGAGCAAGTGGGTGCAGGCACTCGACAAGGCCGGGGTGGTTGTATTTGTCTGGCCACTGAAGGGAACGGAGTTGCCCGCCTGGGTGCGGTCACGGATGCAGCGCTGCGGACTTGAGCCAACGGCTGAAGCGGTCGAGATGTTGGCCGCCCAGGTCGAGGGAAACCTGCTGGCCTGTGTGCAGGAAATCGATAAATTACATCTGTTGAATGGCGCAGGCCCGGTGGATGTTGCAGATATCGCGGCGCTGGTTGCCGATAATGCCCGCTTTGATGTGTATGGACTGGTCGATAGTGCGCTGCTTGGAGAGGCGGCACGCTGTGTCAGGATCCTGCGCGGGTTGCAGGCAGAAGCGGTGGCCCCCCAGATTGTCTTATGGGCACTGTCACGCGAGATTCGTACACTGGTCGGGATGGCAACAGCCGTTGCAGCAGGTGACCCGATCGGCGCAGTTCTCGGCAGGTACCGTGTCTGGCAGAACCGCAAGAGAATTATCGAAACTGCGCTAAAGCGGGTGTCAGCCGGCGAATGCAAGGGCATGATTCGCCAATGTGCCCTGATTGACCGGGTTAGCAAGGGGCGTGCGGCGGGCAACGCATGGGACGAGCTGTTACAATTGACCTTGAAGCTGGCCGGTAAAAGTGTCTTGCCCGATACCGTGGCGATGGAGCAGGCCCCCTGAATTATTTATGAGCATAAACGCAGAAAACATACCGTTTGATATACCGGGATACATGCAGTCGGTCGGCGTGCGTGCCCGCGCTGCTGCACGCGCCATGGGCCGTGCCGATTCCGGCATGAAGGATGCCGCGCTGACGGCCATAGCCGCTGCAATCGAGGCGGCAGCGGTTACCCTGAAGTCTGAAAATGAGAAAGACCTGGTCTCTGGCAGGCAACATGGTCTGGATGCGGCCTTGCTGGATCGCCTCGAGCTGAATGATGCGCGTATCGAGGCCATGGCCGAGGGCCTGCGCGAAATTGCGCTGTTGCCGGACCCGGTCGGCAGTATCTCCAGCATGAACTACCGCCCGTCGGGTATCCAGGTGGGCCGCATGCGGGTCCCGCTGGGTGTTATCGGTATTATCTACGAGTCGCGTCCAAACGTGACGGCGGATGCCGCCGGGCTGTGCCTGAAGTCCGGTAATGCCGCTATCCTGCGCGGCGGTTCAGAGGCGATTCATTCCAACCAGGCAATTTCCAGGTGCATCCACCAGGGGCTGGCCGAGGCCGGTTTGCCGGCGGATGCGGTACAGGTCATCGAGACGACCGACCGTGCCGCGGTGGGTGAATTGATACGCATGAAGGATTACGTGGATGTGATCGTGCCGCGCGGCGGCAAGGGCCTGATCGAGCGGATCAGTGCGGAGGCGAAGGTCCCGGTCATCAAGCATTTACACGGCGTTTGCCATACCTATATCGATGCCCGGGCCGATATCGACAAGGCGGTCCGTGTGGCCGTGAATGCCAAGACGCAGCGCTACGGAACCTGTAACACCATGGAAACACTGCTGGTGTCCCGGACTATTGCCGGGGAGGTCTTGCCGCTGCTGGCGGAAAAGTACCGGCAGGCCGGTGTGGAGCTGCGCGGTTGCGAACGCAGCCGCGAAATCCTGCCGGGAATCAATGCGGCCACGGAAGCGGACTGGGACGAGGAATACCTGGCCCCGATCCTGGCGATTCGTGTTGTTGATGACCTGGACGCCGCGATGGACCACATTGCATTACACGGATCCAGCCATACCGATGTGATCGTCACTGAATCACTGGGTAATGCCCAGCGGTTCCTGCATGAAGTCGATTCCAGCTCTGTCATGGTGAATGCCTCGAGCCGCTTTGCAGATGGTTTCGAATATGGACTGGGTGCTGAGATCGGCATCAGTACCGACAAGCTGCATGCGCGCGGGCCGGTTGGCCTGGAAGGCCTGACCACACTTAAATACATTGTCATTGGCGATGGTCACATTCGCGAATGACCGCGGTTGCCAGCCTGTCCATTCTCCCGCGTAATCCATGATTGGTATCCTCGGCGGTACGTTTGATCCGGTGCACTTCGGGCATTTGCGGCCGGCACTCGATATCCAGCAGGCGCTCGGTCTGGAAGAGGTTCGCCTTGTCCCCTGCAATAATCCCCCGCACCGGCCGCAACCGGTGGCATCAAGGGAGCAGCGCCTGGCCATGTTGCAGGCGGCCGTCGACAGGCACCCCGCTTTCCGGATCGACACGCGTGAATATGACCGCGCAGGTCCGTCCTATATGCTGGACACCCTGAAATCCTTCCGCGAGGAAATGAGCGCGGCCGGGTTGTGCCTGTTGCTGGGCATGGACTCGTTTGTCGGCCTGCCTTCCTGGCACCGCTGGCATGAACTGATTGAGTATTGCCATATTGTAGTCATGACGCGACCGGGTGCTGCCTTGCCCGGGCAGGGCGAATTGGCTGACTTTATCGGCCAGTACAGGGTGAGGGACGCCGGACGGCTCGAGACAGGGGTATCCGGTATGTTGTGGTTTCACCCGGTCACCCTGCTGGATATCTCCGGGACACGGATCAGAAAGTTGCTGGCCACGGGGCAGGATGCCGGTTTTCTGGTGCCACAGGGGGTGCTGGACATTATTGCCCGCGAAGATTTGTACGCAAACAGGTGATCGTTATGAGCAGTGAGCAAAAAGAACAACAGTTGAGTGCGGCAGAAGACCGGCTGCTGGATATTGTCGTTGATGCGATCGACGACATGAAGGGTGTAGACGTGATGGTGATTGATGTCCGTGAAATGACTTCAATTACCGATCGCATGGTTATTGCAAGCGGCACCTCTTCACGCCATGTGAAGGCCATCGCAGATAATGTGGCACTTGAAGCGAAGCGCGAGGGTTTCCCTGCGCTGGGTGTTGAAGGCGAGCAGGCCGCGGAATGGGTGTTAATCGACCTGGGCGATGTAGTTGTGCACGTGATGACGCCGGCCATCAGGGAATTCTATGCGCTGGAAAAGTTATGGGCCGTTGTGGGTGATAGCCCGGATGACGGTTAGCAGCAGGTCCTGATCGTGGCGTAGGGCGATGCGTATTCATTTGATTGCAGTCGGTACGCGTATGCCATCCTGGGTCGAGCAGGGCTACCGTGAATTCTCAAAACGCCTGCCGCGTGAATGCTCGCTGCGGCTGGTTGAAATTCCTCTCGGTAAACGCGGTAAAAGCCAGGCGGTCGCACGGGCGCGGCATGAAGAAGGGCAGGCAATGCTGGCCGCGATTCCCCCTGATTGTCATGCTGTCGCACTGGATGTGAAGGGCCAGCCCTGGTCTACTGAGGGCCTCGCAGCAAGGCTGCAGGACTGGATGGCTTCCGGGCGTGACCTGGCCTTGCTGGTGGGCGGGCCGGATGGCCTGTCTCCGGCATGCCTTGAGCGGGCGGACCAGCACTGGTCCTTGTCAGCCCTGACCTTTCCTCACGCCCTGGTCCGGATGATGCTTGCAGAGCAGCTTTACCGGGCCTGGACCATCACGACCGGTCACCCGTATCACCGTTCCTGAGAGGCCTTTCATGGCCCGGTGGTGCTACTGTATGATGGTTTTCCAGATTAATATAAACAAAGGCTTGCAAGAGAATGAGAGAATCTGCCTTAGATCTGGAATTCGGGGTTACGCGGGGCGCTGGCCGGGGCGAAGCGGGCCCGCGCCCGTGGCGCACTCATACACCAGTATGCCGGTCCATGCGGGGGGAGGTCTGCCGTTGTGACGACTCCTGAAGCGCTGGTTTATCTGGCCTCATTGTCGCCGCGGCGGCAGGAACTGTTGCAGCAGATCGGTGTTCACTATGAAGTCCTGCCGGTTGATGTGGATGAAACGCCCGCTGCCGGTGAGAGCGCAGAAGACTATGCGCAGCGTCTTGCCCTGGCCAAGGCGGGTGCAGGGTGGTCTTCACTTGCGTACAGGAAACATCTGCCCGTGCTTGGTGCGGACACGGTGATTATTGCCAATGGAGCCCTCATGGGAAAGCCCCGTGACCGTCAGCAGGCGATTGCCATGTTACAGGCATTATCCGGTCGCACGCACGAGGTGCTCACCGCGGTTGCGCTTGTCGCTGAACGCAGCCTGGTTCGATTAAGTAGCAGTCGTGTGACCTTTCGCACACTGTCGTTGTCCGAGTGCAAGGCGTACTGGAAAACGGGTGAACCGGCAGACAAGGCCGGTGCCTATGCCATACAGGGCCAGGGTGCCGTCTTCATAGCCCGCCTCGAGGGAAGCTATTCAGGTGTGATGGGCCTGCCCCTGTTTGAGACGGCTGAATTGTTACAGGAGTCCGGGGTAAGGATTCTCTAGTTTTGGTGCGCGCGGTGCACCCGGCATATATTAAGGACGATACACTGCGGTGTACTGAGAGACGATATGAGTGAAGAAATACTGATCAATGTTACCCCCAGGGAGACGCGGGTTGCCCTCATCGAAAACGGTGCCCTGCAGGAGATGTTTATAGAGCGATCCCGGCGCCGCGGGCTGGTGGGAAATATCTACAGGGGGCGTGTGTGCCGGGTGCTTCCGGGCATGCAGGCTGCTTTCGTGGATATTGGCCTGGACCGCGCCGCTTTTCTGCATGCATCGAATGTCGAGCCGCGCGATAACAGTGAAGACGAGACCGCTGCAGGCAGTGACATCAGCCAGTTGCTGCATGAAGGCCAGGGCATATCGGTCCAGGTAATAAAAGATCCCATGGGTACCAAGGGCGCCCGCCTGACAACGCAGGTCACAATACCTTCACGTTACATGGTGTACGTTCCGTACACCAGGAATGTTGGCATCTCCCAGAAAATCGAAGACGAGGCCGAGCGGGTTCGTCTCAGGGACATCATCGGCCTGTTTATGACGGATCAGGAGGAGGGTGGGTACATCGCGCGCACGGCAGCAGAGGGGGCCAGCGCCGAGGCACTGCGTGCCGATATGATGTTTCTGCGCAAGCTCTGGCAGGTTATCAGTGAAACGGAAGGCACGACAAAGCCCGGTGCCGTGATTTATGAGGACCTGCCGCTCTCCGTTCGTGTCATGCGGGATATGGTTGATGACCAGATTGAGAGGGTGCGCATTGATTCGCGCGAGAGTCACCAGCGTGTAGAGGATTTCCGTGCCCGGTTCATGCCTGATCTGAAGACGCAGCTTGAATACTATCGGGGCGAACGTCCGATTTTCGATATTTACGGTGTAGAAGATGAAATCCAGAAAGCGCTTGAGCGCAAGGTCCAGCTCAAGTCGGGCGGCTACGTGATTTTTGACCAGACTGAAGCGATGACGACGGCAGATGTGAATACGGGCGGCTATGTCGGGCATCGCAACCTGGAAGAGACTATTTTCAAGACGAATCTCGAGGCGGCACAGGCAATCGCCCGCCAACTGAGGCTCAGGAACCTCGGCGGCATCATCATTCTCGACTTTATTGATATGTCGCAGGAAGAACACAAGCGGCAGGTGCTGCGCACACTGGAGAAGTTTCTGGCAAAGGACCATGCCAGGACGCATATCAGCGAGGTTTCTGCACTCGGGCTGGTCGAGATGACGCGCAAGCGTACCCGTGAGAGCCTGGAACACATTTTATGCGAGACCTGTCCAACCTGTGACGGCAGTGCTTCAGTCAAAACCCCGGAGACGGTGTGCTACGAGATTTTCCGTGAAATTATGCGTGAGTCGCGCCAGTATGATGCGCAGCAATTGCTGGTGCTTGCCGCGCAGGAGGTTATTGACCTGTTGCTGGATGAGGAATCTGCAAGCCTGGCCGAGCTGGAGGCCTTCATAGGAAAACCCATCAAGTTCCAGGTGGAGTTGCTCTACACGCAGGAACAGTTTGATGTTGTTCCGCTGTAGGGCCGAATTCATTCGGCCAATTATGGTCGGCCGGGCCTGTTTCGGGATGTTGGCGATTATCCCCGGCTGTCTCTGGATGACAGATTGTGATGAAACGCAACTGGTCGAATGAACCCGACCCTGCTGGCCTGCTAACGGATTGAAAGAGCATTAACTTCCTGTGACATGTTAAGACATTTCGTTCGCGCCCACTGGTTTCTGTTTGTTTCACTGCTGTTCCTGACGGCCGTTGTCCTGACGGCCGCACGTTTATGGGTGCCTACGCTGGGCAACTACCACCATGAACTGGAAGCGGCTGCCAGCGAGGCATTGAACAGGGATGTCACAGTCGGCAGGCTTGAGGCGACCTGGAGGGGGCTGAGCCCGGTTCTCAAACTCAAGAATGTCGTTATTAACGGGTCTGCTGCAAAGCCGGGACGTCTCGATATCAGGGAGGTCTGGATCAGCCTCGATGTTGAACAATATATCAAGGAGCGTGAGGTGCGTGCTTCCGGTATTGATATCATTGGTGTCGATACCGGCATTACAAGAGATGTGGACGGCCGGATTTTTCTTGAAGGATTCCAGGATGCCGCGGCAGGCCATTCAGTGATCGATGATCTCCTGCAGATGCATCGCCTGTCTATCAATGACTCCAATATCACCATCACCGACCTGAAGTCAGGTGAGCCGCCGCGTCGTTTCTCTGATGTCACACTCGCGCTGGTCAATGACGGTTACGAACATACCTTGACCGGTTATGCACTGTTACCCGCGGAGCTGGGGTACCGCGTTGATGTGGAAGCCGAGTTGTACGGCAAGGGCGGAAATTTCAGGCAATGGCAGGGGCGTGCCTATGTCAAGGGCAAGACACTGTCTCTGTCGGAATGCGCGGCAGGTAATCTGCCCGACACCCTGGGTCTGCAGGGCATAGCCGATATTCGCCTGTGGCTTGACTTCTCGCTGGCGCGGCTGCAATCGCTCAGTGGAGAGATCGATGCGCATGATCTCAGGCTGGAAAACAGGGAAGGGGATGAGCCATACCGTTTTTCAGCCAACGTGCTGCAGGGGCAGTTTGGCTGGCAGCGCGTGGATAATGAGTGGCAAATGGCCCTGCAGAATTTCTCGATTACCCAGGGCGAAGAAACCTGGGAAACAGAGAACCTGTCGCTGGCGGGGTCCGAAGGCGATGGTGTGAATCACCTCAAGCTTGTCTCGGGTCAGATTCGGCTCGATGGATTAAGTGCGTTGCTGCCGGTTATCCCGGGGCTGTCAGCCGAATATCGCAGGCAGCTCTTTGCCATGCATCCCCGCGGCGCCATTAATGACCTGAAGATGGCGCTGGAGTACACACCCGATACGGCAGCAGTCACCGGTTTTTCTGCCGGTTTTTCCGATCTCAGTGTCCAGCAGTCGAGTGTGTCCCCGTTTCTTTACGGCCTGGCCGGTGATGTAACGGGGACGCAGGAGAAAGGGATACTGACGCTGCACAGCCATAATACCGGTGTTTATGACGAGGGCCTGTTCCGTGATGCCCTGTCGTTTGAATCCCTGCACGGAGATGTACACTGGCAATATTCCGGCAAACATCTTGAACTCGGGTCTGACAACCTGCGCATTAAAAACAGGGACCTCTCCCTGCAGGCCGACTTCGGGGTTGATATACCCATCGGGGGCGTCGCGCCGTCCCTGCACCTGCAGCTTGCTGTCGAGAGGGCCGATGTAGGTCGTGTCAGTCTTTACCTGCCTGCGGCGATTATGCCTGCCAGGGGCGTGTCCTGGCTGGACAGGAGCCTGGTCAGTGGTACTGTCACGGATGGCACGGTCCTTGTTAACGGGCGTCTTGACCAGCTTCCCTTTGATAACAATGAAGGTCAGCTGGAGGTTCGCCTGCCGGTCAGGAATGCGGTGCTTGATTTCAATGAAGACTGGTCTCCGCTTACCGGGCTTGGCGCGCAGGTCAATTTCAGCGGCCGTTCCATGGATATTGTGAGCCAGCAGGGTGCAATACGGACTGCACAGGTGAAAAATGTTCAAGTGGGCATCAGCGACCTGGCCAGGCCGGTGCTGACCCTGAAGGGTTCGGTCGAGGGACCGTTGTCCACGATGCTGGCTGAACTCGGCAGCAGTCCCCTCGGAGAGACCTATGGTGGATTTGTTGACCGTGTGCAGACATCCGGGGATTCAACACTTGATCTTGATTTGCGTCTGTCGTTGTTTGGAAGAGGCAATTCCGTAAAGGTCTCCGGCCTGGTGAAGCTGGATGATAATGATCTCAGCATAAAGGATTCCACGATTGCCCTGAAGAAGATAAAGGGCACGCTGATTTTTGATGACAAGGGGATCCGGGGCAAGAATCTTGTCACGCGACTCTATGACAAACCTGCCTCGGTCAGGGTATGGAGCGATACAGAAGACGGTTCCACGCACATCAGTCTTGACGGGAAGCTGGGCCTTCTCCGCCAGGTGGTAGGCAAGAAGAGCGCCTTGTACCAGGCTATATCGGGTGATAGTAACTGGCAGGTGGTGTTATCGATCCAGGGTAAGCCACGCCGTGGCGAGAGGGCCAATATATCGCTGCATGCAAGTTCAACGCTCGCAGGTACGGCCATTGATTTGCCGGCCCCCTTTGGGAAGGACAGTGGCAGTACGCGGGAATTGTCTTTTGAGGCCGACAAGATTGATTACCCGGAAAAACAGATACGGCTCAGCTATGAAAACCTTCTCAAGGGCTTGCTGGTATTCTCTGCAGATGGACAGACCCTCAGGTTGCAGCGCGGGGCGGTTACATTCGGCGGCCGCGAGCCGGTCGTGCCAGCCGACAACAGCCTGCTTGTTTCCGGTAAGCTGAAACGTATCCACACGGGGGAATGGAAGCCGTATCTTGGCAGTGATGCTCCCGGGCCGGGTTTGCCCGTGGTCTACCAGCTGGATGTTGAGGAGCTGGAGGTCCTCGGGTACTTCATCCGTGACGTTTCCTTGCAAATGGAGGCCGCCGGACTGGTGTGGAATATCAAGGCGGGTGGTCCGTCGGTATCCGGTGATATCCATTTGACAAAAACCGGTGCCGGTCTCGACAAGGTTGTTATGAACCTGCAGCACCTGATCGTGGAGAGTGATGCCGGGGAGAACCACCGGGATGATACCGCGGTCATGCCCGGGACCTTTCCGGACCTGCAGATTAGTGCGCAGCGATTTGTCTATGACGGCATCGACCTCGGAAATTTCCAGTTAGCCACGGAAAAACAGCCCGATAACACCCTCAAACTAACAAGACTGCTCCTGTCATCGGAGTTGCTTGTGACTCGCATGAGTGGTATCTGGCGGCTGCAGGATGGCCGGCAACGCTCGAGTGTTGATGTTGTTGTGAGCAGCGGCAAAATGGATAAATTGCTGAAGGCCTTCGGCTACCAGAAGGGCATTGAGGATGGAGATCTGTCGGGTACCATGCGCGCCGCCTGGCCGGGACCTCCCTGGGCTTTTTCACCGCCGCTGGTTGAGGGCAAGCTTGATGTGACGATCAAAAAAGGCCAGCTCGTGGACCTGGAGCCCGGTGCTGCCGGGCGTGTGCTGGGTTTGCTGAGCCTGAATAATCTTCCCCGGCGCCTGAGGCTCGATTTTCGTGACTTGTTTGGTGACGGCTTCAGCTTTGACAGGATTACGGGCAGTTTCGTGGTTGAGGGCGGCAATGCCTACACCAGTGATCTGACTGTAAAAGGCCCTGCGGCAAAGATCGAGATCAGTGGCCGTGTCGGGCTTGCCGACCAGGATTATGATCAGCTGGTGACGGTCACGCCGAGGGTGAAAACACCGTTCTCGCTGGCCGGTACACTGGTTGGCGGGCCCGTGGTTGGCGCGGCTATCATGCTTGCCGAGACCCTGCTGGAGGGCCGGTTCGAGGCCCTGAACAAGATTGTGCGCACCCAGTACACGCTTACCGGTCCCTGGGCAGATCCCGAAATTGTAAAAATCGATGTATCCGATGCACGGCGGCCTGTCGAGCCTGCTGCGGAAGCGGATGCAAAAAAGGAATAACCCTGCCATGCCTGTGGGGCCTCTGGTTAATTCCGGGTGAGCGGATCTGTGTTATTCTGTAAATCTGTTTTACAAACAATAGATGACAGAGTGTTATGAGCGTTGTTGCATGTGTACAGATGGCCTCTAGCCCGAACATTGGAGCGAACCTGCTTGAGGCTGAACGCCTGATCGAGGAAGCCGTCAGTCAGCAGGCGCGGCTGGTGGTATTGCCCGAGAATTTTGCGCTCATGGGCAAGTCGGAACGTGACAAGGTCCAGGTGCGTGAAGCCGCACATAATGGTCCCATTCAGACCTTTCTTGCCGAGCAGGCATCACGCCACGGGATCTGGCTGGTGGGCGGAACCATACCGATGGTCGCGAGAAATGAAAACAAGATCAGGGCCACCTGCCTGGTGTATGACGATGCAGGCAAACAGGTGGCGCGCTACGACAAGATTCACCTGTTTGATGTCGAACTCGTTGACAGTGGTGAACAGTATGTGGAATCAGAAACCATTGAGCCGGGTAACGAGGTCGTTGTCATTGACAGTCCGTTCGGGCGTATGGGTGTTGCTGTCTGTTACGATTTGCGTTTTCCCGAACTGTTTCGACAGCAGCTTGATAAAGGCATGGAAATCGTGGTGCTGCCGTCTGCCTTTACTGCGATTACCGGGCGGGCGCACTGGGAGGTGCTGGTACGGGCGCGTGCCATCGAGAACCTCTGTTATGTCATCGCGCCTGACCAGGGTGGATACCACCTGAGCGGCCGCGAGACCTATGGGCACAGTATGATTGTCGATCCCTGGGGTACGGTGCTGAACAGCCTGGCACGGGGGCCGGGTGTCGTCTGTGCAGATATTGAGCTTGGACGCCTGCACAGCGCGCGGCGTAATTTTCCCAGTATTGACCACCGCCGCCTGCAGTGCCGATGATGCCTGAGTCCAATCTTGATATTGCCCGCCGGCGATTGCTGGTACCTGCCGGCATCGATGAAAATGACCTGAACAAGGTATTTGGCAGGCTGCTGGGTCATGCCGTGGACAGTGGCGACCTGTACTTTCAGTCCACGCGCTACGAGTCATGGATGCTGGAAGACGGTATTGTCAAGGAAGGCGTCCACAGCATCGAACAGGGTGCCGGTGTCCGGGCCATCAGCGGCGACAGGACGGGCTTTGCCTATTCCGATGAAATTGTTATGCCGGCCCTGTTGCAGGCCTCCACCGCGGCACGCGCCATTGCAAAACACGGCTCCGAGGGTAAGTTGCAATCCTGGCATGCCAGTGAGGCAAATGCATTGTACCCGGCGCTGGACCCGCTTGACCGGATGTCGGCAGACGACAAGGTAGACCTGTTAAAACAGCTGGACGCCGAGGCGCGGCAACAGGACCCGCGTGTCAGGGAAGTGGTCGTAAGTCTTGCGGGTGTGCACGAGGTAATGATGGTTGCAGTCAGTGATGGCACGCTGGCAGCAGACGTGCGACCGCTGGTGCGTTGCAATGTGACGGTGACTGTTGAACAGGATGGTCGGCGGGAGCAGGCCAGTTCGGGTGGGGGTGGTCGTTCCGATTATGGTTTCTTTATCGAGCAGGACCGTGCGAAGGGCTATGCACGCGAGGCGGTACGCCAGGCCCTGGTCAGTCTCGATGCGGTTGCCGCCCCGGCGGGTTCGATGCCGGTCGTGCTCGGCCCCGGATGGCCGGGTGTCCTGTTGCATGAGGCCATTGGACATGGCCTGGAAGGTGATTTCAATCGCAAGGGCACCTCCGCCTTTTCCGGCCTTGTCGGTCAACAGGTTGCCTCGCCCCTGTGCACTGTGGTGGATGACGGCACCCTCGCAGGCCGCCGTGGTTCCCTGAATATCGACGATGAAGGTATCGTTTCGCAAAATACCGTGCTGATCGAAAAGGGCATCCTCAAGGGCTATATGCAGGACCGTATGAATGCCGGTCTGATGGGTGTGAGATCGACCGGTAATGGCCGGCGTGAGTCCTACGCGCACCTGCCCATGCCGCGCATGACCAACACCTATATGCTGGCCGGTGAGCAGGACCCGCAGGAAATCATCGCTTCCGTTGACAAGGGGCTGTATGCCGTTAATTTTGCGGGTGGCCAGGTTGATATTACCTCGGGAAAATTTGTTTTCAGTGCCAGTGAGGCCTACCTGATCGAGAACGGCAGGATTACCCGTCCGGTCAAGGGCGCCACGCTGATCGGTAATGGTCCGGATGTTCTGAAGCGGGTCTCCATGCTTGGGAATGACCTGCAGCTGGACACCGGTGTCGGCACCTGTGGCAAGGAAGGCCAGAGCATTCCAGTCGGTGTCGGGCAGCCCACCATGCTGATTGACGAGTTAACGGTCGGCGGCACCGGTTAGCAGTCATCATTGCAGCTGCAGGAGCGCCTCGCAGGCGCGATCATCCTGCATGATTCCTTATCGCGCCTGCAAGGCGCTCCTGCAAGGATGATCAATCCACAAGGCGTTGCGACAAGTCCTTGACGCTGTAGGGAGTCAGGTCTTTCACCCCTTCCATTCTCATGATATAGGGTTATTATAGGCGCAGCAGCACAAGATGCTGTGGTTGAAGTATCCCTGTATGAATCGTGCGGAGATAATGCTATGGCTGAGAAACTGACTGTTGATCACATGGCTGTCGAAATGGACGTTCTCTGGGGTCGGCTAAAGGAACTTGAACTGGCCCTTTCCAGGAAACTCGACACCACCGTCAGGAGCACCACCGCTAACCCCAGGCACCCTCTTACTACCGTGTCATCACGCCGTATCAGTGATTTGGTGAGTAACACTGAACTCCGCGATGAGTTGGTCCAGCGGGCCGCCTATTTCAAGGCAGAACGTAGTGGCTTTGCAGCAGGTGATGATCTGCAGAACTGGCTGGAAGCGGAGCGGGAAGTGGATCGCCTCCTGCTTGAGGGTCGTGCGAACACCGACAGCCCCGGGCCTGTTACCGGAAGAGCAATTCCCGGGGAAATCGCGGCGGTACGTATGGCAACCCGTAAACGGGAACTGTCGCATAGCTGATAGCCAGCGTACTGTTGCAGTCATGGCAACAGTAGCCGTATTTCTTCTGCGCTGTAGCTCGCGCACGGTTTTCTTTCCCCTGAACCCTGGCTGATGAAGCAAGGTGACTGCCTGATGTCGCACTCGATTGGCCCCGGATTACGCAAGCAGTGGCTCTGGTTTGCTGCCCTGCCGGGCGGTAAGTGGCTATTCAGCGCAGTGCTTGGACGCTGCGTGCCGTATACCGGCAGTATCGGGGCAATAATCCAGCGACTGGAACCCGGTCTGTGTGTGGCGACCTTGCGTGATCGCAGGCGTGTGCGCAATCACCTGGGTTCTATCCATGCCATGGCGCTTGCAAACCTTGGTGAAATGGTAACCGGCCTGGCATTGATGAACAGCCTGCCTGACAGGGCGCGCGGAATTCTCACGGGTTTTGATGCGGACTACCTGAAGAAGGCGCGCGGCAGACTGACTGCCGAATGCCGCTGTGAGATCCCGGCGGACAATACCGAGCATGAATATCAACTCACCGGGGAAATCCGGGATGCGCAGGGCGATATTGTCACGACCGCAAGGGCCCGCTGGCTGGTCGGACCGGTACCGGGCGGCTGATGATCCCGCAGATCGAATTCTGTCGCACACTGGGTATTGAAGTCCCCCTGATTTGTGGCGCCATGTATCCCTGTTCCAATCCCGAACTGGTTGCAGCCGTTTCCGAGGCCGGCGGCATCGGCATTGTGCAGCCACTCAGCCTGACCTATGTACACGGTTATGATTTCAGGGCCGGGTTGAAGTACATCCGCAGTCTCACGCAAAAGCCAATCGGCGTAAATCTCATTATCGAGCAGAGTTCGCAGAAATATCTCGAGCGTGCACGCGAGTGGCTGGAAATCAGCCTGGAAGAGCGGGTGCCTTTTTTTGTGACGGCGCTGGGTAATCCGGCCTGGGTTGTAGACCGGGCAAGGACACGCGGAGCAACGGTCTACCACGATGTAACCAGTCGAAAGTGGGCTGAAAAGGCCCTGGATGGCGGGGTGGACGGTTTTATATGTGTGAACAATCGCGCCGGTGGGCATGCCGGAGACCTGTCGCCCCGGCAGCTGCTGGATGAGATTGCCCCGCTGGGGAAACCACTGGTCTGCGCCGGCGGGATCGGCAGCCCGGATGAGTTTGCCGAGGCTATCGGCCTGGGATATGTGGCGGTGCAGATGGGTACGCGCTTTATCGCAACGGCTGAATGCACGGCCCATGCGGACTACAAGGATGCAATCGTGCAGGCCGGTGAGCAGGATATCGTATTGTCTGAAAAGATCTCCGGTGTACCGGTGTCGATTATCAAGACAGCGTATATAGACCGTGTCGGAACAAGGGCCGGCCCGCTTGCGCGCTGGTTGTTACGCGGGCATAAAACGAAACACTGGATGCGCGCACTGTATTCTATAGAGTCAATAAGGAAATTAAAGCGTGCCGCCATGCAGGGGCCTGGCTACAAGGATATCTTCCAGGCGGGCAAGAGTGTTGCCGGCATCGAGTCAGTGCAAACAGTTGCAGAGCTTGTGACGGCCTTTGCCGGGGCACTGTCAGCTTCTAATGGAGCCGGGCAAGGACCTGCCTGAGCTCAATAACCGGGTTCCTCCTGCAGTTCGCGCAGGTAACGAAACAGCAGCCGTGAGGCGCGTGGCGGCTGTTGGGCCGCCTGTTCTTTTTTTGCCTGTCTGACCAGTTTGAGCAAATGTTGCCGGTCGCAGTGCGGAAAGTGTGACAGGACCCCGGGCAGTGCGCCGTCGCCTTCCGCGAGCAACTTTTCACGCAGGTCTTCGATCAGGTGAAATTCTTTTGTCTGCGATGATTGCTGATGGTCGGCTGCATCAATGGCCTTTCTGACGGGTGTCGTATCGATATCACGCATCAGTCTTCCGATGAATTGCATCTGGCGTTTGCGGGCCCCGTGAGCCTTGATCCGCTGGGCGGTTCTGAGGGCATCCAGCAGGGTTTCCGGCAGTGCCAGTTGCCTGAGGGCATCATCGCTGAATTCAAGCAGTCTCCAGCCCAGTTTCTTCAGCGCCTCCAGGTCACGCTTGAGCTGTGATTTGCTGATTTCGCCGGTTTTCGCGTCTGTCATGGGTCATTGGCCTGAAAAGTCTGTTTAACAGGATAGCGGCTTCATAATGATTTGTCCGCTACTGGTGTGACCGGTAGAATCCGGTCATTCGTTTCCAGGGGGTTCAAATGTCGGAATTACAGCAGGTAGAGGGCGACTCAGCGTTCCCTGAACAGTCTCGTCTGGAGGAACTGGTGCACGATGTCATTCACCAGGCCTCCGGGCGTGGTGCAGACGGCGTGGAAGCCGGGGTCAGTATTGATGTGGGCCTTTCCGTGACCGTGCGCCTTGGCGAGACTGAAACACTTGAATACAACCGTGACCGCTCACTGGGACTCACCGTGTACTTTAACCAGCGCAAGGGGTCGGCCAGTACCGCGGATTTCTCCCCGGCAAGTGTTGCCGCTACCGTTCAGGCAGCCTGTGATATCGCGCGCTATACCAGTGGTGATGAATATGCCGGCCTTGCAGATCCTGACCGCCTGGCAAAAGTAATTCCTGACCTGGATCTCTATCACCCCTGGGACATCAGTGCCGGGCAGGCGATCGAGCTTGCCAGGGAATGCGAAGCTGCAGCCCGCGAGGTAGATGCACGCATTGAAAATTCAGAGGGGGGCAGCGTATCAAGTAATGCTGGTATGCGGGTAAAGGCCAATAGTAACGGTTTCCTGGGTGGATACCGGAGCAGTTATCACAGCATCAGTTGCTGCGTCGTTGGCAAGCAGGGCGATGAGATGCAACGCGATCACTGGCACGACACGGCCCGTGACTATAATGACCTGGCTGCTGCTGAAGCTATCGGGCGGATCAGTGGCGAACGGACCATCAGGCGGCTGGGGACACGGCGCCTGACAACGCGCAAGGCCCCGGTTATTTTTGCAGCGGATATTGCATCCAGCCTGTTCGGTCATTTCATTAATGCGGTCAGTGGCAGCAGCCTGTATCGCCAGGCAAGCTTTCTGCTCGATCATCTCGGCAAGCCGGTATTCCCGGGATTTATACATATCCATGAGCAGCCCTTGCTGCAGAAGGCGATTGGCAGTGCCCCCTACGATGGAGAAGGTGTTGCAACGGCTGCACGGGATATCGTGCGTGCTGGCGTGCTGGAGGGTTATGTGCTGAACAGTTACGCGGCCCGTAAACTGGGTATGGAAACCACGGCCAATGCCGGTGGTGTGCGCAACCTCACAATCGATCCCGGTGACAAGGACCTGCCCGGATTGCTGCGAGCCATGGGCACCGGTTTACTGATCACTGAACTGATCGGCTTTGGTGTGAATATCGTGACCGGCGATTATTCCCGCGGTGCCGCCGGCTTCTGGGTCGAGGGCGGGGAGATCCGGTACCCGGTGGATGAGATCACCATAGCCGGCAATCTGAAAGACATGTTTATGGACATCATTGCCGTTGGCAATGATGTCGACCGGCGCGGCAATACCCGTTGCGGTTCGGTATTGATTGATGAAATGATGGTTGCAGGTGCGTGAGCAAGTGCTTTTCGCAAGCAGCTGAATCTTCTGCGGGAGGGCCGGGTTCGATTCTGCTGATGTGGCTCGTTGACGGCCAGTCCAGTTGTTTATTGAGAAAAAGTAACAGGAGGAGAGAAAAATGACAGAAAGAAGGAAGGTTGAACGCCGACGCTATGAAGCGCACACTGAATTCCCTGCAATCGACCACCAGGGCGATTTTATTATGTCCGAACGTCGGCACCTTTCCACCAGGCGCGCATTTGATATTTTTGTTGATGATGTCGATTTACCTACCATGTTCATAGATATCAACAAGCAGATGTACTAAGGCGTACGAAAGTATCTCGACATTCCGGCCTGCGTACCCGTCCCCTTTGAAGGGGGCGGGACAGGGTGGGGGTAGTGGTATCAAATTTTTTTTAAATGGGGGGGGCAAGCTAAGCGATGTCGGCTTGCCTTGTTCCTCATTAGTAGACAGGCATAGGGTTCCAGCCCATTGGCCTTCGCGGTTTCTATCAGACTATCACAGCTCGCACTGGCCCTGGCGCCACGTGGCGTTTCTTGCAGGGCTTCTTCGGCAAATGGCCTTCCGGCAGCTGGGCTTCAGGATCGCTGAGTGCTACTTCGAGCTTCGCCTCATCAAAGAAATCAAGCTGGAAAAACAGTTTCTCGCTGTTGGCGCCAAAGCGCTGCAGCCGGGACAATCGTAGTCTCTCCTCAAGGAGCTTCAGCAGCTGTTGCTGCTCATGGAAGTACGTATATTCCACAATAGCTTAATGTACTCTTTCCGTTACTATAATTCCTGATGGTTGACCCTGAACGGTATTTGATAAATATATATCTACCCACCAAGGGTATATATGCTGGAAAACGAATGTAAGTCGGATAGAAGAGAGCTGGCACAGGCCAGATTGGCCTCAGTTGAATAGCGGACAGGAGCCTGGTTCCGCCTCATTCCCTATATGTACGTTCCCGCTGCAGTTCTGGTGAGACCGGGAAACACCTTCATCGGCGACAGTAAACAAGCGCGATTTATGTGCGCTAGCGTACAGACGAAGGTTTGCGTTTGAGTTGATTATTAGACTTGAGGGGGCGATGTCTGATGACTTCGGTACTGCTTATTCAAGTATGGATTATCTGAAGCGCTTTCCGATCGACACCCTGAAGATCGACCAGTCCTTCGTGCGTGACATCGCCACCGATGCAGATGATGCAAACATCGTCAGCGCGGCAATCGGTATGGGCAAAAACCTCAAGCAGCGGGTCGTCGCCGAGGGCGTGGAAACGCTGGCGCAGGTCGAGTTCCTGCGGAATCAGCAATGCGACGAAGGACAGGGCTTTCATTTAAGTCATTCCCTGTCGGGCAAAGACTTTGGGTTCTTGCTTGAGGCTGGAAACCGCTGATGAGTGCGGAGCGTTTCGATGAAAGCATTCCTTCCGGTGGCTACAGGTCATTGCGAAAGGCTGTGCACTCATCGCGTTTCACATGACCACAACAAGCTGTTTGTGCCCTGCTCGACAGGCTGTTGAACCAGGTGCCCCTTATCTGCTCGCTGATATAACGACACAGCATCAGGTCAGGACAGGCGTATGCCGGGTATCTGGCGGGTAGTGAACATTCTGCTAGCATGAGAGTATAAGGGTATATATTACGCGTTATTCAGGTTCTGAATTTCAGGATCAAGTAAAGGATTGAATCATGATTAAATCCAGACCAGCGCCAAAACCCAAATCAGCACCAAAATCCAGGCAAGCAGCAAAACCCAAACCGCAACTACTCAAGGCATCGACCGGCATTCAGGGGCTGGACGAGATCACCGGCGGTGGCTTTCCAAAAGGCAGGCCAACGCTGGTGTGCGGCGGAACAGGCTGCGGCAAGACCCTGCTGGCGATGGAGTTTCTGGTGCGGGGTGCGACCGAGTTCAACGAGCCGGGTGTGTTTATGGCTTTCGAAGAAACCGCCGAGGACCTGACCGAGAACGTCGCCTCACTCGGCTTCGATTTGCCAGACTTGATCGCGCATAAAAAAATACTGCTGGATTTTGTTTATATCGAACGCGACGAAATCGAAGAGACTGGCGAATACGATCTGGAAGGCCTGTTCATCCGCCTTGGGGCAGCCATCGATGCCATCGGCGCCAAACGCGTGGTGCTGGACACCGTCGAGACACTGTTCTCCGGCCTGCCGAATCCGACTATCCTGCGTGCCGAGCTGCGCCGCCTGTTTCGCTGGCTGAAGGACAAGGGCGTGACCGCCGTCATTACCGGCGAGCGTGGTGACGAGACGCTATCGCGCCAGGGCCTGGAAGAGTACGTCTCAGACTGCGTGATCGTCCTCGACCATCGCGTTAGCGATCAGACTTCATCTCGGCGCCTGCGCGTAGTCAAGTATCGCGGCTCAACCCACGGCACCAATGAATATCCGTTCCTGATCGACGAAGACGGCATTTCGGTGCTGCCGGTCACCTCACTGGGACTGGATCATGAAGCCTCCAGAGAACATATTTCCAGCGGCGTTGCGCGTCTCGACGCGATGCTGGGCGGCAAGGGCTATTACCGCGGCAGCAGCGTGCTGATCTCCGGCACGGCGGGCACCGGCAAAAGCAGCCTTGCCGCACACTTCGCCGATGCCACCTGCCGTCGCGGAGACCGCGTACTCTACTTTTCGTTTGAAGAATCGCCCGACCAGATCATGCGCAATATGCGTTCCATCGGCATCGACCTGCGACCGTGGGTAAAGAAAGGTCTGCTGCAGATTATTTCGAGACGTCCTTCGTTTGCAGGCCTGGAAACGCATCTGGCCATGAAGCACAAATTAATCAATGTCTTCAAACCCCAGGTGGTGATCATGGATCCCCTGAACAGTTTCGTCATTGGGCAGAATGAGATTGAAGTCAAATCGATGCTGATACGGCTGGTGGATTTTCTGAAAACAAGACAGATCACCGGCCTGTTCACTAATTTGGCGCAGAGTGGCAGCCCGGTCGAACAAACCGAGGTTGCGATTTCCTCAGTGATCGACACCTGGCTGTTGCTGCGTGATATCGACACTGGCGGCGAACGCAATCGCTGCCTGTCCATCCTGAAATCTCGCGGCATGGCGCACTCGAACCAGATACGCGAGTTCCTGCTGACTGATCAGGGCGTGGTATTACGCGACGTCTACGTCGGACCGGAGGGTGTGCTGACCGGCTCGGCGCGGTTGACGAAAGAGGCGGAAGATAAAGCCATGTTGTTAGTGCGCAACCAGGAAGTCGAGCTGCGGCGGATCGAGCTGGAACGCAAGCGCACCACGCTGGAAGCGCAGATCGCCATGCTGCACGCCGAGTTTGCGGTGCAGGAGGTTGCCTCGTTAAAAATTATCGGCCAGGAAACCGCAGAGGAAGCGCAACTGGCGCAGGGACGTGTGGACATGGGGCAGAGCCGAAAAGTGGATGCAAAACCGAACAAGCGAAAAAGGACCTCGAAATGACAACGCAGTCGTCCGGTCCCGCGAAGCCGAAAGTTAAAAGTGTGCCGCGCAAAAAACGGGTTTCCGATTTTTATACTCTGAAACTGTACGTTGCCGGACTGTCGCAGAAATCCGCAAATGCTATCGCTAACCTCAACAAAATCTGCGAGGAAAACCTGCAAGGGTGCTACCAACTGGACGTGATCGACCTGTACCAGCAGCCACAACTCGCTGAGGGCGAGCAGATCATTGCCATACCGACACTCATCAAGAAACTCCCGCCGCCGTTGCGCCGGATCATCGGTGATTTATCGAACACCGAGCGCGTGCTGGTAGGACTGGATATAAGAAAGAAAGCGTAATGCAATACCAGCCCGGCACCAGGCAGCTTGACGCGGAAAACCAGGATCTGCGTGCCCGGCTTGAAAAAGCTGAAGCGATCCTGCGCGAAGTCCTCAGCGGTGATGCGGATGCGATGTTTATTTCGGGCGTGGATGGTGCGCAACTATTTACCCTCAAGGGCGCCGATCAATCCTACCGGACACTGATCGAGAACATGAGCGAAGGCGCGCTTACCCTGACGCCTGAAGGTCTGATTCTGTACGCCAACCAGCGCTTTGCCGAGATGCTCGGAACACCGCTCGGAAAAGTGATCGGCTCGGAGATTCACCGCTGGTTTGCCCCGGAACGTCGGCGGGTCATTCAGGCACTGCTGCAAAAAGAGGCGATCGACAACTACCACGAGGAACTGAATCTCACTGCTGCCGATGGAACGCAGGTGCCGGTCTATCTATCGGTGAGCCGCCTTGTTCCGAACGAGACAGCCGGTTCAGTATGCATGGTTGCGACCGACCTGACGGAACAGAAACGCAATGAGGCGATCCTAGCCGAAGAAAAACTCGCGAGCGCGATTCTGGAACAGGCCGCCGACGCGATCGTGATATGTGACAGGACCGGACGGATCATACGCGCCAGCAAACAGGCGCAGGCATTCTACGGCAAGAGCCCTCTCGGGCAATTATTTGATCATGTCTTTCCGCTACGCCAGCTGGATGGCGCTGCATTTTCTGCTATCGACTCCATTGACGCGGAACATAGCCAATCGATAGAGGCGATGCTGAATGTCAACGGGCGGGAATACCATCTCCTGGTGAGCGTTGGTCACCTGAAGAGCGCACGGGAAAAACTGGTCGGCAGTGTGGTTACGTTGACCGATATCACCGAGCGCAAGACGGCTGAACTGGCACTGCAAAAAAGTGAACAGCAACTTTCTGAAGCCCTGACAATTTCCAAAATAGGTTATTGGGAATATGAATATTCAACAGATGAATTCATATTCAATGACCAGTATTACTTGCTACACAGGATTACTGCCGGGGAAGCCGGGGGCTACCGAATGTCCTCTGCGGATTTTGCCAGTCGCTACGTTTATCCTGAAGACGCACCTGTCGTTGCTCAACAGGTTCGACTGGCTTCCGAATCCCGGGATCCGGATTATTCTGCCAGGATCGAGACCCGGATATTAAGCGGGAAAGGTGAAATTATCTGGGTAGAAGCGCGTTTCAGAGTCGAGCAGGACTTGCAGGACAGCACAATCCGGATGTTCGGTATCGCTCAGGATATCACCGATCGCAAACAGGCAGAGCTTAAATTACACGAAAGCGAACGGCGCTTTACCGACCTGCTGGGAAATATAGAACTGATATCAGTAATCCTGGATCGCGAGGCACGGGTCACCTACTGCAATGATTACCTGCTGCGCCTGACCGGTTGGCAACTCAAGGAAGTCATCGGCCAAAGCTGGTGGGATCTTTTCCTGCCGCCCGAAATCCAGGATTTAAGAAATGAATTTTTCACCTCGCTGCTCGACAACCAGCCTGAGGCGCTGCACCACGAGAACGATATCGTTACCCGTTCGGGTGAGCGCCGGCTGATATACTGGAGTAATACTGTGCTGCGCTCAGAAAACGGCGAAGTGATCGGCACAGCCAGCATCGGCGAGGACATCACCGAGCGCAAACAGGCGGAAAAAGATCTGCACTGGAGAACGGCCTTTTTCGAGGCGCTGGTGAAAACGTCGGCAGACGGCATTCTCGTCGTCGATAGCCAGGGCAATAAGGTCCTGCAGAATCAGCGGATGATCGACCTGTGGGAGATCCCGGAAGAATTCGCGGCGAACCCCGATGACAAAGCACAACTGCAGTTCGTGATAAACCAGGTCGTCGACGCCGGACAGTTTGGCGACAAGGTGCGCTACCTTTATGAGCATCCGCAGGAGACCTCGCAGGACGAAATAGCGCTGAAAAATGGCATCATCCTCGAGCGCTATTCGGCACCGGTGCTCGATAGCAATGGTCATTCCTACGGGCGTATCTGGTCGTTCCACGACATTACCGGGCGCAAGCAGGCAGAGCTGGCGTTGCGATCAAGCGAAGAGCGCTTCAAAACCATATTTTTGCAGTCGTCTTTGGGCATTGCCTTGATCGATTCGCTCAATGGACAGATCTACGAAGTTAACTCGCGTTTTGCCGAGATCGCCGGCAGATCTATGGAAGAGATGGAGAAAATCGACTGGGTACAAATTACCCACCCCGATGATGTGCAGGCTGACCTGGAAAATATGGCGCTGATGAACGCCGGAAAGATAACCGGGTTCCGGATGGAAAAGCGTTATCTTCACCCGGATGGTACAATCGTCTGGATCGATATGACGATTACCCCGTTGAAGATCGGAGAAATCACTCATCCACGCCATCTATGCATGATCCAGGACATCACTGAACGAAGGAGGTCGGAAGCCAGAATCGCACATCTAAACCGGGTGCTTTTGGTGCTGAGCAGTATCAATACACTGATCGTGCACGTGAATGATCGTGAAGAGTTGCTCAGGGAAGCGTGTAACATCACGGTCAAGGCAGGCGGGTTCCGCATGGCAATGATAGTGATCGTAGACCCAGGCACGATGCTGCCGGTCTCGATCATATCGGCCGGCAAGGATGAGAAACTCCTGGCATCCATAAAAGACATTATGTCCTCCAGTGATGGTATGCATACGACCCTGGTCGCGCAGGCGATGAAGGAGAAAAAAGCTGTCATTGCAAACGACACGCAAAACGATAACAGGCTGTTATTCGGCAAAAAGTACGCCAGGGCAGGGGTAAAGTCGATGACGGTATTACCGCTAATGATCTCGGGTGAAGCGGTAGGCGCATTTGCGCTTTACGCCAGCGAACTCGAATTCTTCCAGGAAGATGAGATAAAATTGTTGAACGAGCTGGCCAGCGACGTCGCATTCGCGATTGATCACATCGACAAGCAGGAGCGGCTCAATTACCTCGCCTATTACGATGTGCTCACCGGCCTCGCGAACCGCAGCCTGTTTCTGGATCGGCTGACGCAGTACCTGCACAGCGCAATCAGCAGCCGCCACAAGCTTGCGATAGGCATGATCGACCTGGAACGATTCAGGAACATCAACGACAGCCTCGGCCGGTCGGTCGGCGACACCCTGTTGAAGCTGGTGGCGGAGTGGCTGACGCAATTCGTTCAGGACGCCAACCTGGTGGCACGTATCGACGCAGACCATTTTATCTTTATGGAGATCGGAA
>Ga0210123_1000355_pt1 | contig 29523 bp, 30 predicted proteins | sample Muzzi_PWB_D2_FD_185535 | JGI IMG/M metagenome (GOLD analysis project Ga0210123, IMG submission 185535) | Wetland microbial communities from San Francisco Bay, California, USA, that impact long-term carbon sequestration - Muzzi_PWB_D2 (SPAdes) | ecosystem: Environmental > Aquatic > Marine >... | reverse complement strand
CTCCTGGTGGGTATTTTCCTGTCCTGGTACGTGGACAAGAGCTACGAAAGTTATCTCGACAGTCAGCACGCCCTGATGCAGCAGTCGACCAGGGGAGCGGCAAGGATTATCGAACTCTATATCAGGGAGGTACGCCGGCGAGTTGATCTGTTCACCGAAAAGGAAGGTGAAATTATAAGCAAGCTGTCCCGCAACCCGGAAGATGAAGAAATGCTTGAGCAGTTCACAAACGGGGTTGTCAGGCATTTTCCCGATTATTTCGCCTATACCATCACCAATGATCTGGGAGAGGTGCTGTTGGATGACCTTGAGGGCAAGGTCTCCAACCTGTGCCAGACAGACATCCATCATTATGTCTCTGGAGAAGATCAAAAGGTCTTTATCCACCCCAATCCGCTTGGATATCACTTCGATATCATGTCCAATTGGCAGAATCTGGCAGGAGACCGGGGTATTTTCTTTGTCAGCCTCAATCCGGCGGTCCTTGCACGCATCCTCGACAACAGCCAGTTGCACGACCACAAGCTTATATTGTTGCATAGTGTAAACACCGGCCTTATCGAGGTGACGGCCGATGGCACACGTTATGATTTGAAAGGAAGGATCAGACTGAGCCCGGAGGAGATAGTACGAATCGGTTTCACGGCTGATGTCGAGGGCAGCCTGTGGACGCTTGCCGATTTGCCTGCCGTTGATCTGTTTGTGGCGCATAAAAGCGAGCTGCAACGTCGTGCAATATCAATCTTCCTGCTGTTTCTGCTGTTCAGCGGCGTTATGGCTGTACTGATCAGGCGGGCGGATCAGCGGCGCAGCAATGCTGAGTCGGCGGTGCGTGAATCTCGCAATCAGCTGGAAAAGCGCATTGCCGACCGTACCCGGCAGCTCACGGTAATCAACAGCCAACTGGAATCCGAGATCAAGAAACGCCAGCGCGTGGGGAAAGACCTGAAACACGAAATCGCCGAGCGCAGGCAAACCGGGGACGCACTGCGCGCCCTGCATGAAATTACCTCGGACCAAGGCCTGCCGTTCCATGACAAGGTCAGGGCGCTGCTGGAAAACGGCTGCCGGCAGTTCAGGCTTCCGATCGGGATCCTCTCGCATATTCGCGATGACAAATACGAGGTGGTTCAGGTTGTTTCGCCCGATAACTCCATTGTCGCCGGATCTGTATTTGAGCTTGGCAATACCTACTGCCGGGAAACACTGAAGGCTGACGGTCCCATCTGCTTTGAACATGCTTCGCATTCGGACTGGAAGAAGCACCCTTGCTACCAGGCGTTCAAGCTGGAAACCTACCTCGGGATTCCAGTGGTTGCGGGTAGCATGGTCTATGGAACTCTCAATTTTTCCAGCCTGACCCCGCGCAAGAGCCGCTTCAATGCCACCGACGTGGAAATACTCCGGCTGATGGGTCAATGGGTCGGGAGCGAGATCTACCGCCAGCAGACTGAACAGGCGCTCAGGGAGGAAAGAAACAGGGTGCAGAGTTACCTGGATGTGGCAGGCGTCATCATGCTGGTTATCGGTGCCGATCAGCGCGTCAGCCTGATCAACAAAAAAGGCTGTGAGCTGTTCGGCGGAAACGAAGCGGATATCGTTGGCGAGAACTGGTTTGACAGTTTCATACCGACCGATGCCAGGGAAGAGCTGAGGGGAATATTCACAAAGCTGATATCACAGGAGGCAAAACTTCCCGAGTACAACCAGAGCTCAATTGTGACTCTCAGTGGCGAGGAACGCCTGATCGCCTGGCACAACACCCTCCTGTATGACGATGCGGGCAACATAACGGCAACGCTGAGCTCAGGCGAAGACATCACTGTGCAACAGGCGGCACAGGAGCAGCTCAGACAGAGCGAAGAACAATTGCGTCTGACGCTGGAAAATGCCCCGATCGGCATTCTGACTTCCGCGCTGGACGGACGTCTGCTAAGCGTCAATCCGGCCTTATGCAACATCCTTGGTTATACCGCTGAAGAACTCACATGTCTGACAATCGAGGGAATCACCCACCCCAACGACTGGGAGGAAACCAGGACAAGATTTCAGGCCCTGGCTCGAGGCGATACTGATAGCTACGATCTGGAGAAACGCTACATCCGTCGTGACGGCGTCATCATCACAGGGCGGGCTCGCGCCGGTCTGGTGCGTGATGCGTCCGGCAAGCCGCTGATGGTGGTAGGAGAAGTGGAGGATATTACCCAGCGTGAACGCGCTGAAAAGCTGTTTCAGCTGGTCGTTGAGTCGGCGCCAAATGCCATTGTAATGGTGGATGCAGAGGGCCGGATTGTACTGGTCAATTCACGGACAGAAAAATATTTCGGTTACCGGCGGGATGAATTACTTGGTGAGCCCGTCGAGATCCTGATACCGGAGCGCCTGCGCGACCAGCATCCGGATTACGTCAGGGATTTCAAGACAGAGCATAGTGCCCGTTCCATGGGTCTTGGACGTAACCTGTTCGGACTGCGGAAGGATGGCAGCGAGTTTCCCGTCGAGGTTGGCCTCAGCCCGGTCGAAACGGGCCAGGGTCTGCTTATTTTGAGTGCGATTGTAGATATCTCGGAGCGGGTTCGCATCGACCAGGAATTACAGCGCATGCGTACCTATCTCAAGAACATTATCGATTCCATGCCATCGGTACTGGTCGGGGTAGACAGGGAAGGCCGGGTTACTGAATGGAATCAGAGTGCCGAGAGGACCACGGGCGTACCGGCCGACCAGGCAATCGGCCAGCTTTTCATAAAACTGTTTCCCGAACTCGAAGCCCAGTTTGACAACATGCAGGAATCAATGCGCAGCCATGCTCCGATGAGTACAGAACGCCTGATCACGGAGAAGAACGGGGAACTACGCTATTCTGATGTGATGGTTTACCCTTTGCTGGCGAACGGATCTGCGGGTGCTGTAATCCGGGTTGATGACATCACCAGCCGGGTGCGTATAGAACAAATGATGGTGCAGACGGAAAAGATGATGTCAGTAGGCGGGCTTGCTGCCGGGATGGCGCACGAGATCAACAACCCCTTGAGCGGCGTGTTGCAAAGCAGCCAGAATATCCAGCGCCGGATATCGCCTGACATTCAAGCCAATCGCCATACCGCCGATGCTCTGGGTATCGACCTGGAACTGGTATACCGCTACCTGGATGAGCGCGGCATCCTTGGTTTCATTGACACCATCCAGCAGTCCGCCAGTCGCGCAAGTCGTATTGTTGACGACATGCTGGCCTACAGTCGTGGCACCGGCGCCGATTTTCAACCGGCGCGTGTCGAGGAGATGCTGGATACCGTGGTGCGCCTGGCCGCCAGCGACTATGACTTGAAGAAAAAGTATGATTTCAAGCAGGTAGAGATCGTACGCGAGTATGACCCGCAACTCGAGACCCTGGTATGCGACCACACGGAAATTGAACAAGTGCTGCTCAACCTGATCAAGAATGCTGCACAGGCGATGGTCGAGGGCGATACTCCACGGCCGCACCGTATTATTCTGCGCACCCGCAGGGAGGATGAATACGGATGCATCGAGGTACAGGATAACGGCCCCGGCATGGACGAACAGACGCAGCGCCGGGTATTCGAACCATTCTTTACAACCAAGGTGGTGGGAGTGGGTACTGGGCTGGGCCTCTCCGTGTCCTATTTTATCGTTACCGAGCAGCACAAAGGTACGATAGACGTTACCTCGAGTCCCGGGGAAGGCGCCTGTTTTACCGTCTGTCTGCCACTCAAAGAGAGGCCCTCCTCGTGAGTTCACGGGTGCTCCTGGTGGATGATGAACCGTTCATCGTAACCGGATTACAGATTTTTCTGGAAGATGAAGGCATTCAGGTAGACAGTGCGGGTTCCGGGGAAGAGGCCGTGGATATTGTGTGCGGGGATTCAGGCTTTGACGTATGCATCATGGACATGCGACTTCCTGGGATGGATGGCGACACCACGATTCGCCTCCTGCATGAAATCTGCCCGGATCTGAAATTCATCATACATACCGGCTCGGCGGACTACCGTATTCCTGATGATCTCCGCACGATGGGAATTACCGAGGCGCAGTTCTTCGCCAAACCGCTGATGGATATGACGCCGCTGGCGGAAAAGGTGGCGGCACTGATGGGCAACGGGGACTAGCGGGTGAACTCCATGACAGGCGCGCCGGCCAGGATTCTCACCATCGAGGACGAGTCGCCGATCCGCGATGGAATAGTCGCCTACCTTGAGGACAGCGGCTTTACCATGCTTGAGGCCAGTGACGGCCCCAGCGGTCTGGAAATATTCAGGCAGGAACACCCTGATGTGGTGTTATGCGACCTGCGCCTGCCTGGCATGGACGGCCTGGAGGTGCTGTCCGCTATCACCGCCGAGTCGCCGGAGACGCCGGTGATCGTGGTCTCGGGCGTCAGCTTGCTCAAGTACGCCGTACAGGCGCTCAAGCGGGGAGCATGGGACTACGTCACCAAGCCCATCCATGATATGGCAGTGCTCGAGAGTGCCGTACGCCGGGTAATCGAGCATGCAGAACTACTGCGCCAGAACCGGGAATATCGTGATCATCTGGAAATGCTGAATCGGGAACTGACCCAGACCCTGAAACAGCTCCAGGACGATGAAGAGGCCGGGCGCAGGATCCAGTTCCAGTTACTGCCGGAAGATAACCTCCGCTTCGGCAGCTGCACTTTCCGGCGGCGACTCTACCCGTCCATGTATCTTAGCGGGGACTTTGTCGACTACTTCCCGATCGATGACCGGCATATCGGTTTCTACATGGCCGATGTTTCCGGTCATGGCGCGGCATCGGCATTCGTGACCGTGATGCTCAACACCCTCGTGATCCAGTACCGTGATGCGTTCTGGCAGTCGAATGATGATACCATCCTGCATCCCCAGCGAATTCTGCAGCGTCTCAACCGTGATTTATGCCGCCAGAATCTGGATAAACACCTCACCCTGTTTTACGGGGTCATCGATCTGCAACAGGACACAATGTGCTACAGCAACGCGGGACAATTTCCCTATCCACTGCAGTACGACGGGCATGAGGTCCGGGTACTCGAGTGCCGGGGTAGGCCGCTCGGACTGTTTGAGGAAGTGGAGTTCAGGGTCTGGCAATGCGATCTGCCGCAGGAATTCGTGTTGGTGCTGGTATCAGACGGGATCCTGGAACTGATGCCTGAAGACACCATGCTGAAAAGATACGGTGCCCTGCTCATGGATGCGCAAGGAACGGATCTGGATCTTGATGAGATGACGATCGGCCTTGAAGTCCTGGCGGACAAGCACCTGCCGGATGACATTGCCTTCCTGGTGATAAGCAGGTGCCGCAGTGATGGATAACGGCACAGTCTTGTATGCCAGCCATAATGATGTTCTTGTGCTGCGATTCATCGGGGATATCCGCTACACCCTGAGCCCCTCCATTGACCGCTTCCTGGAGAGAATCTTTGCCGGCCCCAAACCGGCGGGTTTCGTCATCGACCTCACGGAAACCGACAGTATTGACAGTACCAATCTGGGCCTGCTCGCTCGTCTCGCCCTGCGGATGCAGGCACTCGATTCCCGACGGGTCACCATCGTGTCGAACCGCGCTGACATAAATTCTCTACTGACCAGCATGGCCCTGGACGAAGTCTTCGACATTGTCGAGGATACTGGCCCGGAGATAAAAGCGGTACGTGAAGTGCCACGGGAGACCGCCGACAAGGAGACTCTGGCACGCACACTGATTGATGCTCACCGAGCCCTGATGGATCTCAACGAGCGTAATAGGGAAATGTTCCAGGATGTGGTCGCCGCGCTGGAGAAGAGCGAAGGAATTGGTTAGGCCGGTTCATCTATATACCTGCCGGGCTGGTTATAGATATGGATGTGTGCGCACCATTTTATGTGGTGTTTCAGGACTTGTCTGTAGACTATGGTGAATCCCGGGTCGCCCCGGGTCTATAATATTCGCTTTACCGAGAGGAGCATGAAATGCCATATCGTTGGCTTCAAATCAAGGGTGACCCGGCGGTGCGCGGACAGCTGTTTCAGCAACAACGGGTGGAGAGCCTGTTCGATACAAACATTGACCGTGTGCATGAAATTGTGTTTGCGCTCCTGGCGGACAAGGGGGTGTTTCATACCAAGATCCACTATTCATCCAGCCAGTTGACCAGCTGGTTTGCGCGCGATCCCTTCTGCTACGAAAAGTTCGTCCGTGAAGAAGTGCTCGCGGACGGTTTTCTCGACCGGTTCCCCGAGGGTGACTACGCAGGTCGCACCTCGCTGATCGAGCCGCAGGACATCGAGCGTATTTTCAGAGAATTCCGGCGGCTGCGTCTGGCAGACCAGACCATCTATCTTCGCAACGGCTCGGTCAACCTGATCAACGGCATGATCAATATGTCGTTCTCCTGCGACGGTACCCATTATATCGACCATAAAACCTTTTTCGCCAAGCTCGATAAATTCGAGACACCCAGTTAGCCAGGGATGCTCGCCGCCAGGTTGGGTACCCTGGTTCCCAAGTCCCGTGTGAATCTGACCCACTATCGCAACGTATTTGCTGTATCGTAATGTTGGACCGGCTTGCTTCGCATCAATAACTGTACTTGAATGACCTCTATGCCGGTTGAAATCGGAAGTTCCCGGGGTAAGCAGCTGTATTCTCATACAGGCACGCGCCAACTTCCTGACAACACTAACTGCCTCTCTAAAGTGCATACTTTGGCCTGTAGCACCATCCTGGTGCCGATGTTTGTTGTGTCGTATTTTTATTTGATCATCTATTCAAAGTACTTACTATTTCATGGGTTATGGCATAGTGTTTGCACTAATCAGGTTTGACTTGACGGGCAGCATTCATATACGTGTTTTCCACAATGATTTATTGATCAAGGGCAACTATACTGTCACACACTCAATGCAACACATTCATTGGTTCATATTACAGAGCCTGATACAGGGATGCAGGAACATGAAATACCTGGGACCATTTTTTACTATTTTATTTTTTTGTACGGCTGCACTGGCAGCGCATAACAGTGACCATCCCTTGAGTCCTGATGACTGGAAGGAGGTCATGGATAAAGTGGTTCTTCTGGAAGACGCCGGCTTCATGCCAACCTTGCTTCCGGTTATTATGAGAAATCAGGATACGCTCGAACTTTCTGAGGAACAGCTGGGTTTATTTCGCGCATGGCGCAGGAAGAACTACACAAACATGGTAAATATCATGAATGAAATCATCGGGAAGATGGTTGAATTTCGCGTTGAATCATTATCGCCGCAAATTACGAGTGATCAGTTGCTTGCGTTCCAGTCAGAAATTCAGGGCTTGCAGCGTCAGTTATTGAAGATAAAACTCTCTTGCAGGGAAAATATCTTGACGACCTTTACTGACAAGCAGTGGGAGAACTTTGCCTTTGTTATTGCTGATGATCCGAAGCTTGCGAGTCTTGCATCTCAGGTTGGTTCTCTTGATTTAGAACATATTCAGTAATCTCTGCTAAACGGTCACGAGGAAAGAAAAAATGAACACTGTGAGAGTTTCTCTGTTATTTTTATTTCTGATCGCAGTTGCAAACACCACATTCGCAGGACAGGGACCGGATGCAGGAGATGGGGGTGATGCAGGGGATCCAGAACCTGATTGCGACTACATTACAGGAATAGATATTTTCAAGTGAACAGACTTGCGGCCTTTGGGTCGTTTTTTTGTTGTTGACGGGAATGACCGAGGTCGTTGCCTGGTTAGCGTTCACTGAGACCCTGGAAGCCGGCCTGCTTCCCCATTGGATCTGGATCCGTGTTGCTATGGTTTAATAGCTGAACCATCACTCCCTTTACACGCCGCACTCATCGAACCGGACATGCAGATTCCCCGCATTTTGTGTGGAGCACCACATAAAATGGTGGAAACTGTACAGTCCTGTACCTAAGCAGGCCCCCTGCGGGGCGTTATTGTACTAAGGAGTACGAAAGTATCCCGCCATTCCGGCCTGCGTCCCCGTCCCCTTTGAAGGGGGCGGGACAGGGTGGGGGTAGTGTTAGTACTTTTTTACTAGTGGGGGCAAGGTAAGCGATGCCGGCTTACCTTGCCCCCATTAGTATCTCCCGTTTTTCTGCCCCCTGAAACTCACGACAGAAGGTGTGTACAAATGGCAGGGTGAGAAATTGTGGTCAATTCATGCGCGGAACAAACACTGTGAGTCGCGAGTAAGTAGTTTCCACAATACCTATGGCTCTGAGAATTTGCTAGATTCTTCTCCAGCAACCAAGAATTGACACGCGAGTTGAATGTGACCCTGATCATAAGGAAAAAAGGTAGTCGTCGTTTTGATATGCCCGTTGAATTCCCGCTTGTGGATAGGCAGGGAGTTTCTGTGCTTCGTGATCGAAGACGATTGCCCTGTCGGAGAAAGGCAGAATATGGCATTGACGACCTGAAGGTTATACTCTCGAAAATGTCCAGAAACTAAATCGGCTTAACAGAATTGTTTTTCTCACAGCGGCTTCCGGGTTGCTGTTATTTTCTGAAAAATGACTGCTATTATGAGCGGTCAAATTTGTTACAAAATTGTTAGTTGATGTGCTGAATAATAATTCAAATTCTGTTTAAAATGCATCTCTGATACTTTACAGCGTTGTAGTCAGGAATCGAGAAGTGTGGCTTGATTGTGAACTTGGGAAATCAGTTTAAGGAGGTTTTCTATGGATCAGGCGGTACAAGATATGCCCGTATCTAATGAGGTAAAGAGTGCTGTTGAAATTGTAGTACATGTTTCCGATGATCTGGAGGCGGGGCAACGCAGTAACCTGGTAGCTGCACTGGAAAGTGAAGACGGTATTGTTGCTGCTGAATTCTGCTCTTTGCGCAATCACCTGATGGTGGTGAGGTACGATAGGGATCAGTGTTCCTCGCAAGATGTACTGGGTGCAGTTCGTGCGCAAAAACTTCAGGCCAGCCTGATAGGCCCCATGTAACAACGACAGGGGAAATACAAGGTACGCACACGGCGGTCTTCGGGCCGCCTTTTACATCGTGCTGAACTGTGACAGTCGACCCCTCCCGGTCCTTAGGTATTCACTGATGCCGGGTTCGAAAACCGTTAAGCCAACAACATGGTTTCAGTCAGCATACCTACGGAAAATGTGCCGGTTCTGTGAAAACCCAATCTCGATTCTTTACGGGTGTATGGCAAGCAATACAAACTTTCATTCCGTCATCAAAAGGCTTCTGCTCCAGGCCCACCCAACGTGCCCAGCCCCAACCGTAGCTATCGGTATACTTCTTTGAGTCTTTGAACATAAACTCGGTGTGTACAAATTCACCCGGCGTAATCGCAGCCTCCCAGTTCTCCAGTTGGGTATCCTTCCATACCACCTTGCCAAGGATTGCACCATCTGGCCATGGGTTGGTATTGCCAGAGCGTGCTGCAATTACCGCCACTTCGTTGCCTAGTATTGCCCTCAGAGTGTTGTTGTCGGTACGATGCGATACCGCGATGGTTGCCCAGTTCTGCCATCCCTCCGGGTAGGGGATGCCGTGAGAGGGTGCGGGTATCTTGTCCGCCGCATGGACTTCAGTTATTACTGCGAGAAATAAAACAGCAAAGAGTGTAATAGGTGTCTTCATGTGATTCCCGACCTCCACGGAAGATAACGACTTTGAAGCATACACGGAATACTACATGGCTATAACCGGCGATTGGTCAATCTGCCAGTGCCCATAGAGCAACATTGACCAATTTTGAAAAAGCATCCAATCTGCATTTGGCCGTGTCTGGATGTACAGACTGATTCTATTTCGGGAATTGGCTGTACGCGTATTGCCGACCCGGAACAGACGTTGTGCCCATGATGATGTGAAGCGGGGTATCTCAGGGTTATCTCAGGCAAGTGCCCGCCAGGCCGCCAACAGGGCAAACAGCAGGAAGACACCACCGCTTATCCGGTGCAGCCAATGAAGCGGAAGGCGCTGCAACACGGTGCGCCCAGCCCAGACTCCGAGTGCCGAGACCGCCACCAGCGCGGTGGAGGCGCCCAACCACACCGGCAAAGGATCGAAATTACCCGCTAATCCCGCTACTGCGATCTGCGTCTTGTCGCCGAACTCGGCCACAAAGATCAACAGTAGGGTTGTGAGAAAAATGCCGTTACCCGACCTCTCCGCCACATCCTCTGACTCGCTGTCGTCCTGTTTGTACAAGGCGTGAATACCATAAGCGCCGAATAATATGGCCACCAGGCCGGCAGTCACCCGTTCAGGCACCCAGGCGGCCACGCCCGCTCCGAACAATACCGCCAGGGCGTTCAGGATTAGGAATGCCGTCGTTGCGCCAAGCATCACAGGCCAATGACGGTGACGAGCCGCCAGGGTCATACACACCAGCTGACTCTTGTCGCCGATCTCCGCCAGGGCAATGAGGACAAAGGTCGATAAGGAAATGGAAAGTGATTCAGGTGGGATCATGTATGGATTATCGCCTCGTACCAGGGAGTACGAAAGAATCCCGACATTCCGGCCTGCGTCCCCGTCCCCTTTGAAGGGGGCGGGACAGGGTGGGGGTAGTGTTATTAAACTTTTTTACTAATGGGGGGCAAGGTAAGCGATGTCGGCCTGTCTTGTTCCTCATTAGTATGCTGGCGAAGGTTTCAGGATCGATTGTACAAGGCTCGTATTGAGAAGCCGGCCAGGTGACTGCTTCTGGACCGGAATAATACTTGCAGACTGCCCGAGGGATTATCATTCAGTCATTGGCAATGATGAACTTCGACAATTGTGTGAACGATGCCAAGATTCGTGGGGATGAGGCTTTTGTAGTACTCCGGTGGCCTGGGCGCGTCACTCACTACTGCTATTGTGGCTGAATAGATACCAGGTCCAATGGACCAGATATGCAGATCAGAAATTCGGTTGTCGTCAATACTTTCTATGGCGGCCCGGGTTTGTTCCAGCATGACCCCCGGGGCCTGATGATCCAGCAATATGCCGCTCGTATCACGAATCAACCCCAGGGACCACCGTGCCACCAGAATGGCACCGACAATGCCCATTACCGGGTCCATCCAGTTAAGGCCCAGGTATTTTCCTGTGAGCAGGGCGAAAATTGCCAGTAACGAGGTCAGTGCATCGGCCAGGACGTGAAGGTAGGCTGCCCGGAGGTTGTGATCCGCATGCGCATGGCCGTGATGGTGTGGATCTGTATGCTGGTTGCCATGGTCGTGATCATGATGCTGACCGCCCAGCATAAGCATGCTGGCACCATTAACTATCAAACCGAGTACTGCAACTACAATGGCCTGGTTGAAGGAAATCTCGACTGGATTATATAAACGGTTGAAACTTTCCAGCGCCATCAGTAGTGCAAAGAGCGCGAGCAATACAGCGCTCGTATAGCCAGCGAAGGCATTGACCTTGCCCGTACCGAAACAGAACCGCGAGTCTGCGGCACGGCTACGGGTGTAGACATAGGCAATGGTTGTGATGCCGAGGGCGGCCGTATGCGAGCCCATATGCAAACCATCTGCAAGCAGAGCCATGGAGCCATAGGCAAGACCCGCAGCGATCTCGATGACCATCATCGTCGCGGTGATGAGTATTACCCAAATGGTACGGCGCTCACCAGGTTTGACCTTGTCCTGCCCGAAAATATGTTCGTGTTGCCATTGATGCGTGGTTTTAGTGTGCATTTCATCTCACATTTGGCCTGCAAGCCATTTAAAACAGGTTTATTACTGAAGCGATACCAGCTGTTTTGAGGGGCCTTTATGCATAACACGGCATCGCTGGCTGTGTCCGAACCCGGACATTTATCGAGTAGGCCGGGACGGGTGATCATTTTATCACTCCGTAGGCGCAAGTCTACGGGGCCTTTCTCTCCGGGTGCGTTCTCCCGGACACACAAGAGAAAGTACCGCACCGCGCGCGATGTACAGGGATGTACAAGTGTCGCGGGAGGCATGGATGCCGGGAGCGACAAGCGAGAGCCTGCATCAAATTAATCACGCCTTCAACGTTCACGCGCATCCCTGCGCTGTGCGATGTACCTGCACCCGTATAGGCAAAGACGCTCCTGCATGAAGATAAAAGTCAGACCAGCAAAAGAAAATCAATCGCGGATTTGATCCGCTCCTACAGCAGGAACATGGTCCCCAGTCCCAGGAATACCATGAAACCGACCACATCGGTAATGGTCGTCAGCAGGACCGTGCCGGCATGTGCCGGGTCGATGTTCATGTGCCTCAGTATAAAAGGAATGCTCAGGCCGGCAACTGCGGCGCATACCAGGTTGATGATCAGTGCAGCACCGATAATCAGGCCAATATCCCTGTTCTGGAACCAGAACCCTGAAATCAGGGCAACGACCAGTGCCCATACCAGGCCGTTGAGCGCGGTGACCGCCAGTTCCTTTTGCATCAGCCAGCGCGCATTGCTGTTGCCAATCTGGCCAAGCGCAAGCCCGCGGATAGCAATGATCAGCGTCTGGCTGCCGGCAACCCCGCCCATGCTGGCAACGATGGGCATCAGTACCGCCAGCGCCACAACCTGTTCCAGTGTTGCCTGGAACAGCCCGATGACCCAGGAGGCGAGGAGGGCGGTAAACAGATTGACGCCGAGCCAGACTCCCCGCCGCCGGGCACTCTTGATAACCGGTGCAAAGGTATCATCTTCTTCATCAAGGCCGGCCATGCTGAGCAGCGAGTGGTCGGCATCTTCACGAATTACGTCAACGACATCGTCAATCGTGATGCGTCCCAGCAGTTTGCCGGTACCATCGATGACCGGTGCAGATACTAAATCATGATCCTCAAACAGCCTGGCGACCTCTGTGTCCGGCAGGGTTGCCGGCATGGCCTTCGAATCACTGTCCATGACGGTGGCTACCAGCAGGCCGGGGGCGCTGGTCAACAGGGTCATCAGTGGTAACAGCCCCATGTACCTGTTTGACTGGTCGACAACGATCAAAGTATCAGTGGTGCCCGGGATGTCTTTAAGCCGGCGCAGGTGACGCAAGACGTCATCGATGCTGGCATCGGACAGTACCGTCACGGTATCCGGATTCATCATGCCGCCGGCGCTGTCTTCGGGGTATTGCAGTACCGCTTCCAGCCTTTCCCGGTTCCGCATGTTCATGGCACGCAGGACTTCCTGGACAACGGCCCCTGGCTGGTCCTTGAGCAGGTCTGCCAGGTCGTCGGTATCGAGGTCTGTTGTAGCAGCGACCAGGTCACGGGTCGACATTTTCCCGATCAGTCCGGCGCGCACCTCATCATTGACATGGACCAGTGTCTTGCCGCGGTTGCATGAATCCACCAGTTCCCAGAGTATTTCGCGTGGCCCGTGCGGAAGGGATTCCAGCAGGTCGGCGATTTCTGCCGGGCGCAGGTCAGCCAGCAGTTTGCGTGCCTGGTCGGTGGCGCCGGAGTTCAGTGCACTGGTCAGACGTTCAAGCCGGCTGTGCTTTGTCCGGGATTCAGCGGTTTCGGTCATTTCGGTTGCTTCGGTGTGTCTGCGGTGAGGCGGCGTGTTTGAAAAGACAGTGCTCAGTCTAACAGTCTGTCCCGTGCCCGGTAAGGTACGTGTTCAGTCGTGGGTATTGAGTCTGTCGACTAAGCCGGGAACCCGGTCGGGAGCGGTATGGTTCAGGAGTTCGTCCACCTGGGGGGTAAGTTGCGCAATGGAGCTGCTGTTGATGACCTGCTTGACCTCCTGCAAGGCTGTGGGCTGCATACTGAACTCACTCAGGCCCATGCCCAGCAACAAGCGGGTAAAACGTGGATCACCGGCCATTTCGCCACACATCGCTACCGGGATTCCGGCCGACCTGCCGGCCTCAATGGTCATTTTTATGAGTTTCAGCACGGCAGGATGCAAGGGGTCATAGAGATAATTGACTTCGTCATCGACGCGGTCAATTGCCAGTGTGTACTGGATAAGATCATTGGTACCGATGGACAGGAAGTCGACCTGGCTGGCGAAATCGGCTGCAGACAGGGCGGCAGCAGGCACCTCTATCATGCAACCGATCATGATATCCGGAGAGAAAGACAGATTCCGGCGCAGCAGGCTGTTCTTGGTTTCGCTGATCAGCGTGAGTACCTGGTTGAGTTCCTTCGTGTTTGAAAGCATGGGAATCATCATGCGCACCGGGCCGTGGACAGACGCCCTCAGGATCGCGCACAGCTGCGGCCGGAACAGGGGCAGGTCTTTCAGGCACAGGCGGATGGCGCGTAAACCAAGTGCCGGGTTACTGCAGCTGGTGGTGCTGTTTATTTCCCTGTCGGCTCCCATGTCGAGCGTGCGAATGGTCAGGGGCTTGCCCTTGAGGGCCTCGATCACCGCCATGTAACGCTCGTATTGTTCCTCTTCATCCGGTGGTGTACTGCGGTTCATGAAGAGAAACTCTGTGCGGTACAGGCCAACGCCACTGGCGTTCTCGCGGCTGACGGCCTCGATGTCATCGGGGAGTTCGATGTTTGCCATCAGCGTGACCGGAATGTTGTCCAGGGTGACCGCGGGCCTTTCCGTCAGTGTCGTCAGCTCGGCGTTGCGTTGCTGCTCCTTTTTCTGCTTTTCGAGATAGTAAGCAAGGGTGCTTTCGTCAGGTGCGGCAATCAACAGACCCTGCAGCCCGTCAAGAATGATGGTTTCGCCGTCCTGGATGTAATGCTGGATCCCGCGGGCGCCAACAATGGCTGGTGTCTGGATGCTGCGGGCAAGGATGGCCGTATGCGACAGTGGGCCACCGTATTCCGTTGCAAAGGCAATCACGCCCTGGTGTTCCAGCAGGATGGCCTCGGCTGGGGTCAGGTTGTCGGTCAGTACGATTGCATTCTCCAGCGTATCGGTATCAACGCGCGCTTCACCCTGGCTGGTATCAAGCAGTAATCGCTGGATGCGGTTGATGACATGATCCACATCATCCCGGCGGGTACGCAGGTAGGCATCTTCCATCTGTTCGAACACAGCCACGACGGCATCACGCTGCAGTTTCAGTGCCCACTCGGCGTTGCAGCCGTACTCCCTGATGTGTTCGACAGGGGTGGTTACGATCGTGGCATCGTCAAGCATCAGGAGATGCGTATCGATGAAGGCCGCAATGTCTGCGCGGGTGTCTTTCGGGATGTGATGCCGAGTCGACTGTAGTTGTTGACGGGCCGTTTCAATGGCACGGAGAAAACGTGATACTTCGTCTTCGATCCGGTCGGCGGGGATGCTGACTGCAACTACATCAATACTGCCCCGCATGATGACATGCGCCTTGCCGATGGCAACGCCTCTGGAAACCCCAATACCGGATAGTGCCAGGCTCATGTTTGATTACCACACTACGTTGGATTATTCATCTTCCCCGAATTTTTCTGCTACCAGCTTTACAAGCTGGTCGGCTGCATCCTGTTCGTCGCCGCCGTTGGTTCTTATGATCAACCTGGTGCCTTTTGAAGCTGCGAGCATCATGACGCCCATTATACTCTTGCCATTGACGCTCTGGTCATTTTTGGCAATATCAACATCACAGGAATAGCCTGAGGCCAGGGTTACAAATTTAGCGGCCGCGCGTGCGTGCAGACCCAGTTTATTGATGATGGTTACGTTACGTTCCTGCATGTCACGACGCCTGTTTATGTGCGGTAACGATGATGCCGTCGTGTGCGCCGCTTGCCGCTTTCTCGGCAAGCATGTCGAGTCCAAGTTCGGGGTAGTTCATAATGCGCAGCAGCATGGGGATGTTCAGACCGGAAACGATATGGACAGCGTGTCTGTCTATCAGGCGGGTGGCGATGTTGCTGGGTGTGCTGCCATACAGATCGGTAAGCACCAGTACACCGTCACCCTGGTCCAGGTCAGCACAGGCCTGAATGGCTGTTTCAAATATTACGTCCGGTTCGCAATCTGTCAGTACAGGGATTGCCGTTACCCTGAGCGGGCAATTACCCAGGATGGTTGTTGCCGTGTCGAGCATGTCCTGTCCGATCCTTCCATGCGTGATGAGTAGCAAGCCTGTTTTCATTCCAGTTCTCTGTGCCTGACGATGGCATCAGCTGCCAGTGTACCCAGACTTTTTGCAAGCCTGTTAACAAGGTATACAGAACGGTGTTGACCGCCTGTGCAGCCTATCGCGATATTCAGGTAACTCCGGTTGTCCGCCTTGAACCTTGGCGCCCAGGTGGACAGGAACTGTTCCAGGTGAGTATAGAATTCCTGCACCAGGGGTTCCCTTTCAAGGAACATTATTACATCTTTATCATGGCCGGTCAGGTTACGCAGGTTTGCCTGCCAGTGCGGGTTGGGAAGGCAGCGCGCATCGAAGACAAAATCAGCATCGGCAGGGATGCCGTGTTTGAATCCAAATGAACGCAGCAGTAACGAGAATTCTACGTCATTATTTACTCCCAGACACTCGCGAACCAGGTCACGCAACTGGTGGATGTTGGTATGGCTGGTATCAATCAGCAGGTCGGCACAGGCGGCAATCGGTGCAAGCAGTTTGCGTTCCTCTCGAATGGCATCGGCAAGCGGGAGATTGGCATCCGAGAGAGGGTGCTTGCGTCGAGTTTCACTGAAACGTTTCAGGAGTGTTGAGTCGTTGGCCTGCAGGAACAGTATTTTACAGTTCGTTTCCCCGTTTTTAAGTGCAGCGACGATCTCGGAAAACCGGTCAAGCTGTTCCGGGCGGTTGCGGGCATCAATGCTAACGGCTGCTTTATTACCGGATGTCAGGTACTGGCCGCGAACTTCACTTGCAAAGCTGTCCAGCAGGCCGATCGGAAGATTATCGATGCAATAGAAGCCGGTATCTTCAAGGGTGTGCAGGGCAATTGTTTTGCCGGATCCCGACAGGCCACTGATAATGACCAGGCTCATTGGCGTACGTTTTCCAGGCGACGTTTCTGGCGGTCGATGAATGCCTGGCTGGCGTCATAACCCTTGGTGTTCAGGATGTGGTTGCGTACCGCGACTTCCAGCAGGACTGCCAGGTTCCTGCCTGGCGCCACCGGCAGGGTGATTTCCGGGATATCAACATTTTGTATGGTCCGGATCTGTTTGCTGCCGTGCAGGCGGTCCATTTTTGTGGCGTCATCAATGTCCTGTAACGCGATGATCAGCCGCAGGTTGCGGCTCTGCTTGATAGCGTTGCCCCCGAACATGGCGCGCACATTGAGAATGCCGAGTCCGCGCACTTCAATGAAATCACGCAGCATTTCCGGGCATGTTCCGTTCAGGGTATCCGGCGCGGTACGGGCAAATTCTGTTGCGTCATCGGCAACCAACCGGTGTCCACGGGTCAGCAACTCGAGGGCAAGCTCGCTTTTGCCGCTGCTGGATTCACCGGTTATTAATACACCTGTGCCCATGACCTCCATAAAGACACCATGCAGGGTGATTTTTTCAGCGAAATGGTTGCTGAGATAGTATTGCAGGTTCTGGATGGTTTCTTCGCTGGGCAGTTTTGCAGAGAGCACGGGGGTGTGGCTTGCTGCTGCTGCTGCTATCAGGTCCTTGGGTGCCGGTAGTTCATTGGCAAGGATTATCAGTGAGGATTGTCCTGAAAATAACCGTGTAATCGCATCCTTGCGTGAATTCTTTTGCAGGTTTTCAAGGTAGTCCAGTTCCTGGCGGCCAAGTACCTGCACGCGGTGCGGGTTTATCAGGTTAAGATGCCCCACCAGTGATGTTTCGGCGGGAGCATTATTGCTGGAGTGTACTGGCTGGTCCTGGAGTTCTTCACCATTTATCCAGCGGAGACCCAGCTTCTCGCGCTGGTTGTGGTACAAGGTCCTTATTTCGAGCGTTGTACTCATGCAGAGATTCGCTGGCTCTCCCATTGGTACAGCTGTTCGAGAATACAACGCCCGTCGACGCAGGCCCTCAGTGCCGCGCAGATCGCGGGATTGCTGAAAATCTCGGCGATCGTGGACAGTACCTGCAGGTGCTCCTCGGTGGAGTCTTCCGGGACCAGCAGGGCAAAGACAAGGTCGACAGGCTGGCCATCGGAGGCGTCAAAATCTACGGGCTTGTCAAGCTTGATGAATGCACATACGGGTGTCGTGATGGACGCCATCCTGCCATGCGGTATGGCAACACCCTTGCCAAGGCCGGTACTGCCAAGCTTCTCGCGGTTGACCAGTACATCAAAGATGTCATTTTTCGTGGTTTGCGCCGTGCTTTCGGCCAGTAGTGCTGCAAGGCTTTCAAGCAGGCGTTTTTTGCTGACTGCATCGGAGCAGCAGACAATGCGTTCAGGTTCGAGTAGATCGGTTATGTTCATGATGTTCCGGGTTTTGTAGTAAGCGATTTTACAGCAGCACTGCTGCAGGATATGTTTCCTACAAAACCTTACCTATGGATCCTTCGCTGCGGTGGTGATCGGTCAGTTTTTCCTTGTGCTTCTTGATCTGCCGGTCGAGTTTGTCGACAAGGGCGTCAATAGCGGCATACATGTCTGCCTGTTCGGAGTCGGCAAATAACTGGCCGCCGCTGAGGTTCAGGGTGGCCTCGGCCTTGTGTCTCAGTTTTTCGACGCTCAGCACGACGTGGATATCCGTTACATGATCAAAGTGTCGTTCAAGGCGTTCCATTTTACTGTTTACATAGTCACGCATCGGGTCGGTTAGGTCGACATGGTGTCCGGTTAGACTTAATTGCATGATTGCGCTCCTGTAGTTGATGCCTATGCCAGGCGTTTACGTTCGTTTGACGGGGAGATGCAAAGTGCTTCCCTGTATTTTGCGATAGTTCGTCTTGCAACGTTAATTCCCTGTTCTGCGAGCACGCTCGCCATCTTGTGGTCGCTCAGTGGTTTCGCGGGGTTCTCCGCGGCGACCAGTTTCTTGATGATAGCCCTGATTGCGGTGGCTGAACACTCACCGCCTGTGTCAGTAGTGACGTGACTTGAGAAAAAATACTTTAATTCAAAGATACCCCGCGGGGTATGCATGTATTTCCTGGTGGTTACCCGGGATATCGTGGATTCATGCATGTCGATGGCCTCGGCGATGCTGCGCAGCACCAGGGGTTTCATGGCCTCTTCTCCATGATCGAGGAAGCCGCCCTGCCGCTCGACAATGCAGTTGGCTACCTTCATGAGCGTGTCGTGCCGGCTCTGGAGGCTTTTCAGGAACCAGCGGGCCTCCTGCAGGTTGTCGCGCAGGTAGGTGTTGTCCTTGCTGTTACTGCCGCGTTTGATCATATTTGCATACATTGAGTTGATGCGCAGTTTTGGTATCGAGTCAGTGTTCAGCTCGACAGTCCACTTGCCATTCTTTTTTGCGACATATACGTCCGGAATAATATATTCGGGTTCCGTGTCATTGAACTGCGCCCCGGGCCGGGGATTCAGGGCTTGTAAAAACCGGATGACTTCTTTCAGCTCACCGGTTGACAGCTTCATTCTGCTGCCAAGCTTGCTGAAATCATGGTTGCTCAGCAGCCCGAAATGGTCCCTGACCAGGATCTTTGTTTCAGCAAGCCAGGGGGTGTCTTTGTCAAATTGTTGCAGTTGCAAATGCAGGCATTCCTGCAGGTCGCGGGCGCCGACCCCGAGCGGGTCAAATTGCTGGATACGGTGCAGTACCGCCTCAACTTCATCGAGGTCAACTTCCAGGTCCTTGTCCAGGTTGTCGTGGATTTCTCTGGTGCTGACAGTCAGGTAGCCGGAATCATCGATGGAGTCGATAATGGCTTGGGCGATCTGCTCGTCGGTTTCCGAGAGGTTCGTCAGTTCAAGTTGCCAGGTAAGGTGACCATGGATGCCGCCACCGCTGACGGTGACGGTTTCATAAATATCGCGGGTGCTGGCTTGTTCAGATGCGCTTAAACTGCTTGTCCCGGTATCAAATGTATCATCCCAGTTGCTGTCTGTCGGCAGTTCATCGGGGATGATTTCACTGCTGCCTTCCCCCTCCGTTTCCTTCTCATTGCCGGTCGCCTCTGTATTGTTCCCGGCATCATCCGGCAGGCTGCCTTCGCCATCATCCTGTTCCAGCATCGGGTTTGATTCAAGTGCTTCCTGTACCTCTGTCCCCAGTTCAAGGGTCGAGAGCTGCAGCAGGCGAATCGCCTGCTGCAACTGGGGCGTCATGGTCAGTTGCTGACCGATACGAAGTTGAAGTGTTTGCTTCATAAGTATTCTTTTTTGGGTAGCCGAAAAAGCTCGCTGTCCCTGTTGCCAGTATAGGGCATTTTCCATGCCAAATAAAAAGCGCGCCGGTATCTCACTGGTTTATAACCTGAATTCATTGCCCAGGTAGACATCTCGCACCTGTTGATTAGTGAGAACGGCATCCGGTGTGCCTGCTGCGATTATCCGGCCTTCGTTGAGTATGTAGGCGTGATGACAGATGGTGAGCGTTTCCCTGACATTATGGTCGGTAATCAGGACGCCGATGCCGCGTTCTCTCAGGTGGATGATGATGTGCTGGATATCGATGACGGAAATCGGATCCACGCCGGCAAACGGTTCATCGAGCAGGATGAAGCGAGGATTGGCAGCCAGCGCGCGTGCAATCTCGACACGGCGGCGCTCTCCACCCGAGAGACTCGCACCGGTCTGCCCTGCAAGGTGGTTGATATGCAGTTCGTGCATCAATGATTCGAGTGTTTCCTGGCGGGCATGCTTGTCCAGTTCCTTGCGGAGTTCCAGGATAGCCAGGATATTGTCGGCCACGGTCAGTTTTCTGAAAACTGACGGCTCCTGTGGCAGGTAGCCCATCCCATGCAGTGCACGTGTATGCATGGGTTGACCGGTCAGATCGATTCCATCAATGTCAATCCGGCCTTCTCCGCAGGGAACGAGGCCGACTATCATATAGAAGCACGTTGTTTTTCCGGCGCCATTCGGACCCAGCAAGCCGACAACCTGGCCACTGTCAACGGTTATAGAGACATCGTCAACAATACGTCGTGACTGGTAACTCTTGCCGAGATTGTTGGCTGTGAGTCGACTCATGGCTCACTGTTCTTGTTGTCTGTTGCCTGTTTGTCTTTAGGCTGCAGGGTAATGTGTACGCGGTCCTGACTGTCCTTGCCACCGGCATTAACCGTATTGTCTTTCAGGTTGAAAATAATGCGCTCGCTGCGAAATTCCTCATCACCGGTTTGCCAGATGCGCGCACTCCCCAGTAAAACCACGCGTTCATCGGCGGCGCTGTATTCAATGCTGTCGGCTTGTGCGTGCTGGTCTGTATCCTGGCCGTCCGGGCGTTGCTGCAGGGTTGCCGGATCACCGGTCAGGGTGACCCTGTCAACAGTCTTGTTTGACAGGTAGACCGTCATGCGGTTGCCTTGCAGCCTGAGCGTGCCCTGACGTAACTGTACGTTACCTTCATAAACGCCCTTTTCCTCTTGCTCGCTAAGCGTTGCCTTGTCAGCCTCGATATGTATTGGCTGGCTGCGATCGGACTCCAGCCCCCATGTTGCAACGGACGTGAGCATCAGCAGCAGGGCGCCCGCTTGCAACAGTTTCCGTGGCAGCGAACTAGCCTGTCGCATTGAACGTGCCTCGTACGCGGGACCGGAATTCCAGCAGGTTTTTTCTAAAATCTGCTTTTAAACCAATGGCATTGATTTTGTACTGTGCCGAGGAAACGGCGACTGCATTATCTGTTTCGGCCAATTCTTCATCGGGTTGAACCAGGAGATCACTGGTTTTTATATGCAGAGGGCTGCCACCCTGGCGATGGATGTTCACCTCACCCAGAAACCACAGCTTGTCCCCTTTATCGGTCATTTGTCCGCGTTCGGAGCCTATGTTCCAGTCATCTCCACGGGGACGGTTGACCTCGATAAAAGGCCGGGTCAGGTCGACACGTTCAGTGTCCGGGGAGTGGCTCAAATGATCGGCCCTGATGCGGTAAGCGGGCTGGCCGGATTCGTCCATTATGGTTACCTCCACCTGGTTTGCAAACATGTCAGATCCCTGCTTGCTGGCAACAGAATCAGAATCCCCGGTTTTCGGGTTTTTCAGGAACCATCCGGCAGCAGCAACCAGCAACAGCAGGATCAGCAGCAGTGTTTGTCTGGTATTCACAGATAGCTGCCCAGTTCGTCTTCGAGTACGCCCCTGGCCTGCATGAGCATCTCACAAACATCACGTGCGGCACCACGCCCCCCGGTGCTGGGTGTTTGCCAGTGACTGTGCTGGCGTACCAGTTCATGGGCGTCCTGGACGGCAATGGCCAGGCCTACCCGGCGCATGACCGGGAGGTCAACAACGTCATCACCCACGTAGGCGGTTTCTTCCGGTGAGATTCCGAGTTCGGCAATCAGTTCCTCGAAGGCAGGCAGTTTTTCAAGTTTCCCCTGGTATACATGGGTGACACCAAGATTTTCCATGCGATGTTCAACTACGCGGGAGGTGCGGCCGGTAATGATGGCAACGATGACACCGTGTTTCTGCAGCATCTTGATACCGTGACCGTCGCGTGAATTGAAGGCCTTGTATTCCTGTCCATCGTCACCGATAAACAGGCTGCCATCGGTGAGTACACCGTCTACATCAAAAATGAGTAAACGAATGCCTGCCGCTTTTTCAAGTATGTCTTTCATGGTCCTGGTCTTGTGAGTTCCGCTACACGACACCGGCACGTAACAGGTCATGCATGTTCAGCGCGCCGACCAGTTCATTATCATCATTTATAACAGGCAGGGCATTGATCTTGATGCTGTCCATGATCTGCAGCGCTTCAGCGGCCAGCATGCCGGGATGGATCGTTGTACAATCGGTGGTCATGACGTCCCTGACATGTGCCGCATGTAAATCAATCTTGTGGTCAATGGCGCGCCGCAGGTCGCCATCAGTAAACACGCCGATAAGTTTGTTGTTTTCATCAACGATGGCGGTCATGCCAAGACCCTTGCGGGTCATTTCCATCAAGGTATCACTCAGCAGGGTGTCGGCTCTGACCCGTGGGGTGGCATCGCCCGTATGCATCAGGTCATCGATCAGCAGCAACAAGCGACGCCCGAGTGTGCCACCGGGGTGAGAGCGTGCAAAGTCCTCTTCGGTAAAGCCGCGTGTTTCAAGCAGCGCAACCGCCAGTGCATCACCCATGGCAAGGGCTGCCGTGGTGCTTGCGGTCGGCGCAAGACCCAGTGGGCAGGCTTCTTTCTCGACGGAAACATCGATGTGTGCCCTGGAGGCCCGGGCAAGTGTTGATTCGGGGTTGCCGGTCATTGCGATCAACGGGACAGCTAGCCTTTTTATAATCGGCAGGATGGTAATGATTTCATCGGTTTCACCCGAGTTGGAGAGCGCCAGTACTACATCCGAGCCGGTAATCATGCCCATGTCACCGTGGCTGGCCTCGCCGGGGTGGACAAAAAAGGCCGGTGTTCCCGTGCTGGCGAGCGTGGCGGCTATCTTGCCGGCGATATGGCCGGACTTGCCCATGCCGATAACAACAACACGGCCCTTGCACTCCAGCATCAACCGGCATGCCTGGGTAAACGAGGGTTTACTGACCTGGACCGTCAGCCCGCTAACGGCGCGTGCCTCGGTATCGATAACGGCGCGTGCGAGGTCTTGCAATCCCTGGTCATTCATTTTGTTTTATATGCAATGATATCAGCCACTTGTAAAGTTTATTCGCGGATACCCAGCGACATCTTCCGGGGGTTAGCCGACGGTATTGAAGTATAACAGGGTCTGGTAGGCGGCATAGGCGCTCACCATGATTGCCCCTTCAAGGCGGTTGATGCGCCCCGGCCCGCGGAACCCGTAGGCCATTATGAACAACAGCAGGGTTAGCACGAACATGATGGGGTAGTCGCGGGACAGGACCTCGCTGTCGAGCACAGACGGATTGATCAAACCCGGCAGGCCAAGTACGGCAAGCAGATTGAATATATTGGAACCAATGACATTGCCAATGGCGATGTCATGCTCGTTCTTGATGGCGCTCATTACGCAAGCCGCCAGTTCCGGGAGACTTGTGCCGAGGGCGACGATGGTGAGACCGATCACCAGGTCGCTGACACCGAATTCTTGGGCGATGGAGACGGATCCCCACACCAGGATTCGAGAGCTGGCCAGTAAAAGCAACGACCCCGTTACCAGCCAGAACGTGGCCGCTGCCATGCCGAGGTCCGTAGGGATTTGATCGGCAAACTCTTCCTTCATGGGGTCAATTTGTGACTTTTCAGCACGAGCCGTGTGTGTCATCCAGAACAGCATAACGCCCATGCCCGTTAACAGGACCGCACCGTCCAGTCGTCCGAGTGTGCCATCGAGCAGCAACAGCAGGGCGACAGTCATGACCAGGACCAGGATCGGTAATTCGCGGCGCAGGATGCTTGAATTGATGCTGAGGGGTATTACCAGTGCTGTAATCCCGAGGATCAGTGTCGAGTTGGTAATGTTCGAGCCAATGGCATTACCGACGGCCAGGCCGGTGTTGCCTTGCCAGGAGGCCACGGCTGAAACCAGGATCTCCGGTGCGGAGGTGCCCAGGCCGACAATGGTCAGCCCGATGATCAGGGGGGAGACATTCAGGTTGAAGGCCAGGGCGCTGGCACCGGCTACAAAGCGGTCGGCGCTCCATGCAAGCAGGACAAATCCGCCTGCAATCGCCAGGAATTCAAGCCACATGCTTGTTTAACCCGGATTGAGCGGGTGGCTTGTACGTTTTGCACCGGTTGCGGTTTACCCGGCGGGGGTTGATGCGACAGACGGACATAAATTTGTTATTTCCATGCAACTCCGGATTGCGAACTGTTTTATCATACACGTCGACGCGACCGGACTAAATGCTGTGTGCGGGTGTTTCGGGGGCGTGCAAACCTTCTTAGCGAGTTTATCGATGCAGAAAGCCGGAAGAAAAAGGCGGATACCCGTTGTACAGATTCGTGAGCTGAGATTCGCTCATGGTGAGCGTGTGGTTTTTGATGGCGTTGACATGGACATCATGCCGGGTTGTGTAACGGCGATCATGGGACCGAGCGGGACCGGCAAGACCACCCTGTTGAAACTGATTGGCGGCCAGTTGCGTCCACAGTCCGGCTCAATCCGTGTCTACGGGGAAGAGGTATCTGCCTTGAATCGAAAGGCCCTGTATCGTTTACGCAGGCGCATGGGCATGTTGTTTCAGAGCGGCGCACTGCTGACGGATATAACGGTTTTCGAGAACGTGGCCTACCCGATGCGTGAACATACCCGTTTGCCGGAACCACTGGTCCGTGACCTGGTGTTGATGAAGCTGCAGGCCGTCGGCCTGCGTGGTGCGGCTGGTCTGATGCCGAATGAATTATCCGGCGGCATGGCCCGGCGCGTGGCCCTGGCAAGGGCGATTGCGCTGGACCCGATGATGGTTCTGTATGATGAGCCGTTTACCGGGCAGGATCCGATCTCCATGGGCGTACTGGTAAAGCTGATCCGCGAACTGAATGATGTGCTGAACCTGACCAGTGTCGTGGTGTCCCACGATGTTCAGGAAACGGCTGCGATTGCTGACTATGTGTACCTGTTGTCACACGGCAGGGTGGTGGATCATGGCAAGCCGGATGATTTATGGAAGTCGGCCTCGGAATGGTCCCGCCAGTTTTTGAATGGCCTGCCGGATGGGCCGGCGGCCTTTCATTATCCGGCACCCGATTTCAGGGAAGACTTGCTGGGTAAGGGATCGCACGCCTGATGCTTGGCGGGTTCCAGAACCTGGGAAAGGCAACCATCGTGTATTTCGAACGGCTCGGCCGCGCCAGCCAGTTTCTGGTGCAGGTCCTGGCAAGTGTTCCGTCGGTGTTGCCAAGACCGCGGCTGCTGTTGAATCAACTGTTTGCCGTTGGCGTTCTGACGCTGGTGATTATCCTGGTGTCGGGGTTGTTTGTGGGTATGGTGCTCGGGCTGCAGGGTTACAATACGCTGGTTAAATTCGGAGCCGAGGAATCGCTCGGTGTCATGGTAGCCCTGTCGCTGGTGCGCGAACTGGGTCCGGTGGTAACGGCATTGTTATTTGCCGGTCGTGCGGGTTCCGCCCTGACAGCCGAGATCGGTTTGATGAAGGCGACAGAACAGCTGTCCGGCATGGAGATGATGGCTGTTGATCCCATCCGGCGCGTCATCGCACCACGATTTCTGGCAGGCATTCTGAGCATGCCGCTACTGGCGGCAATATTCAGTGTCGTGGGTGTTTACGGGGGCCATTTTGTCGGGGTCGTATTGCTGGGTGTGGACGATGGTGCATACTGGGCCCAGATGCAGAGTCAGGTCGAATTGTCAGGCGATATATATAACGGGGTTGTCAAGAGCGTGGTGTTCGGATTTGTTGCCGTGTGGATCGCGTTGTTTGAAGGTTACGATTCTGTACCTACCGCGGAAGGTGTCAGCCGTGCGACGACCCGCACCGTGGTACATACCTCGCTGGCAGTGCTGGGGCTGGATTTCGTGCTGACGGCACTGATGTTTGGAGATTAGATGAATGTCACGAATAAAAGCTATATTTTCTCTCGCAAAGGCGCAAAGGTGCCAAGAAAGAAATTTTAATATGCTTTTAATCATGGCTTGTAGCTTGGCGTCTTGGCGAGAGTTGTATTTTTCAGGATGGAAGTTGATTAAATGAATAACAGAGCGATCGAGATCGGGGTTGGACTGTTCGTGGCGATTGGTGTTGCCGCATTGTTCATGCTTGCAATGCAAGTCAGTAACCTGAGCAATATTGGCAGTGGCGATGATGACAGCTACATTATTTCTGCTGCGTTTGAAAACATTGGCGGGCTCAAGGAGCGTGCGCCGGTTACGGTGTCCGGTGTGCGTATCGGACGTGTTGATGCCATTAATTATGACCTGGATGCGTACGAGGCGGTGGTAACCCTGCGCATTGACAAGGCCTTTGACAGGCTTCCTGAAGACACCGCGGCGAGCATATTTACCTCGGGTCTGCTGGGTGAGCAGTATATTGCCCTTGAGCCGGGCGGCTCCATGGACAACCTGGAGAGTGGTGACCGGATACAACTGACCCAGTCAGCGCTGGTGCTGGAGCAGGTTATCGGGCAGTTCCTCTTCAGTGTGGCGGGCAAGGACACGGACAAGGACACGGACAAGGACGCGGACACGGAACAGTAAGCGCGATGTTTTTCCGGGTAATAAATCGCAGGTTTCCTCCGGCAGCTGCGCTGATAATGGCGTGTGTCATGCTGTCCGCAAGACCTGCCTCTGCAAATGATGTCTCACCGCTGGGAATCGTTCGGGATACCTCGTCACGCATGCTGGTTGCGCTGCAGGATGAAGGGGCGGCTATTGCAGCGGATCCAGCCGTTCTTGATAGCCTGGTCTCGGATATCGTGCTGCCGTATTTCGACTTCAGGCGCATGAGCCAATGGGTGCTCGGGAAATACTGGCGCAATGCAACACCGGACCAGCGTGAACGTTTTATCGTGGAATTTCGCGCCTTGCTGGTGCGCACGTATGGAAGGGCCCTGTCCGAGTATGCCGGTGAGAAGATTGTTTATCTTCCGGCCGGTGATGCAAACGACGCGGCCAGCGAAACAGTGCGTACCGAGATTGAATTGAGTGACAATACCTCTGTTCCAGTGGCATATTCCATGTATCTGGGCCCGGATGGCTGGAAGGTTTATGATGTTTCGTTCAGCGGGGTCAGTATGGTGACAAACTATCGTTCATCATATGGCCGTATCATCCGGGCGGAAGGCATGGACAGCCTGATTGATCGTATGATCCGGCAGAACACGGGACAGGGCGGTGGCTGAGCCCACTCTTATAGAGACAGCTAAAGGCCGCTGGCTGCTTGAGGGCGACCTGAGTTTTTCATCGGCGCCTGCGATGCTGAAATTGTCGGCCAGGGGTTTAACTGTCAGCCGGGAAATCCAGGTTGATCTGCAGGGCGTTACCCGGGCTGACAGTGCCGGCCTGGCGTTGCTGGTTGAATGGCTGCGCGAATCTGAACGTGCCGGCAAGGTGATTACTTTTACCAATGTGCCGGAGCAGCTATTGGCCATTGCAGTGCTGTGCGGGCTGGACGAGATTCTTTCTTTTAAAAGCAACCGGGATAAACAATCAGATGACAGGTACTGAACTGGAGGCATTGATCAAGGCGGGCATCCCTGATGCGGAGGTAATGATCAGGGGCGAGGGTGACCATTTTGAAGCGGAAGTTATCAGCGCGCAGTTCCAGGACTGTTCGCTGGTCGCCCGGCACCAGCTGGTATATGGTACGCTCGGTGACCGGATGGGTGGTGAAATCCATGCGCTGGCGTTACATACCTACACGCCTGATGAGTGGGCGAAAAACACCCGAATTCAGTAAATTATTGGAAGGTTCCGGATCTTGGACAAACTTATCATAAAAGGCGGGGTGCCCCTGCGCGGTGAAATTCGCATTTCAGGTGCAAAGAATGCCGTGTTGCCGATCATGGCGGCCACCCTGCTGGCGAATTCGCCCATCACTATCCGGAATATCCCGCATTTGCATGACGTCACCACCACCATGGAGCTGCTCGGCCAAATGGGCGTCCTGTTAACGGTCAATGAAAAAATGGAAATCGAGGTGGATGCCCGGCCGATCAAGTCCCTGTATGCGCCCTATGATCTGGTGCGGACCATGCGTTCGTCGATCCTGGTGCTGGGGCCGATGTTGTCACGATTCGGTCGTGCGGATGTTTCACTGCCCGGTGGCTGTGCGATTGGTTCGCGGCCGGTGAATTTGCATATCAAGGGCCTGCAGGCCATGGGAGCGGATATTTCCGTGGAGAATGGCTACATCAAGGCACGTGTGAAACGTTTAAAGGGTACGCGCCTGGTCATGGACCTTGTGACCGTGACAGGCACTGAAAACCTGATGATGGCGGCGACCCTTGCCGACGGGGTGACCGTGATAGAAAACGCAGCTCGCGAACCGGAGGTTACCGACCTTGCCAATTGCCTGAATGCGATGGGTGCGAAGGTCATGGGTGCCGGTACGGACACTATAAAAATTGAAGGTGTCGAGTACCTGTCGGGGACGGAATACAGTGTCTTGCCTGACAGGATCGAGACAGGCACCTACCTGGTTGCCGCTGCCATTACCGGCGGCCACGTAAAACTCAAGGATACCCGTCCGGATATCATGGATGCAGTCCTGCAGGTGTTGCGTGAGGCTGGTGCAGAAATAACCGTGGGCGAAGACTGGATTGAGCTGGACATGCACGGTAAACGCCCAAAGGCCGTCCATGTGCATACCGCGCCATACCCCGCCTTTCCAACAGACATGCAGGCGCAATTTACGGCATTGAATGTCATTGCCGAAGGCACTGGCACAATTACCGAGACGGTGTTCGAGAACCGCTTCATGCACGTGCAGGAGATGCAGCGCATGGGCGCCAAAATCCTGCTGAAAGGTAACACGGCCATCAGTAGCGGTGTTGATAAACTGGAAGGGGCGCAGGTGATGGCGACCGACCTGCGTGCCTCGGCCAGCCTTGTGCTTGCGGGTCTGGTGGCAGAAGGCGAGACCGTGGTGGATCGTATCTATCATATCGACCGCGGTTATGAATGTATCGAGGAAAAGCTGGCACAGCTGGGCGCCAATATTCGTCGTGTCCCCAAGT
>Ga0210123_1000354_pt1 | contig 29557 bp, 25 predicted proteins | sample Muzzi_PWB_D2_FD_185535 | JGI IMG/M metagenome (GOLD analysis project Ga0210123, IMG submission 185535) | Wetland microbial communities from San Francisco Bay, California, USA, that impact long-term carbon sequestration - Muzzi_PWB_D2 (SPAdes) | ecosystem: Environmental > Aquatic > Marine >... | reverse complement strand
CCCCGATGCCACCGAGCAGGGCGGCCTCGTCCCGCGCCCCCACCTGGATCATCTTCACCCGGACCGAGAATCGCTTCGCCAGGTCCCGCACCAGTTGGCGAAAATCCACCCGCCCGTTGGCGGTGAAGTAGAAGCGTGCCTGGCGACCGTAAAGCGAAAAGTCGACCCGGGAGACCTTCATCTCGAGCCCCAGCTCACGGGCTCTCTGCTGACAGTAGAGCTTGGCGGTCTCTTCGGTGACGACCTGCCGGTCGTGGGCCTCTTCGTCCTCCTCTGTCGCCCGGCGCAGAACGCGCCGCGCCGAGGCTTTCTGGCACGGCTTGAAGACCGGCATCGGCGACTTCTCGACCCGCCCGAGGGCGGGGCCGTGATCCAGCTCGACCACGAGAGTCTCCCCCTGGCCGAACCGGTCGCCCTCCGCGCGCACGAGCGTCAGGTTCGTCTCCTCGCGGAAGCGAACACCCACGAAGATGTCTTCGACGGCCGTCGAGCGACCCTGGAACGAACAGCCTCCACACGCCATGGGTACGTAGGCAATCCTCTTGCTTGGCTCGTGCGCGGCTTGCGAACGAGGCTCCGCGGGGGAAGGAACCCTGTCGCCATTATGGCGTCGCTCGGAAAAGCCTGTCAATGAACGTCAACGCGGCCCACCGGCCAGAATTCCCACTGGCAAAGGGGCGCCCCGGACGCCCCGGCGGCCCCTCTCACTCGGCCTGTGGCTCCAGCACACGGCGCCCGATGTCGCGCCGGAAGACCTTGGCCGGCCAGGAGATCTCCCCCGCCGCTCCGTACGCCCGACGGAGCGCCTCGACCAGCGTGTCGCCGGTGGCACAGACGTTGAGCACCCGCCCGCCGGCGGTCACCACCGTCTTGCCGTCCTCGGCGTCGAGCGCGGTTCCGGCGTGGAAGACCTCGACCCCTTCGTGGGCCCGTGCCGAACCGATGCCCCGGATCGGCTCCCCCTTGACCGGCCGTGCCGGATAGCCCTCGCTGGCCAGCACGATGCAGACCGCGGCCTCCTTCTTGAATCGGAGCTTGTGGGCGCCGAAGTCGCCGTCGGCACCGGCGACGAGCACCGGCAGCAGATCGTCGTCGAGACGCATGAGGAGGGGCTGGGCCTCGGGGTCACCGAGGCGGACGTTGAACTCGAGCACCTTGGGGCCGTCGTCGGTCAGCATGAGCCCCGCGTAGAGGATGCCCCGGAACGGGTGGTTCTCCTCGGCCATGCCTTCGATCGTCGGGCGCATCACGGTATCGATGATGCGGCTTCCCAGGTCGCCGGAGATCACGCCGGAGGGGCTGTGGGCGCCCATTCCTCCGGTGTTCGCGCCGGTGTCGCCGTCGCCGATCCGCTTGTAGTCCTTCGAGGTGGCCATCGGCACCAGGCGCTCGCCGTCCGACAGGGCGATGAACGAGACCTCCTCGCCCTCCAGGTGCTCCTCCACCACCACACGGTCGGCGGCGGCGCCGAACCGGCGCTCCTCGAAGAGCATCGCCAGGGCCTCCTGGAGCTCGCCTTTCGTCCGCGGGATGAGCACACCCTTGCCGGCGGCCAGGCCGTCGGCCTTGAGCACCACGGGCAGGCCCATCTTCTTGACCGCTTTCTTTGCGTCCTCGATGCCGTGGACGACCTGGAACGCCGCCGTGGGGATGCCGTGGCGCCCCATGAACTCCTTGGCGAAGACCTTGCTGCCCTCGAGCTGGGCGGCCGAGCGCGACGGCCCGAACACCCTCAAGCCCCGGCGGGCGAGCTCGTCCGTGATGCCGAGGGTCAGGGGAAGCTCCGGACCGACGACCGTCAGGTCGATTTTGAGGTCCGCCGCGAAGCTGGCGAGGTCTTGGATCTCGTCGACCGGCTTGGGCACGAGGGCCGCGACCTCGGCGATTCCCGGGTTGCCCGGAGCGCAGTAGAGCTCGTCGAGCTCCGGACTCTGGGCGAGCTTCCAGCACAGGGCGTGCTCGCGCCCGCCGGAGCCGATGACCAGCACTCTCATGGATTCCCTCCCTCGTCGGTGCCCGCGGTCGCCGTGGCGCCGGCCGGCAACGGCGCGGCGGCCAGGGCGGTGATCGCCAGGGCGTCGACGATGTCGTCGACCGAGCAGCCGCGGGACAGGTCGTTGATCGGGCGAGCCAACCCCTGAAGCAACGGTCCGATCGCCCGCGCCCCGGCGAGCCGCTCGGTGAGCTTGTACGCGATGTTGCCGGCATCGAGATCCGGAAACACCAGGACGTTCGCAGAGCCTGCGACGGCGCTCCCCGGCGCCTTGCGCGCCGCCACCGACGGCACCAGCGCGGCGTCCGCCTGGAGCTCCCCGTCGAACCGGAAGCCTACCCCGCGGCGACCGAGCTCGGCCACCGCCGCCAGCACCTTGTCCACCCGGGGGTGCTGGGCGCTCCCCTTGGTGGAGAACGACAGGAGCGCCACCCTGGGCTCCTCGCCCAGGAGCGTGCGGCAGCTCTCGGCCGCGGCCTCGGCGATGTCCGCGAGCTGCTCGGGCGATGGGTCGGGCACGACGCCGCAATCGGTGTAGATGAGCGGGCGGCCGACCTCGCCGACGCCCCCCGCAGGTGGGTCCATCAGAAAGCAGGAGGAGACGACCTGGAGCCCGGGCCGCGGACCGACCGACCGGAGCGACGCCCGGAGCACGTCCGGCGTGGTGGCGACGGCGCCCATCACGGCACCGGCGGCGCGCCCGGTGGCGACCCGGAGCGCGGCGTAGAGGAGCCGCTCGCCGGCCATGGCCTCGAGGGCGGCGCGGTCCCGCGCGGGGCGTGGACCCTCTTTACCCGCCAGACGCCGGGCCAAGTGGTCGACGAGAGCACCCCGGTCCGGATCCCGCAACGGATCGAGAACCGGAACCGTGAGCTCGACTCCGGCCTCGGCCGCCGCCCTCGCCACCTCGTCCGGGGCGCCTACCAGGGAGGGGCTGCCGATCCCCTCGGCGGCGGCGCGTTCGGCCGCCGCGACCACCCGCGGATCGTTTCCTTCCGCCAAGAGCAGTGGAAGCGGCCGCTGCCGGTTGAGGGCTGCGGCGCGGCGGCGAAGGCTCTGGAGCAGGTCGGACACGATGGCTCGCGCTACCCGGCCTCGCCCTCGGCGGGCTCGACCAGATCGGCAGAAGCGTCCGAAGGTGCCGGTACCTCCGCGGCGTTGAGGCTCGCCAGTCGGAGCGACCGCGGGCGCTCGTCGTCACCCGGATCGACCCAGGCGACCAGCAGCCGGTCGCCGGCTTCACCGGCCTCGTCCGGCGAGACCGCCAGCAGGCGCGGCACACCACTCGAGCGCCCTCCGGCGGCCCGGGCCACGTCGACCGGCGGACCGAGCCGGCCGTCGGCCGCCATGCGGCGCAGGCGGATCACCGCCTCGTCGTCCGCGGTGTCGAGCCAGGAGACGAGGGCCGCGGAGCCGTCAACGACCAGGTCGAGGCGCCCGAGCGGGCCGTCGGCGTCGATCGTCACCGGCGGGGCGAAGGTCAGACCGCCGTCCCCGGAGACGGCGGCGAGGACCCGCGGCCGGCCACCTTCGGCGGTGAACCAGGCAACCCAGACGGTGTCCCCCGCGACGCCGGCCACCGGGCCGTTGACCGGGCAGGCGGGAATCGTCCAGCCGTCCCGGTGGAGGGGCTCCGGTGCGCTCCAGGCGCCGGCTCCGCCGCGGACCATCCACGGATCGCGGATCTCGTCGCCGGTCCGGTCCCGGTAGACGACCAGGGTGCCGGCGGGCGTGATGACACCGGTGGTGGAGCAGCAGTCGCAGACCGAGTCGTCCAGCAGCTCCTCGCTCGCGCGGTCCACCTCCTCGGCGAGACGCACCGTGCGCAGCGTCATCGGCGCGCCGTCCACGGTCGGTCCGCCGTCGAGCCAGAAGGCGCGAACGCCGCCCGGCCGCTCCGCGTCCGGCACGTACGAGACGAACCCGTGCTCGGCCGGTGTCGCGTCCCCATGCAGGCGGCCGAGCTGCCGCCAGGTGCGCCCGCCGTCCGCGGAGCGCGCGACCCGCACCTCGTAGGTGTAGACCGACTCGCCGTTCATGGCCAGCCAGTGGGCGTAGAGGGGGGCTTCGGCTCCCGGAGTCGCCGACCCCTGGACAGCGGCCGGGCGGTCCGCCCAGTTGGCGAAGAAGCGCGCTCCGTCCGTCGGCGCGATTGTCACCGGATCGCTCCAGCGGCCGATGGCCGGGTCCTCGAGCCGGGCGAAGCGGAGGCGCCAGGAGGGAGCGTCCGACGACGGCCTCTCGGCCGGGGCCGACCGCCCTTCGGTCGTGGCGGGGTCCTCGGCGACCGGCTCGAGCCAGGTGAGGGCGGCGCGGCGCCCCTCCCCGGTCCGGATCAGTGTCAGCTCGGGAGCCATCGCGCCCGGGGCGGCCGGCACCTCGATCAACGCGATCGACGCACTCGACTCTACAGGGAGAACCGCCGCCTGAGCCTCGGCGGCGGTCTGGTCACCCGGACCGTCGCCCGGCCGCGGGCCGCAGCCGCCCGAGACGGCCAGGCCGACCAGAGCAACCAGGCCGGCCAGAACGACCGGGCGCGTTCGCATCGTCATCGCGCGGTCGCGAGCTTTGCCGTCAACACGAAGGCTCCGGCTCACTCTCCCATCCCGCTGTCGGCCCCACTCCCGGAGTCGGTGGCCTCGCCCCCCATGGGATCGATCATCATCGTTTCGGCCGCCGTCACCACGCCGCACGCGAGGCGCGCGCCCGCGGCGCCCGACGGCTGAGAGGCGCAATCGTCAGCACCGGCGTGAAGGATCACGGCCTTGCCGACCACCGACGTGGGGCCGGGCGAGACGGTGACCAGGTCCGACGTCAGCGTGAGGATGCCCGCACCGTCCTCACCGACCTCGATGTTGCCGAAGTCTCCCGCGTGGCGCGGCAGAGCCGGCGGGCACGCGTGGTCGGTGCCTTCCGGGTTGAAGTGGCCGCCGGCCGACTTGAAGTCCGGGGCGCTGCACTCGCCCGCCTCGTGCACGTGGATGCCGTGCATGCCGGCGCCCTCGACGCCCTGGAGCTCGGCCAACATCCGCACGCCGTCCTCGGTCTCGGTGAAGGTCACGGTGCCGACCACGGTGCCGTCGGCGGTCGAGAGCACCACTCCGGCCGCCGTCGCGTCGGTCTGCTCAGCGGTCATCTCCGCCGGCGCTTCGACCTCTTCGACCGGCATGGTCTCCTCGGCCGTCTCCTCGCCTCGGGGCTGACAGGCCGTGGTGACGAGCGCACCGGTCAACAGGACGAACAGGGCACCAACGGTCCACCACTTGCTGGTTCGCATGGGATCTCCTCCTTCGGGGATCTGGGGTTCTCGGTCCAAGCTACAGGGGGAAGGACTTCAAGAAGTATACCAACGGGCAGCCCCGGCGCCGGTTCTCAGGCGCTTTCGATGAGCCTCAGGCGTACGCCCACCAACGTCCGGTCGAAGTGGATCTCGATCGGTGTCGCGTTGCCGTCCCGCGCGAACCAGAGATCCATGTGACCCTTCCAGTTCCGCTCGCCCGGCACCTCCCTCCCCTCGACCCGGTAGTGGCGGGCGAGCACCCGCTTGCCCCGGGGCAGGGTCCGGTGCTCGTCCCCCAGCGGCGTGACCACGACCGGGTAGATCTTCCCGTCCGACCAGATCCTCATCAGCACCGGCCTCGCCGGCAGGCTGCGGCGGATCTCGTAGATGCCGGAGGCGACGTCGATCACCCCTCCCTCGTCGATCTCGGCCGTCTTCGATTTCTCCTCACCGCGCCAGCGGTACGAGGTCCAGGCGCGCAGCGTCCGGCCCTGGACCGGGTCGATCTCCGCGCCGTAGCGCCAGAACTCCCCTTCGTGGCCATGCTCGGAGGTGACGAGAAGCTCCGAGACCACGTGCCCGTCGTCGGTCGTGTCGAAGGTGAGCTCCCCCCCTCCCTCCCCCGGGAACAGGAGGCCGCCGAACAGGGCCGCGAGCTTCTTGAGCTCCCAGCGGTAGACGTAGCGCTCACCGCTCGGTTTCACGATGGGGGTCGCCTCCGAGCCCCGAGACGCGCCGGCAGGCAGCAGGACGAGGAGGGCGGCGAGGAGGACGATCTGGGAGCGACTCTGCATGGGGCGGGGGCTTCTGCCCCACGATAACGGCGATCGCACCCGAGATCCTTCCCCGCTCCTCGGCTCACGGTCCCTCACTCGACCGTCACGCTCTTGGCGAGGTTCCTGGGCTGGTCGACATCGGCCCCCCGGCGCACGCCGATGAAGTAGGCGAGAAGCTGGAGCGGCACGGAGTTGACCACGGGCTGGAGCATGGGTGAGACCCGGGGCACCGTCATCACCTCGTCCGCCAGGCCCCCGAGCTCCTCCGGGTCCCGGTCGGTGAGAGCGAGGACCACGCCGTCGCGGGCCTTGACCTCCTGGATGTTCGACAGCACCTTCTCGAAGATCTCGTCCTGCCCGGTGGCGATGGCGACCACCGGCAGGTCCTCGTCGATCAGTGCGATCGGGCCGTGCTTCATCTCGCCGGCGGGGTAGCCCTCCGCATGGATGTAGGAGATCTCCTTGAGCTTCAGGGCGCCCTCGAGAGCGATCGGGTAGTTGATGCCCCGGCCCAGGTAGAGGAAGCTTTCAGCGCGGTGGTGACGGCGGGCAATCTCGTCGATCCGCTCCTCGGCGGTCAGCGCCTCGTCCACCGCGCCCGGCAGGTGGGCCAGGGCCGCCAGCTCCGCCTCGGAGGAGGTGACACCCCGGCACTGCCGCAGGTAGAGCGCGAGCAGATAGAGGGCGACGAGCTGCGTCGTGAACGCCTTGGTCGAGGCGACGCCGATCTCCGGCCCGGCATGGGTGTAGACGGTCCCCTCGCTGATCCGGGTCGCCTGGCTGCCGGCCACATTCGAGATGGTGACCAGCCGCCCGCCGAGCTTACGCGCCTCCTCCATCGCCGCCAGCGTGTCGGCGGTCTCTCCCGACTGGGAGATCCCCACCGCCAGGAGGCGCGAGTCGACGATCGGGCGGCGGTAGCGATACTCGGAGCCGTAGTCGACCTCCACCGGCACCCGGGCCAGCGCCTCGATCAGGAACTTGCCGACCAGCGCGGCATGCCAGGAGGTGCCGCAGGCGAGCAGATGAACCCGTTCGATGGCGGCGAGCTCCGCCGGTGCGATGCCCACGTCCGCCAGCTCCACGCGACCACTCTCGAACGCCAGCCGGCCGCCGAAGGTGTCCTGGATGGCCTGGGGCTGCTCGTGGATCTCCTTGAGCATGAAGTGCTTGTAGCCGCCCTTCTCGGCCTGGACCGGGTCCCAGGTGAGGCGCTGCACCGGGCGCTCGACCTCCTGGCCGGACGCGTCCCAGACGGTCACACCCTCGACCGTCAAGCGGGCGATGTCGCCGTTTTCGAGAAAGACCACGTCCCGGGTGTGAGCGAGAAGCGCGGTCGGGTCCGACGCCAGGTAGTGCTCCCCCTCGCCCAGGCCGAGCACCAGGGGCGGTCCCTGCCGCGCGGCGACGATCTCCCCTCCCCGCCCCTCCGCCTCGGCGGCGATGGTGGCAAAGGCGTACATGCCGGTAAGCTCCGGCAGCACCTCGGCCACCGCCTGCCGCAGGTCCCCGGTCCGCTCCAGCCTGGAAGAGACCAGGTTGGCCACCACCTCGGTATCGGTCTCGGAGCGGAACTCCCAGCCCTCCTCCTCGAGCCGGTGCTTCAAGACGAGGAAGTTCTCGATGATCCCGTTGTGGATCAGCGCGAGACGCTCGCGGCCGTCGACGTGCGGATGGGCGTTGATCTCGTTCGGCACGCCGTGGGTCGCCCAGCGCGTGTGCCCGAGACCGGTGTTGTGGCCGGTGGACGCGCCGGCGAGCGGCTGCTGATCGAGCTTGGCCACCAGGTTGGCCAGCTTGCCCGGCGCCCGCACCCGCTCCAGGCTCCCGATGCGGGCCACGACCACTCCGGCAGAGTCGTACCCCCGGTACTCGAGGGCCTTCAAGCCGTCGAGCAGGATGGGCACCACTTCACGGGGTCCGACGTAACCGATGATGCCGCACATGGAGGTCCGTTCCTTTCGTTCGCTGCGTCACGCTCCGGCCACCGGAGACCACCCGCGGGCGATCGGCCCGGCCGCCGCTCAGGGCCGGCGTGCGGCGAGGAGCGTGCCGGCCTGGGCGAGCTCATCTGGGGTGTTGACCCCGAGCGCTTCGGTGAAGTCCTCGAGCTCGACCAGGCGTACCACCCGGCTGTCGGCCGCCGCCGCCACCAGAGCGTCGGTGAGGTAGAGCTCGCCCTTGGCGTTGTCCGGCTCGAGCCGCTTCAAGTAAGGAAAGATACCAGCCGCCGGCAGCACATAGAGACCCGCGTTGACCGTACGCACCGCGAGCTCCTCCGGCGAGGCGTCGGAGGCTTCGACGATCCGTTCGAGACGGAGCGGCCCGGCGGTGACCCCCTGGACAGACCGTCGCGGGATGACCCGCCCGAGCGAGCCCGGGTCCTCGAGCGTCGACACCGCGAGCGCTCCCCAGGCGCCGTCCGCCACCGCGGCGGTCAGCCGATCGAGGGTGGCCGGCCGCACCAGGGGCACGTCACCGGAGAGGACCACCAGCAGCGGATCCCCCTCCACCGCCCCTTCCACCTGGAGCAGGGCGTGGCCTGTGCCGAGCTGGCGGTCCTGGACCACCCAGGTGATGTCGTCGGCGTCCGCGAACGCGGCGCGCACCTCGTCCGCTCCGTGCCCGACGACCACCAGCAGCCGATCGCAACCGGCGCCCCGGGCGGCGTCGAGGACCCACGCCAGGAGCGGCCGGCCGGCCGCCGGATGAAGCACCTTCGGCAGCTCCGAGCGCATGCGCGTCCCCTTGCCCGCGGCGAGGACCACCGCCACACGGCGGCTTGGGACGTTCGATCGACTCTTCATGGACATCTCAGGCCGCCATTCCTAGTGAAGCCTCGCCAGCGCACGGGTGCGGGCATCCCCTTCCCACCTTGAGGGTGGGAAGGGGACCGAGGGGATGGGGGGTGATCCGGTCGGTCGGCATCCCCTTCCCACCTTGAGGGTGGGAAGGGGACCGAGGGGATGGGGGGTGATCCAGGGGCTCGTCTGGATCGATCGGAGCGGCCTCAACGGCGGTGCGGGGAATCTTGGCTCAATCGTCACGACATCGGGCTCCGTAGTTGTCCAAGATCTCCTCGACCACCCGCCGGATGGCCGGCGGATCGTGGCGGATCAGATCGCCCTCGACCAGCATGTCCCGCTCGAGCACCCGCACGCCGTGCCCCTCGAAGTCGGCGGCCGTGGCGAGCACCGGACGGGCACCCTGCTCGGCGTAGACCTCGAGCTGGTCGATCGACGGGGAGCGGCGGTTGGTGACCACGACGTCGACGATCCCCGGCCCCGCTTCACGCTCGATCGCCTCCAGGTACTCCACGCCGCCCATGGTGTCGGTCTCGCCCGGCTCGGTCATCAAGTTGAGAAAGAGGACCACCGGCGCCGCCGAGCGGATCATCGCCTCGCGGATTCCGGGGATCAACAGGTTGGGCATGATCGAGGTGTAGAGCGATCCCGGGCCGAGCAGGATCAGGTCCGCCTCTTCGAGTGCCGCGACCGCGACGGCAAAGGCGGCGGGCTCGGGGGGCACGAGCTCCAGCCTCTCGAGGCGCTCTCCGGACCGGCCGACCGCCACCTCCCCCTGGTAGACGCGGCCGGAGAGGCCGTGCCCCCGAAGTCGCACGTGCTCGAGGGTCGCCGGCAGAATGCGCCCGCGCACGGAGAGGATCTGCTCGGCCGTCAACACCGCCTGGTAGAAGTCCCCGGTGATGCCGGTGAGCGCCGCCAGGAACAGGTTGCCGAAGGAGTGGCCGGAAAGGCCGTCGCCGTTCGCGAACCGGTACTGGAAGAGCCTGGTCAGCAGATCTTCGTCGTCCGCCAGGGCCGCCAGGCAGTTGCGGATGTCGCCGGGCGGGAGCATGCCGAACTCCCGGCGCAGCCGCCCGGAGGAGCCCCCTTCGTCGGTCATGGTGACCACCCCGACGAGCCGGTCGACACCCTCCGGACCGACCAGACTCTTGAGGCCGCGCAGAACCGAGGACAGCCCGGTGCCTCCGCCCACGGCGGTGACCCTCTTGCCTGCGATCGCGGCGTTCAACGGATCTCCCGAGGAAGGGATCTCTTCTCGGCGCCCGCGGTGGGGCGGGGCGTCAGGACGCCCGGAACAGCCCGGAGTGCTCCGAGCTCTTCCGGAGCGCGGTGAAATCGGGGTCGTGGAACGCGTGCACCCGATTCTTGGCGTTCATCTCGATCGCCTTGCCGAGAGCCTCGGCCGCCTCACCCAGCCGCTCCTCGAGCGCCAGAACGGACGCCTCGAGATAGGCGAAGCGCTCGTCCTTGCTCGACCGGCCACCCTTCTTCGCGAGCTCCAGGGCGCGCTCCAGGTTACCCACGTTCTTCTCGTAGACGGCCGCCAGGAACGCGTCCTCGATCTCCGTATCGGAGGCGGGCCGGCAGATCCGGAGGAACTGGCGAGCCCGCTCGGCGAGCTCCGGCTGGTCACACTCCTCGGCGATCTTGGCGAAGAGCTTCTCCGCCTTGGCGGTGCCGCCCTTGTAGAAGGCCTCGAGGGCCTCACCGTAGGTTTCGAGCAAAGGCTCGTTGCCCAACCTGGACTGCCGCGGGGCGCCCTTGGCCTGGAGCCCGAGCTCGGCGAGCTTGCCGGCGATCTCCTTCTCGTCGGCCTCGAACCGCTGTCCCAGCTCGTCCAGGGTCTTGGTCGAGCCGTACCGCTTGAGGTAGGAGATCTCCTTGTCGGTCCAATCCTTGGCCATTGTCTAGCGCTTTCTGAGCTCAACGAGGATCTGCTTGGCAACCGACTTCAGCGTGTCGAACACGCCTACCCCCGTCGTGGCCACCGCTTCGAAGGTGGGCTCACGCTTGTAGTTGAGCGTACGGTACATCTCGTCCACCGCCACGACGTTGGAGAGATCCCGCTTGTTGAACTGCAAGGCGTAGGGGATCGCTTTGAGCTCGAAGCCGTGCTCGTGCAGGTTGTCCTCGAGATTTCGGATCGATTCGATGTTGGCCTCCATCCGCTCTTCCTGGCTGTCCGCCACGAAGACCACTCCATCGACCCCCTTGAGGATCAGCTTCCGGCTGGCGTCGTAGAACACCTGGCCGGGAACGGTGTAGAGATGGAAACGGGTCGTGAAGCCGCGAATGGTCCCGAGATCGAGGGGCAAAAAGTCGAAGAAGAGCGTGCGGTCGGCCTCGGTGGCCAACGAGATCATCTTCCCCTTCGCCTCGGGGGCCGTCTTGTTGTAGATGAACTGCAGGTTCGTCGTCTTGCCTCCGAGACCGGGGCCGTAGTAGACGATCTTGCAGTTGATCTCCTTGCTGGCGTAGTTAATGAACGTCATCTTGACCCCTCAACCTCACCGACCTGCTAACGGCTGACGCCAGGCGCCCGGGTCGCGCTCGACCGTCGATCGCGACGGACACCGGAGCCCCAGAGACCGATCGCCGCGCGCACGGCGACGGCCCGGGACGCACCGACCATGTTGCTCCGCAGGAAACTGGAAGCGAGGACAGCGCTGGATTGGCTACCGTGGCTGCTCGGAGTCGGGTGGATCATCAACAGTCCCGGCTCCCTCACTCGCTGAACAGCGCGTCGATGTCTTCGTCGGTGATCTCGGAGAACGGGCTCGCGGTCGAGGCCGCTCCGCTGGCCTGGCCCTTCTGCACCATGGTCTCGAAGATCTTCTCCAGATCGGCGTTGGCCCGCTTGACTCGCAGCCGAACCAGGCCGAGGGACGAGCGCTCGTCGAAGATGACCACCAGGATCGCCCGTTTGGCGACGATCGAGATGTGAATGTGGTCCTGCTGCCCTTCGTGGAAGAGGACCGAGAACTCCCGCTCGCCGATCAGCTTGGCCAGCCCGTCCGTCGCGGCGACGTTGCCGGCGGTGAGGGAGGCCAGGGAGGTCGTGTCGAAGCCTTCGATCTCGCCGGCTGCAGCGATCTGCTGACCGTTCTTGTCGATGAGGAAGACTGCCCTGGCGTTGGCCTCCTGACGCAGGCGCCGGAGAGCCTCCTCCAGGTTCTTGAACTCCTCCTCGTAGAGAATGAAGTCAGCAGATGAAGCCATGGTCGTCCTTTCCCAAGCCGCGAGACGATAGCACAGCCGCCCAAGGCGGTCAAAACGTTGAAGTTAGGGCCGAAACGCGGGCTCCCGGCGTACCGGGCAGGCAGGTGCCTAGGTTACCTCAGTTTGGTGCGCGAAAGACAAGGGGGGGCGAAGATCGTCATTGCGACCGCCCGGGCGTCGTAGAGCCGCGCCCCTCCACGGACGTCAGTTGAACAGCCTCCAGCCCTTGAGAATGTCGCCTTCTTCGAGGACCACCTGCTGGCCGACGACGCGGTGCGGGAGTGGTACCGGCCGGCAACCGCCTCCACCCTCGTTGACCTCTTCGAGGTGGACCGCCGTGTCGCACTTGTTGTCGACCATCCAGTCGCCCTCCTGCCGGAAGCCGCGGCCGACCTTCGCATGGGTCTCGCCGGCGTCGAAGGCCACCTGCAAGACGCCGCTCTTGTCGCGACCGACGAAGAACTTGACCTCCTGGTTGCCCCGGTTGATGAACCGGTAGAACCGGACCTTGCTCTTGCCCAGGTCGCTGACGTCGATGTGGACCTTGCCGTCGGCGTCAGGAGAGACCCTCTTGTGCTCGCCGAGCCGGAACCCGCCAGCCAGAAAGAAGATCGTCACGACGAAGACCGGAACGATGAGGAACCCGTGAATCGGTCTGAATCGCTTCATGGCTTGTGCATCCTTCATATGAGAATCAGCGCATGGACACTTCGAAGACTGCTAAGCCCAACCCCACCCGACGGGGTGGCTATTCCAGCCCCAGAATACAATCCCCAGCATGAATCCTCCACCCCTCCCGCTCCCCTCGGGCCGACTGGACCTGCCCGGCTTCGCCATCGGCCACGGCTCCGACACCGAGGGCAAGACGGGCGTCACGGTCATTCTCTGCCCGGAGGGGGCCCAGAGCGCCGCCGAGGTCCGTGGCTCGGCCACCGGCACGCGGCAGTTCGATTCCCTCGTCGACCCCCGCCACATCGCCCGGCGCGCCCACGCGGTGGTTCTGGCCGGCGGCAGTGGCTTCGGCCTGGCGGCGGCCGACCGGGTGGTCGACCACCTGGCGGCGGAGCGCCGGGGCTTCGACACCGGGTTCGGGGTGGTGCCCTTGGTGCCGACCGCGATCCTGTTCGACCTGGCGTTCGGCGACGCCGCCGCCCGACCGACCGGCGCGCTGGCCGAGCAAGCCCTCGCGGACGCGCGGGCGATGGCGCAGACGGCGCCCGGCGCCGCGACCCGCGAGGTACCGATGGGGAGCGTGGGCGCCGGCACCGGGGCGACCGTCGGCAAGGCGCTCGGACCGCACCAGGGGATGAAGGGCGGCTTCGGCTTCGCCTCGCTCACCGTCGAGAACGGCCCGACGGTAGCCGCCGCGGTGGCGGTCAACGCCTTCGGCGACGTGCGCGAGCCGGAGACCGGACGCCTGCTCGCCGGCTGCCGGACCGCGCCCGACTCCGGCGAGCTGGCCCATGCCGAGCGCGTGCTCGCGGCCCTGCCCCCGGGCTTCGACCACACCTGGGAGGGCAACACGACCCTCGCCGTGGTGATGACCGACGCGGCGCTCGGACGGACCGCGCTCTCCAAGGTGTCGCAGATGGCCTTCGGCGGCTTCTATCGCGCCCTGGTCCCGGCGATCTCGCTCTACGACGGCGACCTGGTGGTGAGCCTCTCGTTCGGCGAGCGCCAGGCCCACCCGAATCAGGTCGGCGTTCTCGCCCAGCGGGCGGTGGAGCGGGCGATCGTGAACGCGGTCACGGCGGCGGACGGGTTCGGCCTCCTCCCCACGGCGCGCGATCTGGCCACCTGAGCGATCGAGCCCGGCCGGTCAGGGCCGAGGCGTCACCACCAGCGACCACCGGAACGGGAAGCGCCGGCGCAGCTCGACGACCGTCCAGCCAGCCACGGCGGCCAGCTCTCTCACCTCGCCCTCCGTCCACGCCTGGCGCGCGGACAGGATGCCGTCAGCGGTCGCGATCCTGCCGATGCCGAGGAGGGGAAAGAGCAGTCGGATGAGGAGCTCCGCGAGACCGCTCCGGCGCAGATCGACCACCACCGCCCCGGCACCCGAGCAGCGGAGCATCTCGGCCACGATGCGGCGGTTCTCGCCACCCCCGAAGTGATGGAAGAGCAGGTGGGAGCTCACCCAGTCGAACACGCCGCTGCGGAACGGCAACGCATCGACCGAGGCGACCACCCGCGCATGACTCCTCCCCAGCTCACGGCCGACCACCAGGTGGGCGAGCCGCCGGTCGACCCCCACGACGTCGACCTTCACCCCGCGGGATGCCGCTCGCCGAGCGATCTCCACGGGCGCCAGGCCGGCCCCCGTTCCCAGATCGAGCAGGCGCCGGCGGGCGCCCTCGCCACCCTTCCCGGAGCCGCCGTGGCCCCCGGGCCGCCGCTCCCGGACGAGCCGCGGCAGCACGGCGCGGCAGATGCCCCCCAGACCGAGCGTCCAGCGGTTGACCCGGTCCAGGTCCCGGAGCGCCCTCCGCGCCTCACAGAGGGGCAGAGGCGCGTCCATCAGCTCGGGCTCCAAGGAGAGCTCGGCACGCGGTACCTGGCGGGAGAGCGTCACGGTGGCGATGGTAGCTCGGATCTCCGGAGCGGCTAAGCGGCTAAGATGGACCGACGAGCCCCGAACCGATCGCCGTGCTTCCGGGGGCCCGAGAACCCGGACGCCGAGGCCTGGCCCCGACGCCGCCTCGTGCCTCCATCGACTTCTGATGAGCCGTCGCCACCTGATCGTCTCGCTCGCGCCCACCGCCCTGGCGGCGGTGGTGCTCGCCGCGGCCGGCCCGGTGCCGGAGAGCTCCGAGCAGGCCACCCTCTGGCTGCTCTTCTCCACGGTGGCCTGCCTCGGGCTGGGCTCGCTCCATCGGCCGGTGGGCGGCTCGACCCTCGGAGCCGGTGTCATGGCGCTGCCGGCCGCCGTCGTTCTCGCCGGCCCGGTGGGCGCCGGCTGGGCCGCCGCCGCCGGCTACGCCCTGGGCGGGCTGGGGCGGAGGCTTCTCTGGCAGCTCTCTCCGGCCGCACCGGACGAGCGGCGGGGCCCGCTCCGCATCGCCGAAGGAGCCGGGCGCTCTGCCCTCGCCGCCCTGGCGGCCGGCGGAGCGTGGCTCGCCTCCGCGACCAGCGGCCTGACCATCCAGGCCGCGGCCGGTGGCACGGCCTACGCGGCGACCTTCTTCGCCCTCGTCATCGCCTCCTCGCGGCTCCGGGGGCGCAAGAGCCGGCTCCACCCGGGACACCTCTTCGCTCCCCTGGTGCTCGACCTGGCCGGCTGGAGCGTGGGCTGCCTGCTAGTGGCGGCGGTGGCCGGCGGTGCCGGCTGGCCGGTGGCGACCGCCCTCCAGTGGGCTCTGGCCCTGCTGGTGCTCGAGGCGGCGCGGCTCAACCTCCTCCAGGGAGCCTTCGAGCGCCGAGCGGTGGAGCTCGCCCGGGTGAGCCAGGCGAGCCGGCGCATGGCCGCCTCCGGCTTCGGCCTCGCCGGCCTGGCGGTGCAGCTCCGGGCCGAGTGCCTGCGGGTGATCGAGGCGCCGTTCTTCCAGCTCGAGCTCGACCTGGAGGGCAAGGGAGCGGACGCAGCCAAGAGCTGGTGGATCGGACCGGACGGCGTGGTGCACGGAGGCGCGCCGAAGGTCGCGCCCTCGCCGCCGCCGCTGCCGGGAATCCACCGGCGGACTCGCTGGCAGGTGATCGAGCGCCTGCTCGAGATCGACGGCCGGCGCATGGCCCGGATCCGCCTCTGGTGTGATCCGCGCAGGATCGAGCCCGAGGACGTGGACCTGCTCGACCGGCTGGCCCCCCAGCTCGGCGCCTGGATCCACCGGGCGCTCCTCGACCGGGAAGCCCGAGAAGATCCGCTGACCGGAATCCCGGTGCGCCGCCTGCTCGAGCGCTCCCTCGCCGACGCGTTCACCCGCTGCCGGGAGACCGGCGGCAGGATGGCGGTGGTGATGTGCGATCTCGACCACTTCAAGCGCATCAACGACACCTTCGGGCACGCGACGGGTGACCGGGCGCTCAAGGCGGTGGCCGGGGCGCTCGAAGCCCACCGGCGGCAGGGGGACACGGTCGCCCGGTACGGCGGCGAGGAGTTCGCGGTGCTGCTCGACCGCGCCGACGGCGAGACGGCGCTGGGGGTGGCGGAGCGGTTGCGCCAGGCGGTGGAGGCGTTGGTGGTCGAGGAGCGCGGACGCGGGGTACCGCTGTCGGTGAGCCTGGGGGTGGCGGCGTTCCCCGAGCTCTGGGCGGCGGCTCCCGGGGAGCTCCTGGCGCTGGCGGACGAGGCGCTCTACGAGGCCAAACGACATGGGCGGAACCGGGCGCTGCTCAATCTCGGGCGAGGGCGGTTCCGCGGCGTGGACGGGAAGGTCGTGGGCAGAAGCGGGGAGGAGGGAGGGGATGGAGGTGACGAGGGTGGCGGCGAGGAGGGCAAGACGGGCGGGGTGGAGGTGCCGCGGTTCTTCGCCTGAGGGCAGGGTGAGGCTTGCGGCCTGACGCACCATCGGTTGCGGCAGGTGGATACAATCACCCTTCACCTTGCGAATCCGACGGATCGAGAGGAGAGGAGACCTCCCTATGGCAAGCAACGACTCTCGCTGGGCGCTGATCCTGGGCGCTTCGAGCGGTTTTGGCGAGGCGGCGGCACTCGAGCTCGCCGCGGCCGGGTACGACATCTTCGGCGTTCACCTGGATCGGCGGGCCGGGCTGGAGCACGTCGAGGGAATCGTGGCGCAGATCGAGGCCCGGGGGCGCCGAGCCGAGTTCTTCAACATCAACGCGGCCGACGAAGCGAAGCGGACCGAAACGGTCGCGCTCATGCGGGAAAAGGCCGAAGGCGCACCGGTGCGGGTGCTGATGCACAGTCTCGCCTTCGGCACGCTGAAGCCCTACTTCGCCGACGCGGACAAAGACGCCATGAACCAGCGCCAGCTCGAGATGACCCTGGACGTCATGGCCAACAGCCTCGTCTACTGGAGTCAGGACGTGCACCGGGCGGGGCTCCTGACCCGGGGCTCGAAGATCTACGCCATGACCTCGGCCGGCGACCACGTGGTCTGGAAAGCCTACGGCGCCGTCTCGGCCGCCAAAGCGGCCCTCGAAAGCCACATCCGCCAGCTCGCCGTCGAGCTCGCCCCGGAAGGCATCACCGCCAATGCCATCAAAGCGGGCGTCACCGACACGCCGGCGCTCCGCAAGATCCCGGGCAACGCCGCCATCGTGGCGAGCGCCAAGGAGAGGAACCCCGCCGGTCGCCTGACCACCCCGGAAGACGTGGCAAAGTGCATGGTCGCCCTCTCCGAGGACGGCACGGAGTGGATGACGGGCAACGTGATCCAGGTGGACGGGGGGGAGGACATCGCCGGGTGACCTTGACCCCTCCCATCACCCCTTCCCTCTTCCCTCCCCCGAGGAGGGAAGAGGGCGCCCCCGCCCGGGGGGAAAGGGACGCCACCGCCCGGGCCGTCTTCTCCCTTCTCCGTAACCTCCTGACAACCGGCGGCCCCGCCCGGACCGGCTCCTCCGTGCATCCCAGGCTGCCGTCCCGAGACCCCTGAAGCGGCCGGACCTGTGCCGGCCGAAGTGCGAGCGCAGCGAGCGACCCTCCCCGACCCCATCTCCCTCACCGGAAAAGCTCCACAACCACGAGCAGCCCGCGGCAGGTCACCAGCCTGCCCCCACGGCCAACGGCCGGCACAGGTCCGGCCGCTTCATTCGAAAGGGCGAGCTCCGGCCCCCCCGCCTACCCCGCCCTCACCGCTTCCAGAACCGCACCGTCAACAACGCCGCGATCGAATACACCTCCAACCGCCCCAACCACATCAACAGCACCATCACCAGCTTCGCCTCCGTCCCGAAGAACGCATAGTTCTCCACCGGCCCCACCGCCTCCAACCCCGGCCCGATGTTCCCCAACGTCGCGATCGCCGCCGTCCCCGCCGTCACCAAGGTCTCCCCGTGCAGCGTCAACGCCAACGTCCCCAACCCCCAACTCGTCAAATACAGAATGAAGAACCCCGCCACACTCCGCACCACCCCCTCCGGCACCGGCTTCCTCCCCACCAGAATCGAGATCACCGAGCTCGGGCTGAAAATGAGCCGCACTTCCCGCCACGCCGCCTTCAACCCGATCACCATCCGCATCACCTTCATCGAGCCCGCCGTCGATCCCGCACACCCACCCACGAACATCAACGCCACCAGCAGCATCCTGGAGAAGTTGGGCCAGGTCTCGAAGTCCGCGGTGGCGAACCCGGTCGTCGTCAACACCGACGTCACCTGGAACGCCGCGTCGAGCAGCGCCCGGCCGGCGTGGGAGTAGAGATCGCTCACCAGCAGCGTGGCCGCGACCGCCAGCGTCGCCACCCCCAGGATCATCAGGTAGATCCTGAACTCCGGGTCCCGGAGCAGGTTCCACCCCCGCCGGTGCCGGAGCCCGAAGTAGAGGGAGAAGTTGCCGCCCGCGAGCACCATGAAGACGATCACCACCAGGTCCACCGCCGGTGACGCGAACGCCGCCACCGACGCGGCGCGAGGCGAGAACCCGCCGGTCGACAGGGTCGAGAACGTATGGGTGAGGGCGTCGTAGAGGTCGAGACCGGCCACCATCAGGAGCACCGTCTCCGCGGCGGTCAGCAGAAGGTAGAGCCGCCAGAGGATCGACGCCGTGTCGCGGATGCGCGGTTTGAGAGCCTCGGCCGTGGGGCCGGGCACCTCGAGCTTGACCAGAAAGCGGGCCCCCGGCCCCAGCTCCGGCAATAGAGCCACGAAGAGCACGATGATCCCCATGCCCCCCAGCCACTGGGTGAAGCTCCGCCAGAAGAGCACCCCCCGCCCCGCCGCCTCGATGTCGACCAGCACCGTGGCCCCGGTGGTGGTGAACCCGGAGGCCGCCTCGAACAGCGCGTCGACCGGGCTCGCCAGGATGCCGGTCAGAACGTAGGGGATGGCGCCGAAGAGCGACGCCAGCACCCAGCCACCGACCACGATCAGGATGCCCTCGCGCCGGTAGACCTCGCCGCCACCCCGGCCGGCCACCACCATGGCGCCGCCGGCGACGGCCGCGATCGCCGCCGACACCAGGAACCAGCCCGCCACCTCGCCCTCCCCGTAGAGCAGCGCGCAGAGCGCCGGCAGGAGCTGGGCGCCGCCCAGGAGCAACACCAACCGCCCCAGAAAACGGAGGACCGGCCTGAGCTCCATCGTCAGCCTCGCTCCATCGTCAGCGCGTCTCCCCGTGCGGCTCGCGGCCGGGGAAGAGGAGCTGCACCGTCCCCAGCTCCTCTTCCCGCACGAAGAGGATCACCAGGTCGCCCACCTCCAGGCGGTCCGGCCCGCGCGGCACGAACACCTTCCGGCCCCGCGCCACGGCGCCCACGATGAGGCCCCGGGGCGGGTTCATCTCGGCGAGGGTCACGCCCGCCGCCGGGCTCGCCGGGTAGAGCCGGCGCTCGAGCACCTGGGCCGCGCCCCGGCGGAGCGACACGATGGCCCCCGAGAAACCGCTCTCGATGTACTCGCGCACCCGCTCGTAGGCGAGCGCCCGGGGCGAGAACACCTGGAGCAGGCCGAGCCGCTTCCACAGATGGGACGTCTCGCCCCGATTGACCAGGGCGACCACCTGCTCCACGCCCAGCTCCTGGGCGAGGAGGGTGGCCATCAGGTTGGTGTCGTCGTGGCCGGTCAGGGCGACGAAGGTCTTCGCCTGGTCGATGCGTTCGGCCTTGAGGAGATTGAGGTCGGTGGCGTCGCCGTGGAGAACCTCGAAGTCCGGGAACGAGGAGGCCAGCTCCCGGCAGCGCTCCCGCGAGCGCTCGATGAACTTGACCTCCACGTCGAGCCCCTCGAGGGCGCGCGCCACGGTGACGGCGGTGGCGCCGCCACCGGCGATCAACACCAGCCCCAGGCGCTCCGGCCGGTCGGTGACCATGCGCTCGAACCGGCTGATGACCTCGGTGCGCCCGAGAATCAGCGCCTGGTCGCCCCGCTGCGCCCGGTCCTCGCCCCCGGGAATGATCAGCTCCTCGCCCCGGAAGAAGGCCACCACGAGGGTGTCCTCCGGGAGCTTCACGTCCTTCAACGCGTTCCGGGTGAGCGGGGAGCCCTCCTGCAGATGGATCTTCCGGAGCTGGACCTTGCCCCCCGCCAGGGACTCGACCGCCATCGTGTTGTGACCGCGGATGAGATTGAGGATGCGGGTGGTGGTCAGGAGCTGGGTCGACATCAGGAGGTCGACCTGGAAGACGTCCTCGTAGGTCTGCCGGTGGCTGATCACCTCGTCGGCCGCGCCCACCCGGACCACGCTCCGGGCTGCGCCGAGCCGCTTGGCCAGGAGGGACGCCGAGAGGTTCGCCTCGTCGCTCGACGACACCGCCATGAACAGGTCGGCCGTATCGACGCCGGCCTGCTCGAGCACCGGCAGGTGGGCGCCGTTGCCCGGCACCACCAGCACGTCGAGCTCCTCGTTGATCCGCTCGACCCGGACCGGATCGAGGTCGATCACCACCACGTCGTGGTCTTCTTGGGAGAGCGAACGAGCCAGGTGGTACCCGACCTCTCCAGCCCCCATCACCACATAGCGTCTACGCTCCATCGGCCCACCCTCGGAAGCCTGTCATCGGTGCCAGGTCTCGGTGCCGCGGCCCTGCCTGCGGCTCGGCGCGCCGAGTCTACACGCCAGGCCGCTCGGCCCAGGAAATGACCCCGCACCCGGTCGCGTTACACAAGGTGCGAGCGCGGTAGGTCGGAGACGGCCCGGTGACGAGCCGACGAGAGCCGATCGCATTGACACCCCTGGTGCCCTGCTCTAGACTCTCGTCCGCGACTCGGCCGGGGCGTGGCGCAGCCTGGTAGCGCATCTGCTTTGGGAGCAGAGGGTCCCCAGTTCAAATCTGGGCGCCCCGACATCCCGCCGGTCCTGACGAGTCGGACAGATTTCGACCGCAGGTACCGGCACGAGGACGCCAGAACGCTCCGACGGACCGCGACACCGGCTGCCTGTAGCTCAGCTGGATAGAGCGGCGGACTTCTAATCCGCGGGTCGGGGGTTCGAATCCCTCCAGGCAGGCCAACCACCCTTTCGGCGGTGCTTGAGCTTCCTGGAAACGGTCGGCTTCGGCCGGCTCGGGCCGACCAGGAACGGCCCCGACGGCCGAGAAAACTGGCCGGCAGATCTTTGAAGCATCAGTTTGAGGTACCAGATGGTGACCGTAGCTCAATTGGCAGAGCGCTGGATTGTGGTTCCAGTGGTTGAGGGTTCGATTCCCTTCGGTCACCCCAAGACCTCAGCACGCACGACCCAGTGCGCCCCTAGCTCAGCTGGATAGAGCGACGGCCTCCGGAGCCGTAGGTCAGAGGTTCGAATCCTCTGGGGCGCACCACCTTTTCTCCCCTCTCTCGCTTGTCATCGACTTCGTGAAAGCCGCCCGGTCGCCCGGGGGCGGTACGACCTGTACGCCTGGCGCACGGCCTGCGCTCGGGAAGCTCCGAGGTGTACAATCCGGCGATGATTCGGCAGATGGAGCCGCCCGTGGTAAGATCGATGAAACTCTATCGATTCTGAGGTGATCGCCATGACCCTGGCCACGACCCGAAACCGTATGCTCGCCGTTTCCGCCCTCGCGATCCTCGCGGCTCTCGTCGCGCTGCCGGTGGTGGCGGAGACCTACCACGTGAAGCTGGACAACGGGCAGGCCTACGAGACCCGGTATCCGCCGGAAGAGGCGTCCTGGGACTCGGGAACGCTCCTGATCATCACCGAGACGGGCAACTGGATCGGCCTCGACCGCACCAAGGTGGCGAGCATCGAGGCGGAGACGGAGCGCCGCGGCCATGGCAAGCGTCTGAACGCGACGACCCTCTTCATGGGCCGGACCCCGAGCTCGATCGCCGCGGCCAAGGAAGAGGTCTCCCTCGAGGAGCGCCAGGTCCAGGCCCTGGAGTCTTTCGTCGGCCAGCAGCAAGCGCAGCCGAACTACTCCGCGGAGCAGTTCGTCGAGCCGGGCTCGCTCGGCAGCGGCAACAGCGGCATTCCCCTGAGCTTCACCCAGCAGGTCACGCCGCCCCTCGGAGCCGGCATCCGCAATCCGCGATAGACTCGCGGGCACTCGAACGTTTTGACCGATCGGCCTCCCACGCGGGAGGCCGATCTTCTTGACAACACAGCACGCTCCCTCCGGGAACGCCCGGAGACGGAGCGTGGACGGCGCGGTCGCCTCGCTTCGCGAGGCGTAACAGGGAAGCCCAGTGAGAGTCTGGCGCGGCCCCCGCCACTGTAACCGGTACGAAACCGGAGCATGCCACTGCGTGACCGGATCGTGACCGCCGCACCACTTCGATCGCCCATCGACCATCCTCGATCGGAGAGGTGACCTCGGCAGAGCACGGTCAGTCCCGTGGGAAGGCCCGGGAGTAGGTTGATCCGGGAGCCAGGAGACCTGCCGCACCGTCCGACGCCCAAGGGCCCGAGCTTTCGGGTCGTGCCCCGCGGGGAGCGGGGGCAGGCGCCGTCACGCCCTCCCGGCACTCGGTCGACCTTCTCTTCAGCTTCCCCCCGCGGGGCTCCAGCGTCGCCAACGCGACTGAAAGGAGCACCCATGCGGGCAATCCTGCTGGTGACCGGCATCCTCGGGGGCGTGATGCCGATCTTCGCCGACCCACCAACGACCACGCCTCCCACCTACGACGAGACGATCATCGTCACGTCCTCTCTCGAAGAGCAGAACGAGCAGGACACGACGGCTTCGGTGACCGTCATCGGCCGCGCCGAGATCGAACAGCGCCAGGCAACGACGGTCGAGGAGCTGCTCCGGACCGTACCGGGTATCACCGTGGTGCGCTCCGGCTCGCCGGGCAAGGCCACGTCGGTCTTCACCCGCGGCACCGAGTCCGACCACACGCTCGTCCTCTGGAACGGCGTCGAGCTCAACGATCCCTACTTCGGCGGCTTCGACTGGGCGTTCCTGCCCACGGAGGGCGTGGAGCGGGTGGAGGTGGTCCGCGGCCCGGCGAGCACTCTCTACGGCAGCGACGCCATCGGCGGCGTGGTCCAGATACTTACCCGAAGCGCTCCGGGCACGGAGGCACGCTTCGAAGGGGGCGGCGATTCCTACCTGCGGGGCTCGGTGTCGAGCGGCTGGCAGGCCGGGCCGGTCCGTCTCGACGTGGCCGGGCACGTGCGCCGCGGGGACGGGCGCCTGGACAACGACTTCTTCGACGGTGAGGAGCTCGCCGTCCGCGCCGACTGGACGGCGAGCGAGCACACCGCCATCGGCGTCGTCGCCCGCGCAAACAACTCGGAGATCGGCGTGCCGTACAACTTCTTCGGCACCCCGTCGCCCAACCGGCGCCAGGAGCTCCGCTCGACGCAAATTGCGGTGCCGGTGACCTGGCAGAGCGGGCCGTGGCGCGTGGAGAGCCAGCTCTCGACCACCACCACCGATCTCACCTTCCGGGACCCCGACGATCCGTTCGCCGCCAGCGACACCGACGCCACGCGCGGCGGCGCCCGCCTGGTGGGGAGCTACCACTTCCGCGAAGACCTGTGGGTGGCCCTGGGCGCCGACTGGGACCGCGAGGAGGTCACCGCTACCACGGCCTTCGGCCCGGCCCTGGAGGACGTTTCCCAGGAGACCTGGTCGAGCTTCGGCGAGCTGTTCTGGACCGTCGGGGTGGTGACCTTCGACCTGGGCCTGCGCCACGACGACAACGACGCCTTCGGCGCCGAGACCACGCTCCGGGCCGCAAGCGCCGTCGACCTGGGCGAGCGCGTGCGGCTCCGGGCGAGCTACGGCGAAGGCTTCCGGGCCCCCTCGCTGGGCGATCTCTACTACCCCGGCTTCGGCAACCCGGACCTCCAGCCGGAGACGAGCGAGAGCGTCGAGGCGGCGATCGACTGGACGCTCGGCTCCGCCGGCTCCGCGACCGGGAGCTGGGAGCTCTCCCTCGCCGGCTACTCCACCGATCTCGAGAACCTGATCGTCTTCGACTTCGTCCGCTCGTTGCCGTTCAACATCGGCAAGGCGCGGAGCCGGGGGGTGGAGCTCGAGCTGGATTGGAGCGGAGCCGCCCTCCCCGGCCACCCGGCCGGCCGCCTGAGCGTCGCCTACCAGGACCCCGAAGACCTGACCACCGGCGAGCAGCTCCTGCGCCGCCCCGGGCGGAGCGCGAGCCTGCTCCTGGCGGGCAGGCCCACCGCCTCGACCTCCGTCAACCTGGTCGTCGACCACGTGGGCGAACGGCCCGACGTGGGCGGCGTGGTGCTCGACCGCTACACGACCGTCCAGCTCGGCGGCTCCTGGCGCTGGACGGAGCGGCTCGAACCCTACCTGCGCGTCGAGAACCTGCTCGACGAGGAGTACGAGGAGGCCGCCGGCTTCCCGTCCCTCGGCCGGCGGCTCATCGGCGGGCTTCACGTACGGTTCTAGAGGTCGATGACGAGACGACTCTGGAGGGCCCTCGCCGCCTGCTTGCTGGCCATCGCCGCGCTCGCCGGCTGCGGGGAACCCTCCGGGGTCGCCTCCGGCCCCTCGGAGCCAAGCGCGACCGAGCCCGCACGCGTCGTCACCCTCGCCCCCAACCTCACCGAGCTCGCGTTCGCCCTCGGCCTGGGCCCGCGGGTGGTGGGGGTGAGCGACTACGTGACCTGGCCCCCGGAGGCGCTCGAGCGGCCGAGCCTCGGCGGCCTGTTCGACCCGAACCTGGAGGCGGTGATCGGCCTCGAGCCCGATCTGGCGATCGTCCTGCCCAGCCAGGCCGAGGTGGCCGACAAGCTGGAGCGAGCCGGCATTGCGACCCTGCCCGTGGGGATCGAGAGCCTGGAGGACGTCGAGCGCGCGGCCGTCTCGATCGCCGAGCGCTGCGGCGTGCCGGAGGCCGGCAGGAAGCTCGCCGCCGAGCTCCACGACCGCCTCGCGCCCCGGCCGCTGCCGGGCGCACCACGCATCCTTCTGTCGGTGGACCGGGCGCCGGGCCGCACCGAGAACCTCCTGGTGGCGGGCCCGGGGACCTTCCTCCACGAGCTCTTGACGCGCCTCGGAGCCCGGAACGTGTTCGCGGACTCGCCGGTCCGCTACCCTCAGGTGGGCATGGAGGAGGTCCTGGCCCGCGAGCCGGAGGGCATCATCGAGATCCGACCCGAGGCGGTGCCGCCGGAAACGGCCGAGCGCCTCCTCGCCGACTGGCGCCGCTATCCGGGCTTGCCCGCGGTCGCCGGCGACGCCCTGACGGTGATCGGCGAGGGCTACGCGCTGATCCCCGGCCCGCGGCTGCCGCTCCTCTACGATCGCCTGGAAGAGGCGGTCCGGCGTGCCGCCGCCGAGCCCACGACGCCGAAGGAAACCCCGTGACCGCCGCCACCTCCTCCGACACCTCCGAACACCCCCTCCTCTCCGCCCGGGAGATCTCCTGGCGCCCCGGGGAGCGCACGGTGGTCGGGCCGCTCGACCTCGCGGTCCATCGCGGCGAGGCCCTGGCGGTGGTCGGTCCCAACGGCGCCGGCAAGACGTCGCTGCTCCGGCTGCTGACCGGCCTCCTGACACCGGGAACCGGCGAGCTCGCTCTCGAAGGACGACCATTCCGCGAGTTCCACAGGAAGGAGCTCGCCCGCCGGATCGCCTACGTGCCCCAGCTCCGCCCGATCCGCGTGCCCCTGGCGGTCGAGGACGTGGTGCTCCTCGGCCGCTACCCCCATCTCAGGCCGCTCCAGATGGCTCCCGAGGCGGCCGACTTCCGGGCTGTCGCCGAGGCCCTGGCGGTGGTCGACATCGAGGACCTCCGCCACCGGCCGGTCGACGAGCTCTCGGGGGGCGAGCGCCAGGCGGTCTACATCGCCGCCGCCCTCGCCCAGGAGGCCGAGCTCCTGGTGCTCGACGAGCCGACCACCCATCTCGACCCCCGGCACCAGCGGGAGATCGCCTCGCTCATCCCGCGGCTGCGGCGCGACGCCGGGCGGACGGTGGTCTTCGCCACCCACGACCTGAACTTCGCCTCCCTGACCGCCACCCGGGTGGTCGCTCTGCGCGCCGGCCGCGTGCTGGCCGATGCGTGCCCGGGGGAGATGATGACGCCGGAGATCCTCGAAAAGCTCTTCGACGCTCGGTTCGAGATCGTGCGCCCCGGGGAGCGCCCGGTCACCCTGCTGCGGTTGGAGCCCTGAGGTGGCGAGCGCCGCCCGCGACAGGACGACGAGCCGCCCGGGCCGGACCCTGGTGGTGCTCGCCTGCCTCTGGCTCGCGGTGCTCGTCCTCGCACCGCTCGCCGGCAGCACCGCGGTGTCCCCGGCCGAAGCCCTCGAGCCGGGCACGACCGCCGCCACCATCGTCTGGCAGATCCGCCTCCCCCGGGTGCTCCTGGCGCTCCTCGCCGGGGGTGCCCTGGCGGTCTCCGGCATGGGGTTCCAGACCCTGTTCCGCAACTCCCTGGCCGAGCCCTACACCCTCGGCGTGGCCGGCGGCGCCGCCCTCGGCGCGGTGCTCGCCCTCCACCTCACACCCCACCTCGTGGCCGGCTGGCTGTCGTCCGGCGCCGCTCCCGGGAGCTGGGAGGGCCTGGCGGGCTTCGGTGCCGTGGCCACGGCGAGCTTCGCCGGCGCCCTCGGAGCGACCGGCCTCGTGGTCGGCCTGGCGGTCCGGCGCCGGGGCATCGAGACCGCCACGCTGCTGCTCGCGGGCATCGCGGTCTCGTTCTCCTGCTCGGCACTGATCCTGTTCATCCAGTACCTCTCGGACTCGACCCAGACCTTCCGCATGGTGCGCTGGATGATGGGCGGCCTGGCGGTGGTCGGCTTCCGGGAGGTGCTCTGGCTGGCCCCCTGGGTGGTGGCGGGGGCGGCGGTGCTTCTGGCGCTGCGCTGGGATCTCAACCTGCTCTTGACCGGCGAGGAGCTGGCCGCCAGCCGGGGCGTCGATCTCGGGCGGCTGCGGTTGGCGATCCTCGGCGTGACGTCGCTCATGGTGGGAGCGATGGTGGCGGTGACCGGGCCGATCGGCTTCGTCGGCTTGATGGTGCCCCACATGCTCCGGCGCTGGACCGGCTCGGACCACCTCTTCTTGACTCCGGCGTGCCTGCTAGGCGGGGGTGTCTTCCTCGCCCTCTGCGACCTCGCGGCGCGCACGGTGATGGCCCCGGCGGAGCTGCCGGTGGGGGTGTTGACGGCATTGCTCGGGGGGCCGTTTTTTCTCTGGCTGCTGCTGGCCCGGCGCGGGGACGGTTGAGCCGATCTCCGGGGTTGATTGCCGCTCACTTCGCTCGCAGCTCGGCCGGCGCAGAGACCGGGAGAAGGTCGCTCGCTCCGCTCGCACTTCGGCCGGCACAGGTCCGGCCGCTTCATGCCGAGATGGTGCTTCCGAAACGCGATTTCCAGATGAAGCGGCCGGACCTGTGCCGGCCGAATGCGCCCGTCAGGGCGCGGCCACCTTCCGCGGGGGCCGCGACCCCCGCCTCCGTGCGAAACGCCCGGTAGCCTCTCGATCCCCTCTGTCAGCTCCGCCTCCTCGACCGGGAGGCCCCGAGACGCTCCCGACCATGCCCCGTCGAAGGACCGTACCCGATCCTCGACACGCCAGAGCGATTGGCGGGAGTGGTGTTGGAGAGCCCCGGGACTGTGGTAAACAGAGGCTCCCTCCTCTGGCACCCGGCACCGGCCGCTGGCCGGTTCCGCCGGGCAGGTGATCCATACCCCAAGCGTACCCGTGTCGCCACGAGGAGGAGCGTCCATGAACGCCTCAGAGGTCCATCCCGCCCCGGCCGCCGCCGGGGCCCACAGCTCACACGAAGCCGAACGCTCCACCTGGCTCGGCACCACCGACCACCGGCGGATCGCCCTGCTCTTCCTGGGGACGATCTCCGCCGTCTTCCTGGCCGGAGCGCTCGCGGCGGCCCTGCTCCGCCTCGAGCTCCTGACCCCGGCCGGCGACCTGCTGTCGGCGGACGGCTTCAACCGGACCTTCTCGTTCCACGGCATCGCCATGATCTGGTTCTTCCTGACCCCGGTGGTGCCCTCCGTGCTCGGCACCTTCCTGCTACCGCCGATGATCGGCGCCCGGAACCTGGCCTTCCCCCGGCTCGCGCGGACCGCCTGGTACCTCTTCACTTTGGGAGCGCTCTGCCTGGGATGGGCCACCCTGGCGGGCGGTGTCGACACCGGCTGGACCTTCACCGTGCCGCTCGCATCCGAGTTCGCACAGGGAGCGGTGGTCACAGCCGCCGGGGGAATCTGCCTGGCGGCCCTCGCCTCGGTGCTCCTCGCCCTGACCTTCCTGGTGACGATCCACCGTGAGCGCGCGCCGGAGATGGGGTGGAGCGAGCTTCCGCTCTTCGTCTGGGCCCTCTACGCCACCTCCTGGACCGTCGTGCTGTCGACGCCGTTCCTGGTCACCGCCCTGGTCGCCCTCGTGCTGGAGCGGACCCTCGGTCTCGGCCTCTTCGACCCCGCGCTCGGCGGCGACCCGATCCTCTTCCGGCAGATCTTCTGGTTCGCTTCGCGACCGGCCCTCTACGTCATGGTGCTCCCCGCCCTCGGCATCGCCAGCGAGGTCGTGGCGGCGGCGAGCGGCCGGCCGGTACGCGGGCGGCGCATGGTAGCGGCCTGCTTCGGCGCCATCGCCGTGCTGGGCTTCTTCACCTGGGGGGTCCATCTCTCGACCGGCGGCCAGTCACCGCTGATCAGCGGCATCTCGAGCCTGATGGCGACCGTGATCGCGGTTCCCTTCGCCCTCGTCCTGTTCCACTGGCTGTCGACGTTGAGCGCCAGCCGCCCGCGCCTCGACCCGCCCATGGCCTGGGCCCTCGGGTTCTTCGCCCTGTTGATCGGCGGCGGTCTCGCGGGCGTGGGGCTCGTCCTCCTCGGGGTCGACGTCCATCTCCACGGCACGCTCTTCGTCACCGGTCACGTCCACCTGCTCGCCCTGGGAGTGCTCATGGCCTTCCTGGCCGGCCTTCACCTCTGGTGGCCGGAGATCGCGGGGCGTTCGATGCGCCAGGGTGTGAGCAGCAGCGCGGCGCTCCTCACGTTCGTCGGCGCGGTGCTGACCTTCGGACCGCAGATCTGGCTCGGAGCCCAAGGGCTCCCCCGGCGCCAGTGGTCCTACCCGGAGGAGTTCCAGGTGCTCCAGGTGCTCTCGACAGCCGGAGCGACGCTCCTCGCGATCGGCCTCATGATCCCCCTGGTGCTCTTCGTCTCGTCGCTCGCGCAGGAACGCTCCGCCTCGTAGCAACCCTCCACTCCCCACAACCCCCCACAGCCCCCCACAGCCAAGGGCGGGCGGCGGCGCCCCCTTCTCCCCCCATCGGGGGTGGGAAGGGGGATGGGGGGTTGGAGGGGGGTCCAGAAGACTGCCCCCTTCTCCCCCCATCGGGGGTGGGAAGGGGGATGGGGGGTTGGAGGGGGGTCCAGAAGACCGCCCCCTTCTCCCCCCATCGGGGGTGGGAAGGGGGATGGGGGGTTGGAGGGGGGTCCAGAAGACCGCCCCCTTCTCCCCCCATC
>Ga0210123_1000353_pt1 | contig 29741 bp, 29 predicted proteins | sample Muzzi_PWB_D2_FD_185535 | JGI IMG/M metagenome (GOLD analysis project Ga0210123, IMG submission 185535) | Wetland microbial communities from San Francisco Bay, California, USA, that impact long-term carbon sequestration - Muzzi_PWB_D2 (SPAdes) | ecosystem: Environmental > Aquatic > Marine >... | reverse complement strand
CCGGAATTTACAGCTGGGATCTTTTTTTAAACCATCGGAAAACGGTTAACCCGCCAAAGAAACTCGACACCATGTCCGAATATTTAAAAGAATCAAAAAATCAAATGGCATCTTTGAATCCTAATTACTTTGCCGAGTTGATCCCTGCAGGTCATCACTGGCGCTTTTTCCCGGAATTTCGAAATACTACTGTCTATCTGGACATTGAAACCACAGGATTGAGTCCTCATTACGAAACCATTACCACCATTTCACTCTATGACGGCAAATCGATTTTTTATTATATCAAAGGTCAAAATCTGAACGACTTTCCTGAGGACATCAAACGATACAACGTCATTATTACTTATAACGGCAAAAGTTTTGATGTTCCATTTATCGAAAGGTATTTTGGCATTCAGTTGAACCAAGCGCATATTGACTTAAGGTTTATTCTGGCGAGTTTGGGGTATAAAGGAGGCCTGAAATCTTGCGAAACCCAGTTGGGATTCAACCGGGGGGATTTAACGGATATTGATGGATTTTTCGCAGTCCTGCTTTGGCATGACTATTTAAGAAACCGGAATGAAAAATCCTTGGAAACGTTGCTGGCTTATAACATTCAAGATGTCCTGACCCTCGAGACGTTGATGGTAATCTCCTACAATTTGAAAATCAAGAACACCCCGTTTTCCCGAAACAGTTTGCCTGAGCCGGTTTTGCCGAAATCTCCCTTTCGTGCGGATATGGAAACGGTGGATAGAATCCGATCCGAGCAAATCTTTTTCGGGCTTGCTTGAATCTGAAAAAATATGGCGATGATCCTTCACGGCTAATATCAGATCGAAACACAATTATCGAATAAACTTACATATTTTTTTCCACCTTGACACTATCCCTCCATTTATTTATACCTAAGCTGAGCGTTTCAAATTTTAAAAGAGGATAAAATTTCTTTTATTTTAACGAATTATCTTTATATATAGGTTAGGATCACTTGCCCATGCCCTTAAAAAACACAAAAGAATTTATCAAAAAACTTGAATCCGAGGGTGAACTGAAAAGGATCTTAACAGAAGTGGATCCTGTATTGGAAGTGACTGAAATTGCTGATCGGATAAGTAAAACCCACGGCCCGGCACTGCTTTTTGAAAATATCAAAGGCTCTCCGTTTCCGCTGATAATTAATGCCTTCGGCAGTTTTCGACGAATGGAGATGGCACTGGGATGCGATTCCTTTGACGATATCAGCCGACGCATCGAATCACTCATAAAAATCAAACCCCCCGGCAGTTTCACCCAAAAAATTAAAATGCTCCTTGATCTCAAAGCACTGTCGGGAGTTACGCCGAAAAAAGTGAAGCGGGCGCCATGCCAGCAACAGGTCTATGACCGAAAAGGCCCCCTTTTGGAAGTGCTTCCCATAATCACCTGCTGGCCTAAAGATGGCGGCCCGTTTATCACACTTCCCATCGTCATCACCAAAGATCCGGATACTGGCATTCAGAATATGGGCATGTACCGCATGCACAAATATGACAATTCGACCACCGGAATGCACTGGCAGTACAATAAAGACGGCAACCGCCACTTTGATAAATACAAATCGCGGGAAAAACGCATGGAAGTGGCGGTGGCTCTTGGTGGATCACCTTTGGTGACCTATGCGGCAACTGCGCCATTGCCCCCTGATATTGACGAATTATTGCTGGCCGGCTTTATCGGATCAAAACCCATAGAAATCACCCGGGCCAAAACCATTGACATCTTTGTTCCGGCAGAATCCGACTTTGTCCTTGAAGGATATGTTGATCCGAACGAGGATCGTATCGAAGGCCCTTTTGGAGATCATACCGGATTCTATTCTCCTGCAGACCATTATCCGGTATTCCATGTTACCTGCATAACTTGCAGAAATGACGCTGTTTATCCGGCGACCATCGTGGGAAAACCCCCCATGGAAGACTGCTACATGGCCAAGGCTACGGAAAGGATATTTCTGCCGGCAATAAAAATGATTATTCCGGAAATTGTGGATATGGAACTTCCCATGGAGGGGGTTTTTCACAACTGTGCCCTGATCGCCATTGACAAGAAATTTCCCGGGCAGGCCAAGAAAGTTATCAATGCGCTTTGGGGGCTTGGACAGATGGCTTCCACCAAATATATTGCAGTATTTGATAAAGATATCGATTTGCGAGATTCACGGACCGTGGTCTGGAAACTGTTGAATAATGTCGATCCAAAAAGGGATCTATTGCTATCGGAAGGCCCCCTGGATGCACTGGACCATTCAGCACCGTATTCCAATTTTGGCGGAAAAATGGGAATAGACGCCACGCGAAAAACCCGTGAAGAAGGCATGGGGAGAGAATGGCCCGACGAGATCAAAATGTCTGAAGAGATCATTGAAAAAGTTAACAGCCGTTGGAAAGAGTATGGATTTTAAAATATTTTCCGAACTGATCATGATCGAACAGACCCTTTTTGCGCTTCCCTTTGCATTGCTTGGGGTACTTTTCGCCGGTGGGGGAACTATCGGGATCTGGTTCTGGGTGATTATTGCAATGGCTGCTGCCAGAACCGCCGGTATGTCATTTAACCGGGTCATCGATGCCGGTATAGATGCGAAAAATCCTCGCACCAGGGATCGATTGATTCCAAAAGGAGAGGTTCAGCCGAAAATGGTATGGATGGCGGCAGTGATTTCCTCACTGGTGCTTATAGGTGCCTCGTTCATGTTGAACAGGCTCTGTTTTTATCTGTCGTTCCCTGCGGTTTTTATGCTGTTTACTTATTCCTACTTTAAACGCTTCAGTGCTTCATCTCATTTTTATCTGGGTTTCGTTGAAGCTGCCGCCCCCATCGGCGGATATATTGCCGTGACCGGAGAATTTGCGCGTGTTCCCTTTGTACTTGGACTGGTTATTTTGACCTGGATCGCCGGACTCGATATTGTGTATGCCATACAGGACATGGAATTCGATATCAAAGAAAACCTTCATTCCATACCGGTTCGAGTGGGAAAGCAAAAGGCGCTTTTCATCTCTGCCGTTTGCTATATAGTTTCCATAAGCGCCCTGGTATATGCGGGTTTTTTAACCCACAAAAATATCTTTTACTGGGCGGCGGTTGTTTCTGTTGGAATGATATTTTTTTATCAGCAGTGCTTGGCCAGGAGTCAGAACATCGCGTTGGCGGTAAAAATTTTTTTTAAAGCCAATATGTTTATATCCCCGATATTGTTTATTGGTACATTTACGGATGTGTTTTTCTTGTAGGGATGGAATCTTTTTTTGGATCATCTCCAATTGAGTAGGTGTGATTCCAAAGGGTACAAGCTTGACCCCTCGAATTCTTGGACCCTTTTCTTCTAATTTAGAGCGTTAATCTTGAGCAAAAAATGATGACAGGAGGATGTGGATAAAATGATCGTTGTTGCAATTTCAGGCGCAAGCGGCCCGATTATGGGAATTCGTTTAATAGAAGAACTCCTCAATTCAAAAGAACGGGTTGCCGCTATCGTTTCGCAACCAGCCTGTCAGATTATCGAATATGAAATATTATTTGGAAAAGAGCCTTTTTCATCTTTGAAAGCGCTGCTTGAAAAGCGTGGTATTGCAAAGAACATTGATTTTTTGAGCGAGTATAAAAACAATGATTTTTTTGCACCGATGGCCAGCGGATCTGCTGATTTTGAAGCAATAGTCGTGATTCCATGCTCCATGAAAACACTGTCTTCCATTGTTCATGGATATGCAGATTCGTTGATGACTCGAGCATGTGATGTGGCACTTAAAGAGAAACGAAGATGTATTATTGTGCCCAGGGAAACACCGCTCAGCATTATTCATACTGAAAATCTACACAAGGCAGCGCTGGCCGGAATAGAAATCGTACCGCCGGTACCGGGGTTTTACACGCGTCCCAGATCACTTGATGATGTCATTGACTTTGTTGTGGGCAAGGTGTTGAACCTTTTGGGCAGAAAACACAACCTGTTCGAAAGCTGGGGAAAGTGAACCGGTTTAGAGTAATATATTTGTTTGATGTTAGCAAAGAGGATCATCGCCATGTGTTTTCTGAAAGGCGATATGTTTGTTAGCTATCACTATTTTTCGCAGTGACCCAATATTTAGGATTTATAGCACTGTTTTTTATTTTGGCATCAAATATTTCACAAATCCAAAAAATATTGGGTCACGCTGCGACGGAAAAATTTATATCGCCTGAAAGAAAATATATGGCGATGGGCCACCTTTATCAAAACTCGTAAAACACATGAGTTCATTACAAAATGATATTCCCGAACAACATACAAAACAAAAAGCTTCGCAGTATCGCTGAAAAAGTCTACAGCGAATTTCCGGTGACCAAAGAAGATGCGCTCAGCATGCTCAAAACAGATGATATCCTGGATCTTGGTGCCATTGCCAACTATATCAAGACAAGATTGCACGGAAATATTGCATACTACGGCGTTAATATGAATCTGAATTACACCAATATTTGCGAGTTGCGATGCCCGCTATGCGCCTACTCTTGTGATGAAAACGATGAAAATGCATTTTTACTTTCTTTTGACGATATCGAAGAGAGGATACGAAGCGCGGTTTCTTTAGGAATCGATGAGGTACACATCGTGGGTGGACTCCATCCAAAATTGACACTGGGTTATTTCGAACAGATGATAAGGATCATTAAAGGAATAAATCCGGATATGCACATTGTTGCATTTACTGCCGTTGAATATGATTACTTTGCCAAAATAAACAACGTTTCTTTAGAAGAAGTGTTCAGGCGGCTGATGGATGCAGGCGTCGAAGCACTTCCCGGCGGCGGGGCCGAAATCTTTTCTTCCCATATTCGGGATATCATCGCACCCAAAAAAATATCCGGTACAAAATGGTTGTCCATCATGCGGACGGCCCACCAAATGGGCCTTAAAACAAATGCAACCATGCTGTACAATCATATCGAGGAGCCCGAGGATATTGTCGATCACCTGTCGCGAATTCGTGATCTTCAGGATGAAACTGCCGGCTTTAAAACCTTTGTTCCCTTACAGTTTCACGGAGAAAATACGAAAATCGATGTGAAACGTTCTACGACCGGCTACGATGATATCAGGATCTATGCCACCAGTCGCATTTTCCTTCACAATGTCCCTCATTTGAAGGCTTTGTGGATGTATGTCGGAGAAAAGATGGCCCAGGTACTCCTCAGGTTCGGTGTTGATGATATCGGTGCTACCTATCACAATGAAAAAGTGGTTCATGCTGCCGGTGCACAGACCCCCGATTTTGGCTCCGAATCGTTTTTAAGAAGACTGATCCATAAAGCTCAACTCATTCCTGAAAGAACAACCGCCAGCTACCGCACTGTTTCAGATCATCCGAAAGAGGTGGCGATATGAAGCTGGGCTACATCGATTATCTCAACTGCTATCCGTTTTATTTTCGCATGTTCGAAAAACAAGCCGTCAATGGGATCAGCATTCATCGGGGATATCCATGTATGCTCAATAAAATGATGGCGGATCGACGACTCGACATGAGCCCCATTTCCTCTGCGACCTGTGCAGAAATTGCTGCTGATGTGATGGTACTTCCGCAATTTTGTTTAAGCTCGGTTGGATATGTAGGTTCGGTGATTCTGGTGAGCAAAATACCCATTGAAGATCTGAATCGAAAAAGAGTGGGAATTACCAGTGCCTCGCACACATCTGAAGTACTTCTAAAAGTTCTGCTCAAGAACTATTATCATTTAGAACCGGTTTATATACCGACCCAGCCAAGACCCGTTCTCAAAGATATGGATGCGGCGCTGGTCATCGGAAACGATGCCATGGCCATATCTTCCGAACCGATCCCCTACATTTATGATCTCGGAGATTTGTGGCTGAGAAAAACCGGTTTCCCCGTGGTATTTGCCGTGTTTGTCGTAAGAGAAAGTGTGGTTGAAAAATATTCGTCCCAGATAAAATCTGTTATTTCTTCTTATCACTGTTCACTCGATTGTCTTGAAGAAGAAAAAGAAGATGTCGTTTCAAAAGCAAGGGCAAAATATCCGGATATTATTTACGATATCAACAGCTATTTTGATCTATTACAGTTTAAATTTGATGATGAATTAAAAAAAGCCCTGATGTTTTACTATACCGTAGCAGGAGAAATGGGCCTGCTCAAAAAGGTGACAGAGTTGAACTATCTGGATAAATATTAAGACCGCGTTAAGGGGGTGTGCTTCCCCGTGTAACGATACGGTTGGAGTGGCTTCGTTATTTAACCATGTGAATACACTTGGCGATGGAAGATGTGAACAGAAACAGCACCCTTTATCATAAAATATGCGAAGGTGTCCGGATAACCCCGGAAGAAGCGCTTGAGCTTTTCTCCTGGGACATCATCCAGCTGGGAAACGCTGGAGATATGCGGAGAAAATTAGCATTTCCCAGGGAAACGGTGGGGTTCATTATCGACCGGATTATCAATTTCACCAATATCTGTGAGGCGGCATGTGCGTTTTGCGCATTTCATGCCCGGGCAAATCTTATTGAGCCTTATGAAGTGACCCTGGACGATATTTATCTGAAGATCGAAGAACTTGTGGCTGCCGGTGGCACCCAGGTCATGCTTCAGGGCGGACTTCATCCCGACTATACCTTGAACAACTATATCGACATGGTAACATCGGTAAAAAAACGGTTCCCTGATATCTATCTTCACTCTTTTTCTCCTTCAGAGATCGTTTATATTTCACGGAAAAGTTCGTTGTCCATCCATGATGTGGTGAAAGCGCTCAAATCTGCCGGTCTCGATTCCATCCCCGGTGCATCCGATCTGCTGGTGAACAGGATCCGAAATAAAGTCAGCCCGAAAAAAGCCACGGTGGATGAATGGCGAGAGGTCATGCGTGCGATTTATCGGAACGACATGATGTCGTCGGCAACCATGACGTATGGAATGGGAGAGACCGACAAAGAAAAGATCGCCCATTTAAAGGTCCTCCGGGATATTCAGGATGAAACCGGAATTTTGAAGGCCTTTATTCCCTGGTCGTTTTCACCGGCAAACACGCGCATGGAGGATACGCTTCCGGCAACGGGTATCGATTATCTTAAAATACTGGCCATTGCGCGCATTTTCCTCGACAATATCACCTATATTCAAGCCGGATGGCTCACCGAAGGTCTGAAACTCGCGCAGATTGCCCTGACCATGGGGGCCAACGATATGGGAGGGGTGCTCATGGAAGAGGTCGTGGTAAGGGCAACCGGGATAAAAACCAGGACCAACGACAAGGAGCTTATCCATATCATTCAAAATGCCGGAAAAATTCCTGTACAAAGGGATTCCCGCTATCAGGTGATAAAGGAGTATGTATGACACGTCTCGATATCGCCTTTTCAACATGCCCAAACGACACGTTTATTTTTCACGCAATGCTTCATGATCGTATTGATACGCTCGATTTTCGTTTTGTTCCTCATATGCACGATGTGGAAGAATTAAATAAAAAGGCGTTTTCCAAAACATTCCATATCTCTAAGCTCTCCATTTATGCCTATCTTAAACTCAGACAATCCTATGAAATCCTCGATGCAGGATCCGCCTTAGGTTTTGGATGCGGGCCGTTGCTTGTGGGAAGATCAGCAGATCTTTCATTTTCAAAAGCAAAAATTGCCGTGCCTGGAGAATACACCACAGCATATCTTCTCATGAAGTTGTGGAATCCTTCAATACACAATATCGAAGTCACCCGGTTTGACAATATTCTGGAAGGGGTCCAAATCGGAAAATACGATGCCGGACTCATCATTCACGAAGGCCGGTTCATCTATCCGGAGTATGATTGCGTCGAGATCATCGATCTTGGCAAATGGTGGGAAGACGAAACATCGCTTCCCATCCCATTGGGATGTATCGCCGTCAGAAACGATCCTCCTTTTATCGATTATAAACAGGATATTGAATCTGTTATACGCAATTCGGTGACGTACGCTTTTAATAACAGGGATGTATCCAGGGAATTCGTAAAACTCCATGCCCAGGAACTGGACGATCAGGTGATTGACGGGCACATTGACCTGTATGTCAATAATTTTACCCTATCATTAGGGGATACAGGGAGAGAAGCCATTCAGATCCTTGAGGAGATGGCCCGGAGGAAAAAGATCCTGTGACGGCAATTATCATGGCCACCATGCTCGAGGCAAAGCCGTTTGTCCTTGGGTTGTCTTTAAGGCAGACCCGAAAAATTCCTTTCCGGTTGTTCCAAAATGACGGGATTTTATTAATTATTTCAGGCATCGGCAAAGCCAATGCCGCCATGGCGACCGCATATATCTGTTTGAAATTTAAACCGTCCTGTATCTGCAATTTGGGTGCAGCAGGTGCCACACATTCCGGATATGATCTTGGCGAGATATTTCATATTCAGAAAATTGTCGAACCTGATCGACCCAATCTGAAAACCGGGAAACCATGTGTTCACAAACCGGATTTACTGGCAGGATTCAACACCACAATACTGGCTACCAGCGATCGGGCGGTCCTCGACCCTAAAGAACGAAAAGCGATTTCCATAACTGCCGATTTGATTGATATGGAAGGCGCTTCGGTGGTTCAGGCTTGCAGAACGTTTCAGAAAAATTGTTATCTATTCAAATTCGTCAGTGACACACCGGATCATACGCTTGATCAGGATATTGTGGATCATATTCGGCGCTATCGTCAAAGATTTTATGATTTTTTTACGGATTCCGTGAGGCCGATATTGCCTGTAGAGTCTTTTTCAGGATAACATTCTGTTTCAGCCGCAGGATAATTTCGTTTTCACCGGCAAGAACTTGCAAATAAAACCACGTAAAAGCGAACAGGGTCAAGAAATTATGATAACAAATTGGCGAACAGTCAGAAATTGTTCAAGTGACAGACCCCCCGGCAGCACTTGTCGAGTCCACAACAAAAATTCCGTCATCTTTTAAACCGGCCAGTTCGTTTAAAGCCTCCCGAATTTCCGTTGCCCCTCTGTCTCTTACAAGTTTAACAGCACCGAAATCTTTCTTGGCCTGGGCGAGAGAAAATCGCCCGGCAGTTTTTTCTAGATAGGCATACACAAAGCTTTTTACAGCTTGCCAACTGTCGCGACGCGTCTGATTTTCAAGGGGGGTGAGTTTGTCTATATCTCTAAGAATACGAGAATGAAAACGGGCTGCCCGACGTTTCATGAGAAGGGTTGACCACAGGAAAAATATAATTAAAGCGGCACCACCCCCGACACCCAAAAGCATGCGCAGGTCCATGCCCCCCAGGATACCGGAGATCATAAGAACCAAAGTTGCGCTTGCGCCGAGAAAAAGACTCACCAAAAAGCCGATAAAAGTGTGTTTCCATCGAAATTTATGCAATCTGCGACGGTAGTTCATCAGCGCTTCAAGGAAATGGGCCAGACGTTCACCGTGGGTTTCGACAAAGGTGGCCAGATGATCGAGACGACGTCTCGGGGCTTTTAGGATGGCCCGTTTCAATTCCTCGCGCTGATTTTCCAGATGACCTAAAAAACTCATGTCTCCTCCGGACCGCTTCCCTGCACGCAACATGGCTCGCGGAGAGTAGGTGAGGCAGATGGGGGGGATGTCTTTCCGACCGGTGATTTGAGATAGATTCCAACACAACGTTCCATAGACCTGCAAAAGATCGGCAAAAGAGGCACATTCATCGATTCGGTTCAAAACAAACAGCAGACGGTCTTCAAAGGTACGGGCAGGCAGGGTTTCCCGAATGCTGATATATGATTCGCGTACCGTTCCTGCTTTATGGGGATCGAAGACCACCAGAACCAGATCAGCTATTTGTGCCAGATCACCGATGACTTCTTGATAGTCATATCCGCGATCCCGTTCGGTGATACTGTCGAGCATTCCCGGAGTATCAATGATGGCAAGGGTTTCTAAAAAAGATGCATTCACTTTTTTCAAGCGAAAGTGAGAGGCAAATCGTTGTCCGTGTTTTCTAAGTGTTTCAAAGGGATATTCCGGATCATGGAGTAAAAACTTCCCATCACGTTCTTCAACAGCACGAACGTTTTCTGCGGCAGACGCAGAATCGTCATAGGTGATGACGGTAAAGGAATCGTCAGTGGGCGCTTGGCCGGTCCCTTGAATATCCGCTCCAAGAAATTCATTGATAAGGGTCGATTTGCCGGAAGAATAGTTCCCTAAAACAAGAACAAGCGGCCGCCATTTAATGTTGGTTTCCAAGGGGACATCACTATAACCGTAATGGAGCGCTGCAGGAGAGAGGTAGTCTGATACCATCTTCACCAGCTCGGTTCGAAGCGAATTAATGTAATTCTGTCGATACATCGCTATCTCCCGTTTATCCGTCTATATTTCATTTTTACCTAAATTGAGGGTTTGAAATGCTCAGTTTAGGTTCTATTTATCGGGTACCGATCACTTTTTTTCGCTTTGTCCACCACCGAAGACCTAAGAGTGTAAGTGCCCATCCTAAAAATATGCCGTCGTCTATTTTTCCCATAATGAAATCCGGCATGAAAAAATAAACAGTAGCACCAAAAAGAAAGCTGATGATCAGGGCGGTAGTATAACGCATCCAAGTGAAGATTCTAAAGAAAACCATAAACAGTAATGTCCAGAAAAGATAAAATACCGTGGTGGCGGTGATGCGATACTTCACGGGGATACTTTCCGATATCTTTGATAATACAAGGTGAAACCTTTTGCTTGGATTGTGGAGCCGGTAATGGAGGACCTCTTTCACCGTTTTTGTTTCATCGATGTAAAGTCCTGCCGGTATCAGAAAATCTAGAGTTAACGGGAACCCTTGTTCATGGAGAAGGTCGTTGGTCTGGCGAAAGGGGAGAGATAGGATCTTTCGAAATCCGGTGTAAAAAACGCCGAGGATCGCTATCAGAGATACCAAAGAAACCACCGCCCAGAGAATTTTAGCCCGAATAACCATCTATGTGACCAGACCTCCAGAAATAAAGATATATGAACCTGTAAGGTAATTTACTCTGATTTCGCGCCCCAATATTGCTAAAAAGCCCTGTCGCGAACAGGTTGAAATAATTTTTTCAATACTTGTCGTATACAAGATGTCAGCTATCCGTAATATTTAAAACCATTTATTTTAACGTTGACTTGTCCCAAAACTACCAGAGGCGATCCAAGGTGTCAACTGACACTTTTTGGTCCGACTGAAAAACGGTGGCCATACAGATATTGATTTTGCCAATTATAATCTGCCCAACTATTTGGATTATCAATTTTACTTCTGATTTATCATTATATTATACGCCTCAATTGAGGTAACAGATTCATTACGTTAAAATTAATGGGAAGACAGCGTTCAATGAACAGCCAAGAAGTGAAAACAATTAACCGCCGAAAAGAAAAAGTAATATTTTCCCTGAGAAATTCTTTTCCGACCCCCTTAATCTACCATTTGATTCGTGTTTCGCTCAGTGTATTTTTTTTGTGGTCCGGCATTTCAAAGCTGATGACTCCTAAAGATTTTACTGTAATTATAGATGCATACGGTTTAATCCCCGATGCTTGGATTCTGCCGATCGCCATTATCCTCCCTTTGCTTGAGATGGTCTTCGGCTTGGGTCTGTTATTGGATATCAAGGGATCTTTGGCAGGCATTACGGTTCTTTTAATGTTGTTTATGGCGATCCTGAGCTATGGCATCTGGCTGGGGCTCGATGTCGACTGCGGCTGTTTCGGGCCGCAAGATCCCGAGTCTGAGGCTTTTCACAGTCTGCGTCCGGCGCTTTATCGGGATTTTGTAATGATTGCAGGAGTTATTTATTTGTATATTTGGCGCTGTTACCGGTCGATCAAGCCGGTTCGATTGAAGTCCTTTTTCAACAATTTATTCCACAGAGGAGGTATTCTTGATGCACACGATTAAAAAGATTTTCACTTTCACAGTCATAGGATTGCTTGTGTTTGGACTGGCCGCGCCGGCCGGGGCCTTCCTGGATAACAAATTTGAAAAGGAAGTGGCAAAGGAGGCCGGAGCAGTCAAACTGGTACGCGAAGTCCAACGTGGCGGCTACGATGTAGTCACTACCGAAGAACTCAAGAAATGGATCGACTCCGGTAAAGATATGGTTATCGTGGACACCATGCCTTTTGAGGCCAGTTACAAAAAAGAACATGTACCGGGAGCTGTTCAATTTCTGTTTCCCATACCGGAGATGAAGCAATGGGATAGAAAGGAAACCGACGGCAAGTCCCAAGAAGATTTTATAAAGCTTTTGGGCGCTGACAAAGACAAACTCATCGTTATTTACTGCGGGTTTGTCAAATGTACCCGCAGCCACAACGGAGCTGCCTGGGCTGTCAAACTTGGCTACAAAAATGTTTACCGCTATCCCGGGGGAATTTTCGCTTGGAAAGGTGCCAAATATCCAATGGAAAAAGTAAAATAAAATTTATCTTCGAATTTAGCGACACCGCTAAATTCGAAGATATTCCGTTTGCTTGTTCGTTGTTGTTTTCAAAAGTATTCTGAGCCAATCAGGTTCATAAGACATTATTTCTCATGATTCGATTAAATAAAGACAAAAAATTGTTGGGTCATTGTTGCGAAACGCTGATTGATAAAATTCGACAGCGTACAGAGAACCTGTTCATGACCCGCCAACTGATGTGTTCCGAAGCAGTAATGACGGTATTAAATCAAGGCCTCAAAGGGGGATTGGCGCCGGAGATTGCTGTTCGGATTACTTCCGGCCTTCCTGAAGGATTCGGAGGAAGCGGCTGCACTTGCGGCGCGTTAAGCGCCGGTATAATTGCCCTTGGATTGTTTTTGGGTCGCAACGGCCCCGGTATTATGAACAACAGGACGGTTTATACTGCGTCGAGAGAACTCCACGAGAGGTTCAAAACAAAATTCGGTGTCACCTGCTGCCGGGTGCTGACAAAAAATATCGAACTGGGGACGAAGCACCATTTTGAATTTTGTGCCCGGCATGCGGGAGAAGTTTCTGATCAAACCGCACGCATTGTCCTTAACCATGATCCGGAACGACTTGAGCTGGCGGATTGGACGTTTTTGAATCAAACAGATTCCAAAATGACCACAAGAATCAAACAATTCACCAACGCACTTCGATCATATTAATACGGGGGTCCCTAAGTCAGTCCGTTTACACCTTTAAATACCTGAGGGGTCGGGGAGTTTTTTTCCTAAATCCTTGAATATTAGCCTCCGGCTCGCAGAGCCTACGCCCCGGAGAGCGGAATGGATGATCTTTTTATAAATCGGATGCTGTCTGAGTGGCTTAGGGTTCGTTAGAAAAAACAGGCGCATACCGAAATCGTGTCTTTAAAAGAATTTTAAAGTGATGCAGATAACCTATCGATATTTCATAGATAGTTTCCTGTTTTTACTTTACGATCTCTTGCCGCGAGTTCATACGGTTTAAAAAAAGATTATCCATGGAGCGGTTGTTTAGAAAAACTACCTGACCCCTCAAATACCTACAACGTATTTTTTCAGCGAAAAAACCTTGACCTCCATGCCAAAGAGAAAGAATAATAAGAACGATCCAAAAAATAACTTAGGAGCATAATAGCAGTGAAATTAAACTTTTTTAAAAAACCGACCCTGCTGAGCCTTTCAAAAACCTGCGGTTGAGCCGCAAAAATCGACCCGGTCGGGCTTAGCAATTTGTTGGCGAGTCTCCCAAAAAGTAATGACCCGAATTTGCTTGTGGGCTATGAAACCAGTGATGATGCCGGTGTTTATCGATTAGCCGATGATCTGGCCATAATAATGACGGCCGACTATATCACACCGCCGGTGAACGACCCGTATGTATACGGTCAAATAGCGGCTGCCAATGCCATCAGCGATGTCTACGCCATGGGCGGAAAACCCATCGCATGTCTCAACCTGGTCAGTTTTCCATCGAATAAGCTGCCTCCGGAGGTCCTTCACCAAATCGTGGCCGGAGCTCTGAGTAAGATTACCGAAGCCGGTGCTGTATTGGCAGGCGGGCATTCCGTGGAAGACGATGAACCCAAATTCGGTCTGGCAGTAACCGGAATTGTGCATCCGGACAAATTCTGGACCAACCAGGGTGCTCAACCCGGGGATGCACTGATTCTGACCAAACCCGTCGGAAGCGGCGTTTTGTTTAACGCCAATTTAAAAAAATGGGTTTCCAAAGAGGCCATGAAGGCTTGTTTGTCAATTCTCATAACGCTCAATCGAACTGCTGCTGAGGTTATGTCCGGTTTTGATATCCACGCTGCAACGGATGTCACTGGATTCGGATTGGCCGGGCACGGCTTTGAAATGGCAAAGGCATCCGGAGTGTATTTGGAAATCAGTATCAAAGATCTGCCAATTATGGACGAGGCGCTGACGATGTATAAAAAAGGAGTGACCACCGGCGTAAATGCTTTCAATCGACAAATGGTCCAACAGCATTTTCGGTTTGAAACCGATTTACCCCCCTGGCACGAAGAAATCGTATTTGATCCACAAACCAACGGTGGTTTGCTTGCGGCTGTATCGGGAACCCAGGCAGAAAATCTCGTCACCGCCTTGCATGCCAAAGGGGTGAAAGATGCCAAAATCATCGGCAATGTTCATGAACTTAAAGCGGGAATTCATCTGAGGTTCAGGTAATTCGAACTACAGCCGTTGTATTTTTTCAGCGACCTTTTTTGGCAAAGGAATTGCCTTCCAGGCATGATCGATGGCAACAAAGGTAACATTTCCCTCTGCCAGCAACCGGGTATCCGGCGGGCGATAAAAGTGAAACTGAAAAACGATGGCTTTTTCTTTGATCTCTTTTATTGAAGTATGCATTTCAAGTAAATCGCCATAATAGGCCGGGGCTAAAAAACGGCAGTTGGCAGCTACTTTGGGCATGCCGTATTTTTCTTTTTTGTTGCGAAAGAAGGTTTCCGGAGGGATGTCGATATACCGGAGAAATTCTTCAATCCCCTCATGGAAATAGCGGAAATATGCGACAAAATAAACAACGCCATATGGATCCGTATCACCGAAACGAACCTGTACTTTGCTTTTATGAATGAGCATGTCATACCTCCTGTGGGTGATGAAAAAACTATTTCCCCGATAAAATTATCGGCTGTCTTTAAATTAAAGGTGTCATGATGCGATTTCTCAAATATTTTTTTTTGATCTGCGTTTTTATGCTTATCTGCGTAAGCCAAACCGCCAGAGCTTCTGAAAGCATCGACATCGATCTGGTCAGATTGCAAACCAACGACGGCGTAAGGCTAACCGGTATTTTACGCCAGCCACGCAAGGCAAAATATAATGCCTGCGTGGTGTTGATCCACGGCTACAGCGGCAACTTTTACTCAGGCATCATGGACTTTCTTCCAGAAGCCCTTGCAGATAAAGGATTTGCCAATTTGGCGCTCAACATGCGTGATCATGATCGGGGACCTAAAAAAAACCGGTTTGAAGAAAACCGTTATGACATTGCGTTAGCCGTCGATAAAATGTCCCAGCTGGGTTATAATTCTATTTTTCTTTACGGCCACAGTATGGGTACCAACAGGGTGCTATACTACATGGCAGCAACTCAGGATCCAAGAATTAAAGGCATACTGCTAACCGGTCCTCCGGGCAATCTTTTCGAGTGGAATATCAGCGTATTCGGGGCAGAGGCGGCAAAAAGCGTCCTTAGCCAGGCCCAGGACCTGGTGGCAAAGGGAAAAGGAGATCAATGGATGCTGATCAATCTGGGGCCATTGGGCAAAACGCTTTATACCGCCAACCATGTGGTAAGCCTCAGGGGCCCGAAAACCTCATCCGACCCTTACAAAAATATTTTCCGTATTTCAAAGCCCACAATAGTTGTCCACGGCCTTGCTGATCGCCTGGCCAATCCTGATGTAGCTGACCGCATCAGAAACAGTGCGACTCTTAAGACAAATGTTACCGTTGTTAAAATTCCCGGTGCCAACCACCGTTTCAGTAATCACCAAGAAAAACTTGTTAGTGTTTTAACCCGATGGATGACAGAGCATTTGAATCACTAATCTGAAACCTTTGAAAACCGCCCCCTTTTGACCAATCTTAGCGTCAGACTCAAATTTTAATCCTCGAAATACTCAATGTATGTCTGTGGTTAAAATTTTCGTCTTCCTTAACCTTGAACAAAATTGAACATTTTTCAAAGGTTTCAATTCAAAAGTAGTCCTTTTCTTTTGAAGGCGGACGAATATAACTTCTCAAGATCGCTGATAAGATTTTTTGTTTCTGATCCGTTTAATTTAAGTTTTCCTCCGTTTTAAAAAGATTAAGAAATTTCCCGTAGACTGCTGCGAACTTGTGTATAAATTCCCGGAGCCATAACCAGAAGGGGGTCATTGATCTTCTGACCGTCCAGATATTCATTGAGAAAAAAATTGCTTCCATCCAACTTGCATATCTTTCCGCCTGCCGCTTCAAGAATTATGCCGGCTGCGGCAAGATCCTGATACGATTCATTCGCAATTACAGCCGCTTCGGCACGACCCATTGCAACATAACAAATGTGAGCACCGGTGCACCCCAAATCACGAATTTTCCCCGGAAATGTTGAACGATAACGTTGATGAAATCGTGAATACGTAAAAAGAAGGCTCTCGTCATTGATGTTTTTCTTACTTGAAACGCGAATTTCCTTATTTCCCAGGAAGGCGCTTTTATCCGCCCGTGCGTGAAAAAGATCGCCGGTTGCCGGCATATAGAACACCCCGAAAATAGGCCAGAAATTTTCTATCAGTGCAAGGGAAATGCCCCATATCGGAATTCCCGCCTGAAAATTGGCCACCCCGTCTAAGGGATCATAAATCCAGATATATCGCTTTTTATCATGGGTGTATTCTCTGTTTTCCTGGTTGTTCTTAAATACCTGATGTTCAGGAAAATGGTTGTCAAGTTGATCCTGAAAAAAATTCATTAAATGGGAATCAGCCTCTGTAACAAGCGTTTCATCAAATTTGATGCGACGATTCCCCTTACCATAATAAGAAAGTGCTTCATCTCCCGAACGTCGAATCACATCCACTGCGAACTGAGTTAAATCTTCAATCCCATGACCTTTTATTTCAGCCATCTTACCCCCTAGTTTGGTCGTATCTGTGAGTCGAAACTTGTTGTGGATGCAATATGAGTTTTAAAATTCTCCCAGCGGTCGTACAAATGTAAATGAAGCAGGTTCTTTGATCAATTTTTGGGATGCCTGTTTGGTATTACCTCCCAGAGCCGAAAAGGGGAGTGATACAATAAACACGGCACAACCCAAAACGGTTGCGACGATTCCCAAGGGCCTGGCAAGAATAAGATCAGCTGTCATAAGGGCACCGCTGTTTTCCTCATCTACCGTCAGTCCTGTTGCAAGGGCCGAAGTTCCGAATGGGATAAAAACAAGGGTAATAATTAGCAATAACACCATGGAATGTTTTCTGATTTTATTCATTTTTTCCTCCTTGTGGTTTGCTTGTTATCTATTATTTTGTCTCTTTTTCAAAAGTCGAGGCTTGAAATTTTCCGGTACGGACCGTTTGGGCATAATATTTTGTTTTTTTACAGATGAATGTTTTTAGCGTTTAAATAAGCCAATGTCTTTACAAAAGGGTTGTTCATGATTGAGATAGTTGAAAAATGTTTGTATTAAGGCTATAGTGTTCAAAAGAAAATATTTAAGAAAAATCTAATTTTCACAGACAGTTTGCATATTACAGAGTAGAAAAAAGCTGATGAAGTGTCAAGAAAAAAGCCTTCATCTCACGCCAGTTTTGCTGATTATAAACGAAATTCAGACGGACGGGGAGAAATGACAGCGGTATCATCATATATAGAGGTCGCGGTAGCCTTGCCGGTATACAGCACATATGTTTACAGTGTTCCGGAAAACCTGTTAGCGCTGGTTTCGACAGGGAAAAGAGTCCTTGTTCCATTTGGGCGGAGAAGAGTGACGGGATACATTCTGGGTGCATGTAAAAAAACGGATCAGGGAAAGACAAAAAATATTCTTGATATTCTTGATGACGAGCCGCTTTTTCCTTCAAGTATGATCCATTTTTTCCGATGGACAGCTGATTACTACCTGCACCCCATCGGAGATGTTATCAAATGTGCCCTGCCTGGAGGGCTTAATATTTATGATTTTGCTGCCATCTCCATTACGCAAAAGGGAGAAGAAGCCCTTTCCGGGAATTCTCTCACTCCTTTGGAAAAGGAAATTTTAAGCTTGTTAAAGGGAGAGTCTTGTGGATTAAAAAAACTTCGCGAAAAACTTAACACCAAAATTCCTAACGCCTTAATCTATGCCATGCAACATCAAGAGCTCATTGTTCATGAACGGGAGTTAAAGGCCGGGATCACAAAACCCAAAATACAAAGGCATGTGTCATTGATCGATTCAAATATCCCTATGGGCAGTCTATCTGCGTCAAAACAAAAGATTATTGAAGCCATCAAAAGCCAGGGTGAAGTCAGCGTAAATAAATTAAAAGAACTTGTTCCATCTGCTCCGAAATTAATAAAGCATTTAGAAGCGAACAGATATATTTCTATTTTTAATAAACAGGTTTATCGTGATCCTTTCGGTGAATGCATAAAACCTGACATACCACACAGACTCACTGATGAACAACACCGTGTAGTTTCAAAAGTGATAAGGACCCTTGGTGGAAAATTTAGCACCTTCCTTCTAAGCGGCGTTACCGGAAGCGGTAAAACAGAAGTTTACATGCATATTGCAGCCAAGGCGATTGACCTGGGTTATTCCGTTCTGGTTCTGGTTCCTGAAATTTCCCTTATATCCCAGACGGAAAGACGATTCAGGGCACGCTTTGGTGATCGAGTCGCTATTCTTCACAGCGGACTTTCTGCTGGAGAGCGTTACGATCAGTGGGTACGTATTGCCAGGGACGAAGTTTCCATCGCCATTGGTGCCAGATCAGCTGTATTTGCACCTTTAACGAATATCGGCATTATTATCGTTGATGAAGAACATGATACCTCTTACAAGCAGGATAGCCGTTTGAGATACAATGCCAGAGATCTTGCCGTGGTAAGGGCAAAGCAACAGAACGCAGTAGCACTGCTGGGATCTGCCACGCCTTCAATACAATCCTATTATAATGTGAAAACAGATAAATTCAAGGGGGTTACATTGACAGAGCGAGTTGAGAACAGATCGCTCCCCAAGGTAACAGTTGTCGATCTTCGAAAAACCAGAGATGTTCGGGGAACCCGTCGCTTTATCACTCCGGATCTTTATGAAGCAATGGAAACGACACTTGGACGTGGCGAGCAGGTGCTCCTTTTCTTGAACCGGCGCGGTTTTGCCAGCTATCCGGTTTGCTCAACTTGCGGTGACGCGATACGGTGTAAAAATTGTGATATTTCTTTGACATTGCATCAAAAGGCCAATGCTTACAAATGTCATTACTGTGGGTTTACACGAGCGTCAGCTTCCAACTGCGCTTCCTGCGGGTCCTCTAAAATCATGCTTTTGGGGCTTGGGACCGAAAAGGTCGAGGCGACGGTAAAGATGCTTTTCCCACAGGCTTCAGTCGCCAGAATGGATCGTGACACGACCCGGCGCAAAGGATCAATGATAAAGATACTCAAAGGTTTAAGAAACCGGACCATTGATGTTCTGGTGGGGACTCAGATGGTGGCTAAAGGTCATGACTTTCCAAATATTACTCTTGTTGGTATTATCTGTGCCGACCTCTCTTTGAATTTTCCTGATTTTCGAGCCGGAGAACGTACATTTCAGCTGCTGGCTCAGGTTGCCGGTCGCGCCGGACGGGGGACCGTCCCCGGACGTGTTATTCTGCAGACGTATAACCCGGATCATTTCAGCATTTTATCTGCAACCGAACAGGACTTGAAGCAGTTTTTCAAGGCCGAGATCGGGTTTCGAAAGAGTCTCAATTATCCACCATTTTCCAGGGTGGTTCAGATTAAAATATCTGGAAAAAACAAAGAAAAGACCCGGCAGCATGCTCAGATTGTTGGAGATCTTTGCAACACATTAAAACGAAAGAACAGATCTCTATCAAGATCTCTTGAAATATTGGGGCCCATTGAAGCCCCGCTTTTCAAGATTGCAAAGCAATACCGATGGCAGATCCTTTTAAAAGGTTTGGAGGTGAAACCGCTTCACCGATTTCTTCATAATTTGTGGCTCGAAAACAGAACAATAATCAACCGGATTGATGTGAATGTGGTTCTTGATGTAGATCCGATTTTTATGATGTAAAAAGATGCCCCTTGACATTCTATAGAATGCCCCTTAAATAAACTGTTTAAGCCTTACGGCTTGATGGCGGCTAAGGTCGTGAATCGGAGGTTCGGGTCCATATGAACCGCTTAATTTTTTTAAGGATATTTTTAACATGAAACTTAAACTTATTTCCATCTTTTTTGCCACTGTTTGTATATTGTCTTTAAATAGCGGCGTATTCGGCGCTTCGCAACAAACACCTGCATCACCGTCTGTTTTTGTACCCGAAAGCCGGTACACTTTCTCCTCAGTTTTAGATGGAACCGAAGTCACGCATGATTTTATCATACAAAACAAAGGAGACGCGCCGCTTGTGATTGAAAAAGTCAGAACCGGCTGAGGGTGTACCGCTGTCTCATATCCGAGACAGATCCCTCCCGGCGGTGAGGGGAAAATTGTTATTAAAGTCGATACATCTGGATACGGTGGAAAAACAATCACTAAAAAAATAACAGTCAAAACCAATTCTCTCAAACAAGCTATGCTCTATTTGACTATTGTGGGAAATGTTGAACAATTTGTTGACATTATTCCAAAGAGAGTTGTTTTGAGTGGTCTTGAAGGCAAACCAATAAACGCAAAGGTGAAGATCATCCCGAAAGATAAGTATCCTTTTACAATTAAAAAAGCTAAGGCAACCAATACAAAAAACATTGCTTTCACGCTGGAAAAAACTAACAGCTCAGAAAAAATAGAATATGTTCTGACGGTTGAAAATCTGAAAAAAACCAATGGGCGCTATGTTGACACCATAAAGTTAACAACAGACAGCAAGATACGTCCTGAGATTAAAATCTATGTTATCGGGAACATTCTCGACAGCCCGACAAACAAAAAACAATAAAGATGGAACATATCAAAGTTGTCGCTTTTGACTGTGACGGTGTCATGTTTGATACAACGAAAGCAAACATGGCGTATTATAACGAAATATTGCTGCATTTCGGTCGGCCAACCCTGACCCCCGATCAGTTTGCGTATTGTCACAGCCATACTGCAGACCAATCGATTGCACACCTGTTTAATGATGCAAAAAGCTTCAGGGAAGCTCAAAATTATCGAAAAAGCATGAGTTATATCCCGTTTTTAAAAGATATGGTTTTGGAACCCTATTTAAAGCCCCTGCTCGAAAAACTAAGGCCCAGATACAAGACAGCCATTGCGACAAACCGATCGAACACCATGGATCGGGTTCTCAGCGAACATGGTCTGGAAGGATATTTTGACCTGGTTGTTAGTTCCAGTGATGTTGATCGTCCCAAACCTTATCCGGACCCTTTGATCAAAATTCTGGAACATTTTGAGATAGAGGCATATAATACCTTATATGTGGGAGATTCAGAACTTGACGAAATGGCTGCAAAAGCAGCGGGTGTGCCGTTTGTGGCGTATCAAAACAGATCGCTTTCCGCCAATTTTCATATCAAGAGCTTAAAAGAAATTACCCAGATACTTGATATAAAAATAGCGTAACAATTTTTAATATTTTTCAATGAAAATTATAACTGATGATGTTAAAGACGCACAAACGATCGCCGATTTCATTTGCATGAAAACGGCATTGCTTGTTGTTGTCGTTGTTTTAACCCTTTGTTATGACGGGTTAAGAAACAATTCCTATTCTAAGGAACCTTTCCAGAACAATCTCATCGGAAATACGGTCCAGGGTGATGTGGATGACGGGTTGTGGGACGGTCCGATTCTTTTTTACAAAGGAAACGGAAAACCCATTCACCTGATCCTGGTGGAGAAAGCTTTCCAAAAGCTTCACTTATATACTTATGATGGTCACTACAAGTTAATAAAGAGCTATGATTGCAGCACCGGAGAACAGCCCGGGAAAAAACAAAAAGAAAATGACGAAAAAACTCCTGAAGGGATTTACTTCAATGTAAAGTCTTACCGGGATTCTAAAGTCACCCTGTTTGGCGACCGGGCCTTTGAGTTAAGTTATCCTGATATCTTTGACAATCTTGAAGGTAATTGTGGCAACGGAATATTCATCCATGGTTCCAACCAGACCATAAAACCTTTTTCGACCAATGGATGTGTGGTCTTAAACACTCGAGATCTTGCCGATCTGGATCGACGGGCTTCATTAAAGAAAACGCCTGTTATCATTGCAAACCATCTTCCTTACCGGTTTGAGCCGGCCAAAAAGCAACTCTCTGAACTTATGCGTTTGCTCAAACAAGCCATGCTTCCTGAAAGCTACCAGTCGTTGAATAGAGAGTTTAAACATATTGCTGTCATCGGTTTTCAAAAGCGTGTTGTGGCCGTGGGCGAAGTCAGGATAAAAGATAGCAAGAATACGCGTGGATTTTCAAGACTTTATCTTTATCGGCCCGAAAAAGACCTTCTGGTATTACTCAAGCGGGAGTGGAGCGAGGAATAACGAAGCTACGTTGTCAATATCGTTAAACGGGGAAGCGCACTCCATGATACGTACGATTATTAGGTGTATAGGGAGTTATTGATTTCCGAATCCGTTATTTGCAGCGCAGTCCGGGCACTCCCAGGTTATTCCGTTACACGACATACCCCAGAAATTCTCCATCATGCAATCCTGGCAAATAGCGAAGCCGCAACGGCATCTCCAGCAAAAAGGTGGATTTTTCCCGCAACAATGACATCCGATTTGCCGGGCTCTGCGACGTCTTTGTCTATAAGATGTTTTTTTTACAGAGTCTGTCATGTTCAATCTTTATGCATTTGTTCATAACGACATCGATGCCTGCTTTTACCAGAAGCATTGCAGCTTCCTGATTTTCGATACCAAGCTGCATCCAAAAGACTTTAGCCTGCATCCGCATCGCCTCTTGCGCATGGGGTAAAATCTGTTCAGGATTTCTAAATACATCCACAATATCAACGTTTTCCTTGATATCATCGAGGGTGGCAAAGACGCTTTGTCCCAAGATCTCTTTCTGGCGGGGCCTGACCGGAATGATTCTGTATCCCTGACCTTTCAAATATATGGCGACTTTATTGGACTCCCTTTCAGGTTTAGGGCTTAGGCCGAGAATTGCGATGGTCTTGGTGTTTTCAAGAATTTCTTTGATGTCGCTGTCTTCTGTAATTATTTTGCCTGGTTTCATGTTGATGGTTCCTTTAGCTTAAATGCATTTGAATCCCAATATCAGAAGAACTCTACACAACGACGTATATCTCTTTCCAACCGACTGAAATGCGTTTGCTTTGGATAATCCCTCAAGTGTCCTTGCTGTCTTATAAAATTAATGATAGGAACAAAAGCATAATAATTTTTAAAGATATATGAGATGACTATCATTCGCAAACGGAATTCATATGAAAAATGATAAAACATTATATTTGATAGACGGTAGTGCATATATTTATCGTGCCTATCATGCCATAAGGAGTTTGGCCAATTCAAAAGGTCTCCCCACTAACGCAACCTTCGGATTCACTCGAATGCTCATCAAACTCATTGAAGATCGATCCCCTGAATACGTGGTCATGTTCTTTGATGCCAAAGGGCCGACCTTCAGGCATGAACTATTCCAGGACTACAAGGCGAATCGCCCTCCCATGCCCGAGGATTTGTCGATTCAGATTCCTTTTATAAAGGAAATAACCCATGGATTCAACATACCGGTTATTGAAATGCAAGGTTTTGAGGCCGATGATCTTATCGGCACTTTCAGACACCAGGCCGAAAAAGCCGGGTTCTTTGTTGTAATGGTTACCGGGGATAAAGATTTTGTTCAGCTGGTCACGGACAATGCCGTCATCTGGGATCCCATGAAAGAAAAAACCATTGATATCAATACGGTTAGAGACGATTTTGGTGTTGAACCTTACCAAATGATAGATGTGATGGCGCTTTCAGGTGATGCGTCAGACAATATACCCGGTGTCCCCGGTATCGGTCCCAAAACAGCCCTGTCTTTAATCAAAACTTTTGGAACCGTGGAACATCTTTATGAACGCGTTCATACGATTACAAAGAAAAAACAGCATGAAAACCTCGTTCAGTATAAAAAACAGGCTTTATTGAGCAAAGAATTGGTTACAATCAATATTGATGTTCCGTTTCCATTTAATACTGAAAATTTCAAATATCAGGCACCGGATAACACCAAACTGTCAAAACTTTTTAAAGATCTTGAATTCAGACAACTGCAGCAAGCTTTTCCCAGACGATCCGATCTTTCAAATAAAAATTACCGTGCGATATATGATATGTCGACGCTTTTTGATCTGATCAAGCGACTTAAAGAATCTGAGATGTTCGCTATCGATACCGAAACCACTTCAAAAGATCCCATGAAAGCAAATCTTGTGGGAATGTCGTTTTCAATGAAGCCCAACGAAGCGTTTTACATCCCGTGTGCCCATGATTATCCGGAAGTCCCGGCACAGATTGAGCTTGAAAGCGTATTAAGCCAATTGAAACCTTTGCTTGAAAATCCGGACATCAAAAAAATCGGGCAGAATATAAAGTATGACTGGATGGTCCTTAAACGTCACGGGATAAACCTGGCCGGCGTGATGTTTGACACCATGCTGGCATCCTATCTGATTAACCCTTCAAAACGAGCCCACAACCTGGACCAGATTGCTCTCGACTTCCTGGATCATAAAACGATAACGTACAAGGAGATTTCAGGTAAAGGGCAAAGAGATGTGAGTTTTGCCGAAATTCCTCTGGAAAAGGCGATGCCGTATTCCTGTGAAGATGCAGATATTACGTTGATGGCCTATCATGTTCTCATGCCTTTGATCGAAAACGCCGGCCTGATGGAACTGTATAATAACGTTGAGTTACCCCTTGTGCCGGTTTTAATGAACATGGAAATGACAGGGGTTTGTGTTGACAGAGAAAAGCTCACGGAGCTTTCTAAATCTTTTGAACATCAGCTTGAACAGCTTGAAAGCATGATTTATTCAGTTGCCGGAGAAGAATTTAATATCAAATCATCCCAGCAGCTGGGAAGGATACTTTTTGAAAAGCTCAAGCTGCCGGTTCAAAAAAAGACCAAAAAAAAAACAGGGTATTCAACAGATGTTAGCGTGCTGACAGCCCTTGCAGACAAGCATGAACTTCCTGAAATTATTTTAAGACACAGAACCATTGCCAAGTTAAAATCAACCTATACGGATGCCCTGCTTGATCTTGTTCATCCGGAAACCGGAAGGATTCATACATCCTACAATCAAACGGTTACGGCTACCGGTAGACTGAGCAGTTCTGATCCGAACCTTCAAAATATACCTATCAGAACAGATGAGGGCATGGAAATTCGCAAAGCATTTGTTCCCAGAAAAGAATGGATCCTGGTTTCAGCCGATTATTCTCAGATAGAACTTCGCATCCTGGCCCATTATGCCGATGATGATATTCTGATAAAGGCATTTAATCATAATGAGGATATTCACACCCGTACCGCCACCGAAGTATTTCAGGTTTTTCCTTCATTTGTCACTTCCGAACTGAGACGACAGGCCAAGGTGATTAACTTCGGCATTGTGTATGGCATGAGCCCTTACGGGCTTTCAAAAGAGCTGGGCATCAGTCAAAAAATGGCCAAAACGTATATAGATAATTATTTTTCCAGATATAAAGGTGTCAAAAGATTTGTTGATCAAACCATCAGCGATGCCAGAAAGACCAAAAAAACGAGTACCCTCTTGGGCCGCATCAGACTGCTGCCGGATATCAATAGTTCCAACAAAGTTGTACGGGAGTTTGCAGAACGCACAGCCATCAACACACCTGTCCAGGGAACTGCGGCTGATCTCATTAAGCTGGCCATGATCCGTGTGGATGCCGCATTCAGAGACGGCGGTCTGAACAGCGCAATGCTTCTCTCGGTGCATGACGAAATCGTTTTCGAAGTTCCTCCCGAGGAGCTTGCGTCCGTCAAGGTCCTTGTCAAAGAAATCATGGAAGGGATTTGGAGTCTAAAGGTGCCTTTAAAGGTCAACCTGGCATCAGGCAATAATTGGGCTGAGGCCCATTAACCCGATTTTTCACGGCCCGTTTACGGGATTGTAAGAACTTTAGGGGTCGAGATTTTTTAAAAAAGATGATCCACTCCGCTCTATTGGCGTTGCTAATAATTAAGGGTGCGAAACTTGAACAAGAAATTATCGGAATTCACTATCCCGATTGTTCAGCATCTTCATCTTCTTGAAACCCTTTTACCGTTTGTTCAACCGTTTTATAAACAGCCTTGAAAGTTTCTTCAAAGCCGGCGGGTCCCACTCTGCCCGTTTCAATAAATTTCACGACGATTTCTTTTGTTGATCTGAGAATCAGTTCATCAATGGAGCTCATTTTTAGCACCTTTTTTTATTTATAATAATATTAACTCGTTATCAGAGCAAAAACCTCATGTCAAGGTTCCTGTGAAGTTCGTTAGGACCCGCATAAAAAAAACAGGCGGTTTGTTTGACAGAAAAGATTTTCTTCACTATTATAACATTTTTTGAAAAATCGTAACTCTATTTTAAATTACAATACCGTGGAGCATTATAAACGTGTCAGCATCATTGGAAAAGCAACTAAAATGTACCATTGAAAGTCCGGATAAAGTAAAGACTGACGTGCTTGTCCCAATGGAATATCAATATCAAAACCAAAGAGATATCGATATTGTCATTCAACAACCTGAGTATACCTCTGTATGTCCAATGACCGGATTACCGGACGTTGGATGTATAACGATAACATACCGGCCGGATAACAAAATCATTGAATTGAAATCATTGAAATTTTATCTGCTGCAATATAGAAACGTGGGTATCTTCTATGAACATGTGGTCAACCGGGTTCTTGAAGATCTTGTCGCTGTACTGGAGCCCAAATACATGGAAGTTACGGGAGATTTCACGGCAAGAGGGGGGATTACGACCAAAGTCACAGCTGTGTTCGAGGGGAAAAAATAATGTTTCAAAGAGTTATATCCTTTGCCGCAAAGGTCTATCTAATTGTCGGTATTTTGTTTTTGCTGATAGGTATAGTTTCGATTACAGGGTGTTCCACCGTTTCTTCCATTGAGAAATCAACCAAGAGAATGGTCAGAGATTTTAAAGCTCCGGATAGTGATTTGAAAAAAAGGGTTGGAATACTGTTGTTTGGAAATAAAACGACTCTCGTTAACAAAGATGTGGAAAAGAAATTTATAGGAGATCTATCTGAAATCATTGCATCTTCCTGCCCGAACATTCTTTTGGAAAAGCCGGGCGATGCTGACTATCCTGACGCCTTGGCCAGGGTGCCAAGGACAAAATTCGGACGGATCGATAACCTGGCTTTGGCCAAGATCGGTCGGCAGCTCGGTCTGAATGCCATTGTAACCGGCGCTTTAATAACCGTCACACCGAAAAAAAGAAAAAAGGGGTTCTGGTGGCTAAAAGACACCCATTATTTTGTGCAAGTACGAATTGCCGCGGAAGTTTACGATACTGAAACCGGTGCAAAGCTACTGGATGATAGTTTTGTGCACGAAATAGAGGTTGACGAAATGGATCTGGAATCGATCCAAACCGACAGTGAAATGAATGCATCAATTGTAGATGAGGCGTTCGGGACCATTGCAGACAAAATGGGCGAAAAGATTTGTAATGCCATCGTTCTTCAACCCTGGAAAGGGTTCATCGCTTCCATTGATTCAGATAAATTTTTGTTAAATTTCGGGGAAAACATTGGCCTGAAAATCGGAGATTTGTTTGAAGTCTTTGACAGTAGCAATATATTCGAGGGGCTAAAAGGGCAACGATTCTTTATACCAGGCGCTAAGACCGGTGAAATCAAAATCACTGCCGTACATCCCGACTCTGCTGAAGCGATTATTGTGTCAGGTCATGACATACGACCGGGGTTTTGTGTACAGCCAAAGGAACAATAAAAGTAAAGTGATTTTAAATTTTTAAAATTTGGACAACAACCCGTCAAAGACCAACCTTCCTCTTTTAATAACTTTTTCAACAGTGCTTATTCCCGCATGATACGGAATGAATTGATATGAAGGATACTTGAGTATGATGACGTCCCCGTATTTTCCGATGTCAAGACTTCCGATGATATCTGCTCGCCCAAGGGCTGCTGCGCCATTGATGGTGAGGGCGGTAATGGCTTCTTCTGTGTCGATGTTCATATAGAGTGTGGCCAGTGCAAAAATGAGAGGGATCGATTCTGAGAAACAGCTCCCTGGATTTAAATCTGAGGCAAGGGCTACGGCACAATTGTTATCAATCATATATCGCCCTTTGGCATAAGGTTCTTTTAAACAAAATGCGGTTCCCGGCAGTAACGTTGCGACTACACCTGCTTTGGCGATGGAATGTATACCTTTATCCGAAGCCTGGAGCAAATGATCTGCCGAAACAGCCCCGATTTCTGCCGCCAGTTCAGCGCCGCCAAGCCGCTCAATTTCATCTGCATGAATTTTTATCTTGAGACCGTTTTCTTTTGCCTTTAGCAACAATCGCCTTGACTGCTCTACGGAAAATACATTCTTTTCACAAAAAACATCACAAAACTCTGCAAGATTTCCATCGATGACCACTGGCAGCATATGATCGATTATATCATCGATAAATGCATCTGCTCTTCCTTTATACTCCTCCGGCAGTGCATGGGCGCCTAAAAACGTGCTGACAACATCTATTGGATGGCGTCTGTTCAATTCTTTCATGACTTCCAACTGCTTTATTTCCGTTTTAAGGTCTAAACCATACCCGCTTTTCCCTTCCACCGTTGTCACACCAAATGACAACATGGAATTCAGCCGTTTAATACCTGCTTTGATCAATGTTTCTTTTTTAGCCGCTCTGGTCGCTTTGACCGTGCTAAGAATCCCTCCGCCCCTTTCTAATATGTCCATATAGTTGTCACCGCGAAGTCTCCAGGAAAATTCCTCAGCACGATATCCACCGAAAACAAAATGTGTATGAGAGTCAACAAACCCCGGCAAAACAGCCTTTCCGGCAGCATCGATGACGTTAAATTTACTGATTTTATTATCTTTGTCATTAAAGCCCTTCAAAATATCGTTTGTTTTTCCCACCGAACGAATCGTTCCATTTTCAATGACCAAGGCGCCGTTTTCAATGACGTTCAGGTTAGACATTTCTTTGCCCTGCTTTGCTTTAAAGCCACTGCAGGTAACCAGCTGGGCAGCGTTTTTAATGATTAGGTTTCCGGGCATAAGTTTGTCTCCAAACATACCTTTATCAGGTGTCGGGGTGTTTTTATTTGTTAAATTGCTTCATGGATAATGCTTTTTTTCAAACCGGGTAAACTCCCCGAGCCTTCACATATATAATGGTGTTACTCCATGATTCTGATTTCCAAAACCTGCTCCATGGAAAAGTTTTCGATGCCCATGTAGTACACTGCTGCGTCGATGAGTGCCGCCATGGGCACAAGACCGATGATCTCACTGCAGACAACATTTACACCATATCTCCTGGCT
>Ga0210123_1000351_pt1 | contig 29884 bp, 23 predicted proteins | sample Muzzi_PWB_D2_FD_185535 | JGI IMG/M metagenome (GOLD analysis project Ga0210123, IMG submission 185535) | Wetland microbial communities from San Francisco Bay, California, USA, that impact long-term carbon sequestration - Muzzi_PWB_D2 (SPAdes) | ecosystem: Environmental > Aquatic > Marine >... | reverse complement strand
GTTTTTCTCAATGCAGTTGGGCGTCACCTTGCAGACAGCTTACAAAAAATATGCTGAAAATAATGCCGTCGGAGATTACTGGCTAACGGTAGCAGATGCGATTATCGCTGATCATACCGGGCAAAAAGCTTTGGAAGAAAGAGACACCAATGGGGAACTGCAGTAACAGAAGGTAATAGGTTGGTAACGCAAACCGTTCGTGCAATAAGGTGCAAAGCAAATGATAGCCAAAACGGGGAATTGATGTCCCGACTTTAAGATAAATATGGACACATTAATTGAAACCGACACCCTGGCCGCTGTCGAATCAGCATATAACAGAGCGGTTCGAAATTATATCGATTCCCGGAGGAAGAAGATCCCGGAATTCGTGCAGACCCATTTTTCACTTTCCGGAGCGGTAAAAATAAACAGAAAGGCGTTTGGCAAAGATCTTATCAAGGCTCCTGTGAACATAGCCTGGGCACTGCCCTATACAGCGATCCAGGTATCATCGCTATTGTTTAAAAAGGTCGGCTTGAAAAAAACCGGTAACCTGATGCAAAAAGTACCGGCTGGATTGAAAACATCGGTCCAGGAGGAGATTAACTTCCTTTTATTTACCCAGCTACTGGAACTACCCAGTGGCAAAGGCCGAGGAAAAAACGTTACCGACGCACTACTTGCAGAAATCCTCGACCAACCGGAGGTAAAGAATCTTTTCCAGGATCAACTCGCCCTGATAATGGACCAATCACAACAGGAAGGATTCAGGGCATCACTTGAAAAACGTCTCAGGGAATACTCCCTGAGCCGAAACGCTGTATCCGAGCTCGCCGGGAATATTATTTCCCTTGCCACAGGCGCAGGCATGATGGGGAAAATGACCCCCGGAGGTATCAGTTTCGGTACGGTTCTGGCTGCGTCCATTGCCCAGCAGAGTGCCATCTCCGGTTTCTTTATGGGCCCTACCCTTGGAGGATTATACTATGGGATATTCCCGGCCTCGGCCTCCATGGGACTCGCGTTGGCATCCACCAGTACGGTGCTGGCGACTCTGGCTATTTTCTCTGCCTTTTCAGGTATAATCACCGACCCTATTCAAGCTCGATTAGGAATACATGAGAAGCGGCTCAACCGGCTGATAGACAGCCTGGAAAAGACTCTTATGGACAAAGGAGATGCTGATTTGAAACTTAGAGGAAAATATCTGGCAAGGGTCTTCGACCTTCTCGATCTGCTCAAAACTGCCGCTCACGCAATCATCTAACTACCTGTTGCGGCTGGCCAAGACAATATGGAATTACCTTGTGACTATAATTGATGTGTCAGCTGTCGGATTATATTAGAACCAGTAACAATATCTTGTCAGATCGGGTATCGATTACTCCAGATGAAGAGATAGGCTGTTGAACGACAAAACAGATGAGGGGATGGCATGGGTACGGTAACCAAATAATTTGAGCTGCGACTATTCGGATATTGCCGACACCCTTTATCAGGTATGATAATTTTCCGACCGCCCGGTGGGCGGTCGTCACCCTCTCACCTGTCGTTAAACAAAGAGCCGTCGATATTACAACTTATCCAGCATCTCGGCAGCAAGGTTCTTTGCCTTGTCGAGTTCAGGTCCCTTGGCCGGGACGGTAATCCGTGTAAAAGAGAGATTCAGAGAAAGCTTACCTTTCTTGATATGCAGTGCGGCGACCCCCTCCTTTAGGCCAAATGCCGGATTTGCCTGCTGGATGGCAATGGCCGCCTCCTCACCCAGATCGGGGACATCTTCAATTGTGTAGCCCGAATCAAGCAGGGAGAGTGTGTCCCGTGCATGACTTCCTGCCTGGCTGACGGAGACGATCAGCGCCGGGATGCCAAATTTATCAAGATAGTTGCAGACGACAGTCGGCCCGACCTTCTGCTCTTCCTCTTTTTGCAGTGCCGGAAAAGCTGAAAACACCTTTTCCGCAGCGATGAGGCTGCATGGATCAATTTCCCCTGGTTTTGCTGAACAATGCCCAGCCGTCGGGTCTATGCCAACGGCCAGGCACCAAAGAAAAAGGGTGAAGAAGAAAAGACTGTTTTTCATGGCCACACTCCATTTTATAAAGGATTATTATGAATATCGAGCTGCATCACCCCACCGTTCCCTGGTTTCTGGTTATTTCACTGCCCGCTTTCGACCAGTTCCACCCGGCGATTTTTGCTCCGGCCCTCTTCGGTTTTATTCGAACCGACCGGACAGGCAAAGCCGACCCCGATGGGGGTGAGTCGATCACCACTAATCGTGTATTTGGCGGTAAGTTCCCTGACAACCGCATCGGCGCGGCTTTTCGACAACTCCATATTGTAGCCAAGCGTCCCGACATTATCGGTATGGCCCACCACCAGGAGTTTTAAAGTACGATTGGTGTTCAGCAGTTTGGCAATTTGTTCCATTGTGGCGGTGGACTCCGGTTTTATCGTCGCCTTATCGGTATCAAAGTAGATGCCATATAAGGCAATGCTGCCGGAGCTTGAGATTTTTTCCGCCATCTCCTCGGCGGCAACCGTAACCATTTTCGTTTCCATTGGTTTGCCTTCAATGATATCGACCTGCAGAACGGTTTGACCTTTTTCCATATGTTTAACATTGTTGGCCCAGAATCGATTTTCAATTGCATAGAGGGTGACAGCGATGTTGCCTGCAGGGCTGTTTTTCTGCAAGGCCAGATATCTCTGCTGATCGCTGTTCATGGTGAGGACCGGGATATTGGGCGGCAGGAGGATTTTTTTATAGCCGGCCGCCTCTGCAAAATAGCTGCCCAGACCATCCTTACTCCCCTGAAAAAGGACCTCAAAGCCGTTGGCCTTCAGTTCATTCTCGTAGTTGCGAATCACTTCAAGAGGAGAGCGGCCAACCGGTATTTTGTAGGTCAGACGGGTAACAGCTCCTTCGATCTCCTTCGACTGGACCAGACTCTGCGAAGTTGGGGCCTTGCCGAGGGCAACCGTGTAACTGTCGTATGCGCGGGAATCATATTTGATGATCTCCGAGCCTTCGTAACGCTTGAACGACGGATGATCCCTGCTGCCATCGACATCCGCAGCAAAGGTTGCAGAAACAGGCAAGGATACAAGCAAGATAGATAATCCGACAAGGCCAATGAGGCTTAATTTCATCTCTTCCTCCAATGTTGAAATGATCGAACAGCGAAAAATGACACCGCTATCTTCATAACAAAGCAAGGGTGACTTATCAAGAAAGGTACAAGTGTTGCAAGATATTTTGCAATATCAGCAGTTTTATAGAAACGAGTTTTTATCCCTTTTGGCCTGATCGCAATGAAGCAGTTGGGAAATTCCTTTTCAAGCAGACCACAATTATGCTGTTCATCATGGTGATTTTTTTTTGTTTTACATATACTGATCGGTAATCAATCCAAAATCAAACAAATCATTGCCAAAAAAGGGTGCAATTGGCATTGTCGATCTTCCGGACCTAGATCATTTACCTGCACTCTTTAATAAAAAGGGGATCCTATGACTGAATCAAAGGAAATAATGCCGTCAAAGAAACGACCTCGATGGAGTATGCCGTCACTGTCGAAAATGCCCAAGCTGCCTTTTCTGCCGATACTGCTCGTCGGTGCAATGCTGGCGGCTTCCGTCTTTATCTGGTTTTTTTGCCGGATCGAGCCCGGCCCCGGGGAGATAGCGGTACTGATCCGCAAGACAGGGGAAAATCTCGGTCCTGGTCAGGTGATCGCCCTTGATAAAGGCCAGAAAGGCATCCAGCTGGAAGTGCTTGCCGAAGGCCGCTATTTCAAGAATCCTTATACCTGGAGCTGGAAAATCAGGCGGATTCTCGATGTTCCCGCCGGCAAACTGGGAGTGATGACCCGTCTCTATGGCGAAGAACTGCCGCCTGGGGAAATTATCGCGGAGGATAACCAGCGCGGCATCATGCAGGAAATTCTCCGTCCCGGTAAATACCGCATCAACCCCTACGCCTACCATGTCGCCCTGTTTGACGCGATCAACATCAACCCCGGTCACGTCGGGGTGGTGACGGCAATGACCGGTAAAGATGTGCTCAACAACGAGCTGCCGCCAGACGAGCGAAACACCTTTATGGTTCAGCAAGGTCTCAAAGGGGTCTCGGGGCAACTCCTCGACCCCGGCACCCACTACCTCAACCCTTATATGTATAATATCGTCTCCGTCAACACCCAGAGCCAGCGATTCGAGATGTCCGGTAATGACGTCATCAATTTCCTGACGGTCGATGGGTTCACAGTTACGGTGGAAGGGACCATCGAGTTCGGTATCCAGCGTGACGAGGCGGCGCTTCTGACCCACCGGGTCGGCGACATGGACGACATCATCAAAAAACTTATCCTGCCCCGTGCCAGAGGCTTCAGCCGAATCGAGGGCAGCAAGCACCCGGCGGTCAATTTTATCGTCGGCGAAACCCGGCAGAAGTTCCAGAGCGATCTGGAACTCCATCTGCGGGCCAAGTCAAAGGGCTGGGGTGTTGACATTAAATCGGTATTGATCCGCAAGATCATTGTCCCGGACGAGATCGCCAGCATCAACCGCGACCGTGAACTGGCGGTGCAGGATGCCGCCAAATATGAGCAGCAGATCATCCAGGCCAAATCCAAGGCGGAACTGACCAAGCAGGAGATGTTGGCCATCCAGAGCAAGGAGAAAGTCGAGGCCGACACCAAACGTATACGCGCGGTTATTGATGCCCAGCAGGATCAGAGCGTCCGGTTGATCGCCGCCAGAAAAGAACTGGAGGTGGCCAAACTGGAATACGAAGCAGCCCAGTTCCAGGCCGGAGCTATTCTGCTCACCGCCGACGGGGAGAAAGATGCCATCAAGGCGACCAACGAGGCCGAAGCCTTCGTCCTTAAAAATCGGGTCTCGTCCCTTGGCGGCGGCCCAAATTTCGCCCGCTATACCCTCTATGAAAAAGTCGGACCGCAGGTACTCTCGGTTTTGAGCAGCGACTCAACCGAAGGGCTGGGTGGCATTTTCGGGACCTTCATGCCGATAAAAGGAGGTGTCAAATGAAAAATACGATAAAAATTGCCATAGCTTTTGCCGCCCTTTCAGTCCTGGCTGGATTTTTCTGGCAGTGGGGGTTTTGCCGGTTTTATGTCGGGCCCAACCAGATGGCTGTCATCACCGCTAAAAATGGTGATCCTCTTGAGCCGGGACAGATTCTTGCCCGAGAAGGACAGAAAGGCATCCGGGAGGAAACCCTCGGCGAAGGGCGGCATTTTCTCAATCCGGTTTTCTATGAATGGGAGATTGTGCCGGTAACCCTTGTTCAACCGGGAAAAGTGGCGGTGATAACCTCCAAGGTTGGCGACAAGCTGGCCGAAGGGGAATTCATCGCCGAGAGGGGCCAGAAGGGAATCTGGCGCAGCGTGCTCGGCCCCGGCAAGTACCGCATGAACCCATACGGTTACAATATCGAGATTGTCGACGCCATCAGTATCCCGATCGGTTATGCCGGGGTTATCACCTCGCTTTCCGGGGAACAGGCGGAAGGCGGTCAGTTTGCCGTCGGCAAACAGAAAGGTGTCCGCCGGGATGTGCTGCAGCCGGGTCTCTACTATGTCAACCCGAAGGAGTATAAGGTGGATGTGCTGGAAATCGGCATCAACCAGGTCTCACTTCTTGGCCGCAGCGGCGGCAAGGTGGTCACCAAGGCCAGGCAGCTTGGCCAGAACGAGGCGCTGAACGTGCTGCAGTCCGCGGTGCTGGAAAAGCAGGAAGCCAAGCGGCAGGATTATTTCAGCAGGCGATCTTCTTCCGCCCAGGAACAGAAATTCAAGCGCGGCGAACAGGTCGACTTCGATGCCGGCCGGCCGGTGGCCAGTATGGCCCCGCCATCGCTGGAAGAAGGAGAAATGAATCTGACCGAGCTGGTGAGCTTTCCCTCCCGTGATGGGTTCCAGATCAGTCTCGATATGACGGTCGAGTTTGAGCTGTCACCCGACAGTATCGCCGGCATCTTCCGGCGCTACGGCGATCTTCCCGCCGTGGTCGACAAGATCATCATGCCGCAGATTACCTCGATCTCCCGCAATAAAGGCTCCGAGTATCGGGCCAAGGACTTCATTGTCGGCGAAGGCCGGGAAAAATTTCAGAACGACCTGACTATCTCCCTTGAGCAGACGCTTGGCGCCAAGGGGGTGAAAGTATACAATGCACTGATTCGCCACGTTGAGGTGCCGGATGAAATCCGTGCCCCGATCCAGCAGGCCTCCATCGCCGTCGAACAGGATCTGACCAACAAGGAGCGGCAGAACACCGCCCGTAAGCAGGCTGAATTGAATACCGAGTTGTCCCTTATCAAGCAGCGCGGCGAACAGGTCTTGCAGGAGACGGAAAAGCTCAAGGCGGAAATAGCCGCCGACCTCGGCAAACAGGTTGCCGAAATCCAGGCACAGACCTTGAAAAAAGCCGCTGAAATCAAAAAACAAACCGCGGCGATTGCCGCAGACAAGGTTCGGGTGCTCGGTCAGGCCAAGGCCTCCGCCCTGCAAAAGGTTGATGGGGAACGGGCTAACGGGCTGAAGCTGAAGACCGCTGTTTTCAATAATCCCGTCGCCTATGCGCAGTGGCGATTTGCCGATACCCTCAATCCGAAAATGAAACTGAACATTGTCCACACCGGGGAAGGAACCCTGTGGACGGACCTGAAAAACACCGGCTTTGCCGAACTGGGGGGCGCAAGACAGCTGCGGAAAACAAAATGAGTATGCAGTGCTGGAAATTTTTCGGCTGTGCTGCGCGTTTTCAAATGGTATATATGTAAGCGTACATAACGAATTGGTCTCTTCAAGACCGGCACTACAACTTTTACCACAATGGAGGTTGTACGATGGAGCATAAAATGCGAGTTATGTCGGAAAAACCATTGAACGCCGAGACACCTCTGGCGCATCTGCAATCCTGGATTACCAGCAATGCGGTCTTCTTCAAGCGCAACCAGGAGCAATTCATGTCCTCCCCGGTAGATCTTGCCGACTACCGGCTGATAGTCGAGGGACTGGTTGCCGGGACCACCGAATTCAGTTTCGCCGATATCCTGGCGCTACCAAAGGTTGAACTGGCCAATACCCTTGAATGTTCAGGCAACAGCAGGTCGCTGCTGAGGGAAAAGGCCTCTGGCAACCCTTGGACCATTGGCGGGGTAGGCAACGCCATCTGGGGCGGGGTTCGGCTGGCCGAGGTGCTGGATCCGGCCGGGATCAAGCCGGAGGCCAAACATGTCAGCTTTGAGGGACTGGATAATCCGGAAGCTGCCGGCACGGTGAAATTTATTCGCAGCATTCCGCTTGACAAGGCCCTCGAGTCGACGATTCTTGCCTATGAAATGAACGGAGAGCCCCTGCCCCTTGAGCACGGTTATCCGCTCAGGGCACTGGCCCTTGGATGGACCGGGGCAAACTGTGTCAAATGGCTGGGGAAAATAACCCTGTTGGAACAGCCGGCGACCGGCTTTTTCATGGACAATGTCTACCGTGTCTTCCAAAAGGGAGAGGAGCCGACCTCAGGTAAGGTCGTGACGACGATTCCCCTTAAAGCAATCATCACCTCTCCGGAGAAGGGCGCCAGTCTTCGCCCGGGTTCCCAGGTGATCAGAGGGGCCGCCTATGCCGGGGAAGCGGATGTGGCAAGGGTCGAGGTGAGTATCGATGACGGCAAAAGCTGGCAGCTTGCCGACTTTATCGGACCGCATGAGCAATTTTCCTGGCGGCGGTGGGAATATACATGGCAGGCCAAAACAGCGGGAGAGTATACAATCATGGCCCGGGCCACGGACGATAGCGGACAGACCCAACCGCTTTCTGCCAGTTGGAATACACTTGGCTACGGGAACAACGGCATCCTCGAACATGCTGTTACCGTACGCATAGAATCATAGGGCTGTTTCTCCTCCAGCCTCTTTCACGTATCCTCCACCCCTGCTTCTGATGAAGAAGCCGGGGGCGGAGTTTTGCGGATAGAGGAGAACTCTATCTCATTCTGCTGGGACTGCACAGGTGGCTGGCGTCTGCCGCTATGCTGCCGCAGGTGTCACATGAATATTTCATGGTCCCAAGAGTATCATTGCAGACCTGATCAGCCGAGTTGCCACAGAATTTGTTGCCGATTTCTTCGTTGATCGGATCACAAAGGTTGTTGGGAGTATCTGCGGATACGCCACAGTTCTGACATGTGTAGGCCATAGCCATTCTCCTTTTACGAAATTACAGGTGTCTTTACCAATAGCATTGTGATATTGGTGGGCAACCTGTTCAGGAATTTAAAAAATCATAGACATACAGCAGGTTATCCGCCATCTTCAACGGGCCAACCTATCTGGAAAGCTAAGCGATGAATTATTGGTTGTCAATACCGGCCCCATGGGAGACGGAAAACCGCAACCCCAATGTTTTTTTAACCGGTCGCAAAACCATCCACCGGAAAGACTATCGACAAAGGATCTCTTCTTGGGTATTGCAACGACCACATCGGTAGTATCTCTTCCGGATAGCGGACGACCATATCCGACCCTGCTGGAATTTCTCGTCGGACGATTTCCGAAAATCCCGGCAGAAACCTGGATGGAAAGGCTTACAACGGGAAAGATCCTCTCCGAGGAGGGGCGACCGGTCACTCCGGACACAGCATATAAACCAAACGGCCGGCTGTTTTATTTCAGGGAAACAGCAGAAGAGCCGCAAGTACCTTTTCAAGAGAAGATCCTCTTTAGAAACGACCACCTGCTGGTGGTCTGCAAGCCTCATTTTCTGCCCGTTACTCCGGGCGGCCCCTTTGTGCGGGAAACGCTGCTCAACCGGCTGCAGCTGTATACCGGCAACCCCCATCTGTCGCCGATCAACCGGATCGACCGGGCAACGGCGGGTCTCGTCCTCTTTTCGGTGAATAAAGCCACCAGGGGGAGATACCAACAGTTATTCATGGAGGGGCGGGTTCGAAAGACCTACGAGGCGGTAGCCGAATGCAACAATAATACCGCAGAGACGGAGTGGCTGGTGGAAAACCGCATTGAGCAGGGAGAGCCCTGGTTTACAATGACAATCTGTCCGGGAAAAATCAATGCCCGGTCCCGAATCCGGCTGATCGGCATAACGGGGGTGAAAGCCCGCTTTCGGCTGTTTCCCCTTACCGGCAAGAAGCACCAGCTGCGTCTTCATTTGAGCGGGCTTGGCTTTCCTATCGTCAACGACCGCTGCTATCCGACCCTGCTGCCGGAGCAGCCGGATGACTTCCGCCGGCCCCTGCAACTGCTGTCCCGGGCTATTGAGTTCAAAGATCCGGTCAGCGGCCGGCTGATGTCCTTTACATCTCCCAGAGAACTCATCCCGGCAGCAGCATCCTAGCGAAGAAACCCTTGTTCAGCAACCGCAACCACAGGAACCGCCACAGCCCCCATGGGCGAGAGCCTTGGCCAGGGACTGCACGACTTCCCGATCATCGGCGTCCCGCACACCACTCACCTCGATCCGCAGATGCATCGTTGCCGGCATCAGTTGTAAGCCAAGTGCCTGACGGAGAGGCAAGAGAAGATGACCGAAATACTCCCCGGCCTCATCGGCTGATACGCTGAGAGTCAGGTTCTCACCTTGTTGTTTGTCGTGCAGCACGGTTTCAAATGGACAGAGTCCGCTGCTTCCCACCCCGTAAATAAATTCCATGGTTACCGGTGACTGGGCGAGATTCATGGTATCAGGCGTGCTGCCTGCCAGAAGAGAAAGTGTGATCTTTTTTAATAATTGAGTAGTTGCTGTCAATGGTCGCTCCTTGATTTTCGTCAAATGATTGCGATGTGTTTGGCTTTTTTCTCGCTGTCAGGTGTTGCCCCGGTGTCAGCTTTTGGGCCGAAGGCAAAGAATTCTGCCGGAATCAGTGGAGAGATACAGCCATCCCTCAGGACTCTCAACCACTGCCCGGATGCGTTCCTTAAGGTCCTCCAGCAACCTTTCCTCTTTAATCGCCCGGCCGGCATCGTCCAGGACCACCCTGTTCAAATGCCGAAGAACCATCGCCCCTAAAAACAGGTTGCCCCGCCATTTACCAAAGGCCTTACCCGAATAGAGCAGCAGGCTCCCCGGGGCGATCGAGGGGATATAGACCTTCACCGGGTCGACCATGCCGGGCTTTGAAGTCGCCTCGCCCACCCGAATCGGTCCCCAGTATTCCTTACCGTGGGAGACGATTGGCCAGCCATAGTTTCCACCGGCGACGATAAGGTTGATCTCATCGCCTCCCCGTGGGCCATGTTCAGAGCTCCAGAGCCGGTTGTTGGTCAAATCGTAGGCAATGCCCTGGGGATTACGATGCCCGTAGCTCCAGATTTCCGCAAGACCTTTGCCGTTGGCATAGGGATTATCCTCCGGAATACTCCCGTCAAGGTTCAAGCGAAGGATCGAACCGGCGTGGGTTGTCAGATCCTGTCCGTTAGGCCGATTGCCGCGGTCTCCGACGGTGAAAAAGAGATGCCCCTGCCCATCAAAGGCAATGCGGCTGCCAAAATGGTGCGAGGTGGTGGTTGCCGACCTGGTGACTAGCAGTTCCTGCCAACCCCGAAGCATCTCCCCTGTTATATGGGCCCTGGCCAAGGTTGTCACCCCTCTGCCCTCTTCGTCCTTGCTATAGGTAAAATACACCCAATCGCCTGCTGCAAAACCTTTTGGTACGGCGGCATCAAGCATCCCGCCCTGTCCCTGGTTCCAGACCTTCGGCCCACCTTGCAGAACAGTTCGTTTCCCGGTCGACAGGTGCAGGATGCTGATCCTTCCTTCACGCTCGGTAAACAGCAGGCGGTCGGAATCAAGAAAAGTCATCCCCCAGGGTATCCCCAGGCCACCGGCAATCTCTTCAACCTGGAATTCCATCCCCTCACTGCGGCCGAAAAGAACCGGGCGGGCCAGACATTGCCCAACCAGCAGGATGCTCAACACGAACACGGAGCAGATCTTCTTCCCCATCCCCATATGGCAATCTCCCCGATTATTCACGAAAAGAAACGCTTGTGAGATATAAGGATAACAATTATAGTGGCCGATGCCAGAAAAGAAAATAATTCTTCAACACCAAAAGGGGAGAGAGTAATGGCAACCGAAGATACCAATATACCGGCAGAACAGGCAGATCAGGAAGTGAAGCAGACCGCCTGGTATGATTGCCTGATAGATATTTTCAAGTGGTTACTTGGGACAAGTAATTTTTCCTACGGGACAAAGAAAAAGACTTTAAAAGCTTAGCAAAAATTCTGTCAGCCTCCGGAAATGGCGGGGAAGATGTCAATTTCGTCGCCGTCTTCCACCAGGCTGTTTTTGGTTAACACCTGACCGCGGCGGATGGCAATGATCCCCCAAAGGTCGATTCCTGCCTGTTTTTCGCATAACTCCAACAGAGTTGCCAGGGTGAGTTGCCGGTCAAGTCGGATCTCTATCCTACCGATATCGGACAATTTAAAATTGACACTTACCATTTTCTGGCCAGCGCCGACTCCTCATCGGTGATATCCATCTTCTCACCGGTTTCCGACTGGGCCTGCTCATAAAAGGTCTCGGTAAACCGGTAGTCTTTTGCGGTGATCCCTGCGTCGAGATTGAACTGATGCTCAATTCTGAGTGTTTCCTTGACTATATCGTCAAATTCCTCCTCACTGATCGCAACCCCATAACGGAAACGCACCAAATCGAGCAACGGCGTCATATCGTCGCGGACCGAATAGCGGACGAAGTTACACATCCCCATTGCATCCATGCGTGAGCCGATGACCTGGATTTTCTTCGACAGAGCCACCTTCCCTTCTTTGCTGGTAGGCACCTCTTCATCACGCAGGGTGAAACCGAAGGTGTGATCGGCGCCCATCGGGGAAGACAGATAGGTCATGGCCATCCCCTTGGTGCCCCGGGGTTCATAGGCGGGGATCGCCTGCCCGAGCACGTGAGGTGCATGGCGGACACCGAGCACCTTGGCGGCTATCTTACAACCGGAGGCGAGAATACGGCCAAGGGGTGACAGCGTCCTGACCTCTTCCATCAGACGGATCGCGGCCGCAGTATCACCGAAGTCGGCAAGGCCGGCCTCCATGGCCACTCCGATGGCTGCGCCGACATCAAGGGTATCGACCCCGGCGTCATTGGCGATACGGTTCATCGTGGCGATGGCGTCGAGGTCTTGCAGGCAGAGATTGGAACCCATCAGGGCCATCGTTTCATATTCTATCGGTGAACAGAGCAACTTGCCGTCTTTGTCCGGATAAACATTGGAACACTGAATAGCGCAGGGGTGCATACAGGCGTGTTGGGTCTTCCCCTCCCCGCTGCGGGCCTTGATGGTGTCGTACATGGTCTGGGCGTTGATTTTCTCCGCTCCCTCCATGACCCCGTGCCGGAAGTTACGGGTCGGCAGGACCTTCAGGGCCTGGCAGATATCAACCATCGCCGCCGTGCCGTATTTGGTGAAAAGGGATGAAACAGGATTCTCCTTCAGCAGCTGGACAATCTTCTTTGCACCGGCCTTAAAGGCCTCCTGATCTTTGAATTCCGGTTTCACCTCACCGTCACCGAGAATAACCAGGGCAATGACTTTTTTTGAGGCCATCACCGCGCCAAGGCCGCCGCGTCCGGCATAGCGTGAGCAGACACCATGGGGATCGGAACAGGCGATCCCGGTCGCATAGAGCAGTTTCTCGGCAGTCGGCCCAATCGTGATGCAGCCGGCTTTCAGTCCAAAACGTGCACTCAGCAGGTCGGATTTTTCATAAACGCCCTTGCCGGCCAGGAATTCCCCGTCGAGAAATTCCGTTTTATCCTTGCCGACAACCACAATTTTCCAGCCGCCATTTTCATCTGGTGCATCTTCAAGGACGATACAACGCAAGCCCTGCTGTGCCATTCGCGTACCGACAATACCTCCGGCATTACTCTCCTTGATCCCCCCGGTAAGAGGGCTTTTACCACCGATGCTCAGCCTGTCCGAGCTGGACACGGTCGTCCCGCAAAGCACACCCGTACAGAAGAACAGCTTATTCTTTTTGCCCAGCGGGTCACAATCGGCCGGGACCTCTCTGCTCACCAGCCGGGAGGAGAGAGTCCTGCCGCCCAGGAGGAAATCCTTTGAGGTAAAGGTCTCTGTTGTTGTCTTGCCGGTGGCGGTATTGATTCGCAACATTGAAAACATGATGATCTCCGGAGTTGTCAGCTAGAAATTGATTTGGCAGCTTCCCGAATAAACGAAACTCGTTGCCAGACCATGAGAGCCTCGGATTGATAGTGCATTACTGCGATATTTCCAGGCATATCTTTACCATATAGTTGAGCAACTGAAAAGTTCGTCGCAAGATATGATCGGCAGACTCATTTACGCAAATGTACACAATTAATGTATACTATATAGGTATGCTATTTTTTTATCACAGTCAAGCTTTTTGGGACCGGAGTTTGATATGGAAAAACCATGATGACGTTTGGCAGGCTGGCCCACCGTCCTTAAAAGCAGTTTCCTAAAACCTGTAATATCTTCTGCTACTCGGCGGGTGCATACCACCTGAGCCGCAGGGCATTGCTGACCACGGAGACGGAACTGAGAGCCATGGCCGCACCGCCGATCATCGGATTGAGGGTCGGACCGCCGAAGATAGCCAAAAGACCCGCCGCCACCGGGATACCCACCACATTGTAGGCAAAGGCCCAGAACAGATTCTGGCGGATATTCCGCATGGTCGCCCGGCTAAGACCGATAGCCCGGCCTACCCCGGCCAGATGGCCGCTCATCAGGACAATATCGGCCGATTCCACCGCAATATCAATACCGGTGCCCATGGCAATACCGACATCGGCTCTGGCCAGGGCCGGGGCATCGTTTATTCCATCACCTACCATGGCAACGATCTGCCCCTCTCCCTGAAGTCGCACAACCTCTTCTTCCTTATTATCCGGCAACACTCCGGCTACCACCCGCTGTATGCCTGCCTGATTCGCCACCGCCCGGGCGGTTTTTTCATTGTCCCCGGTCAGCATCACCATCTTGATCCCCATTGTTTCCAGGTCCCGAATGGTTTTCCTTGCTTCCTCTTTCAAGGGATCGGCAACAGCCAGCAGTCCGGCAAGAGTTCCATCGACCGAAAGAAACAATACCGTCTTGCCCTGGTCCGACAGGCTGCGTTCCTCCTGCAGCACCCGATCGACCAACCCGGCAACCCGGTTTTCTCTAAGAAATTCAGCATTGCCAAGCAGCACATCATGACCATTGCCGTCCAGCTGGAGCGACGAGGCAATCCCCCGTCCAAGTGTCGCGGTAAAGGATTGCGGCTCAGGGACGACACATTTCCTTTTTTCGGCTGCGCCAATAATTGCTTCCGCCAGAGGATGCTCCGATCGGCTCTCCGCCCCGGCGGCAAGGCTCAGCAGTATGTTTTCCTCATAACCTGCCAGAGGAACGATGTCGGTCACCTCCGGTCTGCCAAGAGTCAGGGTCCCGGTTTTGTCGAAGACCACGCAACTCACCTTCTGGGCCAGTTCCAGAACCTCGCCGCTTTTCACCAGCACCCCCAGCTGAGCGCCGCGACCGGTACCGACCATGATAGAGGTTGGAGTGGCAAGTCCCATTGCGCATGGACAGGCAATGACCAGCACCGCAATGAAGATGCGCAGGGAAAAACTGAAGCCGGCCCCACCGATGAAAAACCAGCTCAAGCCGGCCAGTGCGGCGATGCAAATCACCGCAGGCACAAAATAGAGGCTGATGCGATCGGCAAGATTGGCAATAGGGGCTTTGGTCCCCTGTGCGTCCTGAACCAGTTTGACTATCCGGGCAAGCATGGTATCCCGGCCGACCTTGCCGGCTACCATGGTCAGCGCTCCGTTCTTGTTCAAGGTCCCGCCAAAGAGCTGGTCACCTTTTCTTTTTTGAACCGGCATACTCTCACCGGTGAGCATGGCTTCATCAACCGCCGACTCGCCGTCGGTAATAGTCCCATCCACTGGAATTCGTTCCCCGGGCCGGATCAGGATACGATCGTCAACCCGAATCTGTTCAACAGGCACCTGGCGCTGTCCGCTGTCGTCGATCAAGGTGGCTGTTTCCGGTGTAAGCTGCAGTAACTGCCTGATGGCATCGGTGGTCCTGGCTTTTGACCGGGCCTCCAGATACTTCCCCAGGGAAACCAGGGCAATCAGCATGGCCGCCGATTCAAAATAGAGATCGTGGGCCCGGGCGACGGGATCGATCCCCAGGCCGATTTCCACCAGATTCCAGGTGGAATAGACAAACGCCGCTCCGGTGCCAATGGCAATCAGGGAATCCATGTTGGGTCCGCCTCGGAGCAGGGCCGGAATACCGTTCAGGTAGAAATTCCTGCCGAGATACAAAACCGGCAGGAGCAGGAAAAACTGGACAGCTGCGTGGGTCAGAGGCGAATGCTCCGGATGCACAATGTCCGGCAGGACAAGGCCGACCATCCTGCCCATCGACAGGGTCATAATCAGCAGGGCAAGAATGAAGGCAGGAATGAGTCTTTGCTTCATTGCTTTCAATCTTTCGGCCGATTCCTGGGTCTTGCCCGCGTCATCCTCATCCGCCGTTGCAACTTCGGCGGAAAACCCCAGCCCGGCAATTGCCTCTTCAATGGCAGCGAAAGTAATCGCCAGAGGATCGTATGCGATTTTAGCCTTTTCCGTTGCCAGATTTACCGAACATTGGCTCACCCCTTCCAGGTTGCCGACCACGCGTTCAATGCGCGTCGAGCAGGCCGCACAATGCATGCCTTTGATATTGGCTTCAATATTTTCTATGGCCATGACTACAAAAATATGCTTGGAAAAAATCGGAATTATCTTTCAAAATTTATTGCTCAACGAAAGAACGGACACATTTAACAAAAAATTCTGCTTTCTTATTAGCATAAGCATCGGTCCGGGCAAAGCAAATAGTCCCGGGCAGAGAGGATGTGTTCCAGGGAGATGACGTACTTGATAGATACAGAGGCAAGGCGGAGGTGGCTGTGTAACGGGTGTGACGAGGAGGGTGAGGAGAGTATTTTTAAGTATCCCAAGACCCCGGATACCTTGATATCATCTCTCCTCAAATCCTCCATACCCGGCCTTCATGGAGAAGGCCGGGGAAGATAATTAGAATTTGTATGTCAGGGTTAAATAGCCGACATTGGCTGTGTAATCCTGATCAAAAAAAACTCCGGTGTAATAATCCCCATTAGGAAGGACAATATTCTGATAATTGGCAAAAGCCAGATCATTATACTCGTATGTTTCATACAGGTACCCTAACGTCATCAACAGTTTCGGATCGAATTCATAGATAGCCTTTGCTTCAAGGGTTTTCTTTACATAATCGTCTGAATCATCGATGTTGACAAGCGACGTGTTGGTGATACTGTTATCATAATTCACTGAACCATCGGATTTTTGATACTGCCACGACAGGTCCAGAGACAGTTTGTAAATAATATCAGGCAGGTTTAGCCCGATCCCGTAGGTCCAGAAATTATCGTCAACCCTTTGCGCGTAAACTGTATCAGCTTGCAGACTGGTTATCCTGTTCGCATCGGTATCTGTCGACTCAAAACCCACAAAGGCGCTTATAGTCGCTTTTCTAAAGGCATGCCAGGCAACGTCAAAATAAACGCTGTTTCTTACGTCGTCGGTGCGGGTTTCACGGTTATCGTCATAGTCATTCTTCTGATAGGTGTAGTCCACTCCAAAGTCCAATCTGTCAATTGGATAGAACTCAAGCCCAACTTTGACTTCATTCATGTTCTTATTGGCTCCATCGAACCTTATTATGCTGTCTATATCGCCATAAGGGTCGTAGACCCCGGTGTAATCGGAATCTCGTTTGAGATATTTGTATTTAATCTTTCCCGTGAGCCAGTCCAAAGAGCTGTTTTTTAACTTGACAAAGAATGTATTGTTGGTCGTTGATTCAGGATTGTCATACCGGTAGACAGGGCCGTCCGTAAAAGCGGGAACGGCAGTGGACCTGTCCATGTAGTCGAATTCATAACCGGCATCGATTTTGGTTCGCATTGGCAGCCGGTATCCCAGCTCTATCCCAGCCGTGTTGTGTTCATAGCTCAAGAGTTCCTTCGCATTGTCACCTCTTGTAGGTGCAGCATCCGCAGGATCGTCTTTATAAGTAATGCGGTTTGAGTTGTTGTACTTTTTCTGAAAACGGTAGTAGAGTTTGGTGTCAAATTTCGCCAGCGGATTGGAAACCAGGGCTGTTGAAAAATTATAATAATCAATATCCCCATCAAATGTTGTCTGGTTCAACGAAGCGAATTCGTCCATTGTTGTGGCGTTGATATTAATTTCGTCAGCCGAATAATCGTTTGACAAGTTGGCATAGCTGCCGGATAAGGCTAATGTCGAATGGAGTGGAAGCCCTCGCCAACTGAAATCAGTTGCCACCTTGCTAAAGGTATTGTCCGGGTCCAAAACTACATTCCGATCAACATTATCAAAAGTTTCATAGGTGAGGAATTTATTGTCATTTTCAAATGAACTGATAAATCCCGAGATTGAAATGGAAATGTTCTCCCCCAGATATCCGGTTTTCATATTCAGATTGTCCGTTGTATAGGATACCGGCAAGGGAAATTCGACAACAGCAAAATTGGGAAAACGTCTGGCACTGAAAGGCCTTGTCCCATCCTGTTCGCGCCGTTCGACCCCAACAGAGAAGAAAAACGGGGTTCCCAACGATGCCTCGATCTCTCCACCGTATTTTTTGTGCTGAACCGTATAGTCAAATACGTTCCAGGTATCAGTGCTTGTCTGGAATGCAGTACCTGCAGGAAGGACCAAATGATTGGTGCCGAGACCGTTGTAAAAGGAAAGGGCATCAAAAGAATAGTTATGCGGCATTTCATTGTAGTAAAAGTTATACTTGAATTTTCCGTATTTGCCGCCGCTTAGATCATATTCTTTGTCGTCCTGGATGAGGTGTTTACCATCCAGTTTAAGAAAATAGTCGTCTTTCAGGACATCCAACCGAAACATGCCGATAAAATCATCGTCAAGATCACGGTATTCCTGAAACTTTGCACTGTTGTTACTGTTAACATCTACTATTTGAACGCCGGCTTCTAGGGAGCCATGGATTTCAACATCATTTGCCACCGCAGACAGAGGAAACCCAAGCGAACAAATAAGAATCGCGGAATAGACTTTTTTCATCATTGTTTACCCCCTTATCTCGTGAAAGACCGTCTGAAGCTTGCCGACCCGTGCATAGTGTGATGACATTCCACACAGCTCCGTGCCGTGAAACGGTTGACTTGGTTTGCCCCTCCGAAGCCTGATGTCCCATTAAGGGCTGCACCGTGATGTGATCTGTCATCATGGCAATCCTGGCAGACAACATGAATCCTTTCTACGAAAAGATTTTCATGGCGGCTACCGTGCGGCGCATGACAAATGAGGCAATTTTCTTCAGCCGGAGGATGAACCCAGACGAATGGTCCACGTTTATCGACATGGCAGGTAAAACAGAGCAGGTTCGGGCTTTCTGCATTGATCATTCCGCGGGACAAGGCGCCATGGACGTTATGGCAATCATTGCATTTTACCTTTCCCTCAAGGATAGGGTGACGGGACTGCTTGCTCACCTGGGCCTTAATATCCCGGTGGCATTTGAAGCAGACCGTCAGCTGATCCGGTTTTTGATTGCCGGAGTGCATGTTGTGGCAGGCGGTACACTGGACATCGTTTTTCTTGTGTTGACCGATATCCCAGTTGATCATATTTTTTTGCTTGGCATGGCATTTAAGACAGACTCCACTCATCTCGTCGGCGCTATGGCCGGCTTCCTTACTGAAGGCAAAAATATCGACGCCACGACCGCCACCCTTTTCTACATGCAAGGCACCTGGACCGTGGCAGGTTTCGCAGGCATCTTGGGATTGGGGACCTTTGATTGATTTTTGGAAATGGACCGATCTGGCATAGCTGGCATATTGTTCCTCATGGCAGTCCTGACAGGTTTCCGCGCCGATAAAACCCTCTTTGTCTTCTGCCGCCTCGGATTTCGTCGAGTAGCCCGACACCAGCATGCAACAAAGCAGGAGCACGCCAAGCGGGAAACATAACGAAATAAAGTGCTTTCTCTTCATAGTTCCTCCCCATTCACCTTTATAATTATTCTCAATCCTTCGCACATTCCACCTCATTGCGCGATTTTAACTACTCTAAAGCCCAACGCATGATGGCCAAAATCGGGGGAAAGCCCCACCCGATGGGAACTTCGTATCCCTAAAGGTCCGTTGCTCCATCCACCACCACGCATGACGCGATATTCTCCAGCTCCACCGTAATCCGGGTTGTCCTTCGGCAGTTTTGTATACGCCTCACTGTTGTAAACATCGTCACACCATTCCCAGACATTGCCCAGCATATCGTAGAGCCCATAACCATTCGACATGAAACTCCCCACCGGTGCTGCGACTGCATAACCGTCGTCGCAGGCAAAGGATGTCCATTTGTTCCATGTTTTCTTGGCCGTTATATCCGCGACATTGGCATATTTACAGGCTTCATTGGGATTATTGCCCCAGTAACGGCTTTGAATCGAGCCGGCACGGGCGGCATATTCCCACTCGGCTTCGGTCGGTAGCCGATATGTCTGTCCGGATTTATGGGCAAGCCATTTTATAAAGGCGGTAGCATCTTCCCAGGAAACGTTGACCACCGGCTGGTTCTCCCCATCCAGAGCCATCTTTTGAGAGGTGCCGCTGTTGTGTTCCGGCCTGAATTTTTTATACTGCGCGTTGGTTACTTCGGTTTTTCCAATGGCAAAATCGGTGACACAGACCTGATGCACGGGTCTTTCGTTAGGATCTCCATCCCCGACGGAATCCCCCATCTGATAGCAGCCGCCCTGTACAGAGATAAATTCTATTCCTGTTGAGGGATCTACATACGAATTTCCTGCATGAGCTGCCGCGACACCGGCAAAGAGTAAAAGAATAAACAACGTACCCGGCATTTTGTAAGTCATCCTGTACCTCCTCCCTTTCGTTGGTTACTGGTATGTCACCATATAGAGACGACACGTATGTGACGCCGTCCATCGCCAAAGAATGCTCCTTTCTCCTTCAGATCAACTCCGCCAAATATTCAAGAGAGGATGGAGCTCATCTTTTTTACCGCGGTTTCCTGCATCAGCTAAGATTTTTGGTCAGGCTCAACCAGTGGAAATCCTGGTTAACCTCAGAAGGCAGCATCGCAACCGGTTTCTTCTCTCGAGAACAGGCCACGTCCAGATCGACAGTCGGTACAGGGCTAACCCGGTTCAACTTCTGCCGTGGATTTTGGTACATAGCATTCCCCCCTCATGCTCTACCGGTTTATCCACCAAAACAAGCCAAAATGCATCCAACCAGATGGGAGATCGCAGATGCATCACGGCCCGAGCTGCCGGAACGTTAGGTTTTTTTGCAGACAACTATCAAAAACCATCAAAACATATATCAATTTAGGTAATGCTTAAATCGTATTCTATTCAAAAAGGATAGTCAATTATCTTTTAATAAATATTATTGTTTTTTCATTGACCTTTTTCCGGCAGTCACTGGCTCAGGGACGCAAAACCCACTCGACAACCTATCGTGCAGATATTAAGGTAATGGCGGTAGCCGAGATAGAAATCAGCCATGTTGAGACATTATGAAAGACGCCCTATTGAGATCTCTCAACTGGTTTCACTCCGAAGAACTACTTTGATTTGGAACTTAGGCGATGTACTCTGGGTAAGAGCAATATTATCTGCAGTACAACAGCCGAAGAATAATCGACTTAATTGAATCAGCGGGATAGATCAGCCCACTGACGGCGACCACAGCCTATGGACAACTCATTGCCAGATAAAAATACCGAGAACCGCACAGTATCAACCATTGGCGCAAGCGATCAGGAGATAATTCTACCGGATACGGATGATGAGAGCACTCAACCGGTCTATCGCTACGTAACCATGACAAACAACCAGGAAATCGCACCTGACCGGGTTCATCTCGAATCTCCGGAGGTAGGCCTCGGTGATGTGGTTGAAATTGAGATTGCCGGCGGTAAGAAAGATTATTTCAGTGTAGATCATCTGGACGAAGACGAAATTACCACCGTTTACCTTGTCCGGGCGCGCAACAGTCTGGGCAAGAGTCTGTTGCTGCTGGCAATTCTAGGTGTCAGCTGGTACATTATTGATTTCCTGTTGCAACAGCTCTTCTAGCTCGCATCCGCGGCCCAAAAGACAGATACCACCTTGACACATCAAGAGTCGAACGAATACTACATTGTAAAGCAGAATCCCGATAATTTTTGCCCCAGGAGAGTTTCATGATCGAAAAAAATAGTTGTCTGCTCGGTTCCGGAGGCTGACCCCCGAAGAGCAACGCTGATGGTCATCAGTTACCGTTACAGATTAATCCCCTTCCGGGCGGCCCCAATACAAAATCCCAGGGCACTCCATTCAATACCGAGGAGATGGAGCGGATTCGAGCCGGGATTAAATACAAATACTCCGCTGTCTCTACATCCGCCGAAGGCTATTTCAAATACCCTGTCGGACATGCCGGAGCAACCCGATTAGGGTATGATGAGAAGCTCCTTTCCGATGTTCCGGATGACTTATTGAAGTCTTTCTGCGGTGTCGGCAACCCGTTTTCCATCAGCCCGATAGATAAAGGCAGCACCGTACTGGATCTTGGTTGCGGTGCAGGCTTTGATCTCTACCTAGCATCCCGCATGGTCGGCGACACCGGCAACGTCATTGGCGTCGATCTCACTGAACAGATGGTTGAAAAGGCTCGTGCCAATCTTAAGACCATGCAGGTGAAAAATGGTGAAGTCCTTGTCGTCTCGTCCGAACTGCTCCCCCTGGCAGACAGCAGTGTCGACATAGTAATTTCCAATGGTGTCATCAATCTCTCTCCCGACAAACCTCGTCTTTTCAGGGAAGCCCACCGGGTCCTGCGCAGTGGCGGCCGTTTGCAGTTTGCCGACATCATTCTTGAAAAAGAACTACCGCCCCACCTTCAGTCGAGTGTCGAATCCTGGTCTCAGTGAATAGGCGGTGCGATCCCCGGGGGGGATCAACTTGCCTTGATGAAAGAAGCAGGCTTCACAGGTGTTGCACAAGTCGCGTTAACTCCGACCAAGACCTCCGAATATACCGTCGGTGCACTTTTCATAGGCCACAAAGCATAGCTTTAATTAAAGTGATGATTATTATGGTTCTAACTATAAACTCAGTTACTTATCATGGAGGAAAGAATGGAAAGCCTGAAAATTAAAGGAATGAGCTGCCAGCATTGCGTCGGCTCGGTGAAAAAAGCCCTGGAAAGCATAGCCGGACTCTCTGAGGTTACGGTGAATCTGGACAAAGGGGAAGCCACCTTTCTTAACAGGAATGCCGATCGTGAAGAGATTAAAGCAGCCATAAAAAAGATCGGTTTTGAGCCGGGAGAATGACTTCTCCTGAAATGAAGCCCATTTTACAAAAAAAATCCACAATCCCGCTCCAATCAGCACTGTTCAAACGCCATACCAACAAACGGCTTCCCTCCGGTCAGGCCTGAGGAAAGAGCGGGCCGGCCTCAACTTTTCACAGGTCCCTCTGGCGGTCGGCGGAACAATTAAGCAGCTATAAAATAATCAGAAGATATCTATAAAGGAGAAAACCATGAAAATAGTCAAGGCGCTGTTGGCGAGTTTATTGTTGGTGGTCTTCGTTGGCGGGTGCGCCCCGATGCAGCACAGAGGAAAGCAAGCAATTCAGCTCCCGCCCGGCACCCTGAATTCCTCGGAAATTATTACGTTATTTTCCGGGAAAACTGTCGAATCGATGCTCGACAAAAGCGGCCGGATCAGTCTCACCTACTACAACCCCAACGGTGAACTCCGCCAGCTGCAGAAGGGCCAGAAAAGATTTGGTACATGGAAGGTCACCGACGATGCGAGGATCTGTCTCCAGTTCGAGGGCAATAAAGAGAAATGCCGGATCATCGTTAAAGAAGGATATGTCTATCGCAAATATATCGTCAAACATGATGGAAATCATGAGAGAATCATCACCTATACCTCGTTCCGTGACGGCAACCTTGTCGGCCAATAAACAGCCCGGCTGGCAGAATACCGGCCATCAGATAGGATCAAACCCTCCGTCTGAACCCGGGTGTGTGAAACTTGGCCTGCATTTTCAATAACATCCCTCATAAAGGGTATACTGAACAATGCCGTTTATGAGGGATACGTTCCTCATCAGTTCTTAAAAAATTTGATACGTTTTCAAGATGTTGAATTCCCCCATATATGGGGATTTTTCCCCAGATGTGGGGGAATGTTTAGACAGAATGAGAATGTCTCTCACCAGCTTCTCGCCAGAATTACCGGACAAATCATTTCACGCTTAGATTAATATCTAAATTACAATCACTTGCGCGATATAGATATCCACAACATATCTTTATCCTGACTGGCACACAGTATGCTACTACAATGTTACAAAGCGGTAGATCAAACGAGGTCCCAGGGATCTTTTAAGTGGGGCTTAAGGTTGAGTATTCGTTGTGCTGAACTTTATTAATCTCGATTGATTTTTAAGTGCCTGCAGTTTGCTAAAAAGACTGTGGGGAACACAGCAGAAAGGCCTCCCCGCCTTCCCGATCTACCCGGGAGCCGGTGGTGGCCGATTTTAGCCTTGGGAGGCCAGTCAATCTCCTAAGGTAAATCATTGTATGACTTTCTGAGGAGGAAGGAATATGAAAACAGCTCAAAAATGCATCAAGTTTGTCCCGGTGTTACTTTGTATGGGTCTGTTGATAGCATCCCAGGCTATTGCGGCCCCCAATGCCGGATTCAGTGAAACCGGTTATATCCAGCGAGCCACGCTGAACGCTGCCCCACGGGGCAGCAATACTCCGGAACACCGGGGGGGAACGCTCTGGGTCAACGGCATACGTATGATCATCCCGGACAACACTGTTATCCAATTCCCGGCCAATACCTTGACCTGGGCGGACATTTTTGATCCGACGGTTTGGGGACCGGTGTATGGCGCGGACGTATCGCCCGTGCCGATCAACAAGCCTCTCCCCGCCCCCGGCAGAACCGGTCTTGCTCTCAATGATCCACAAGTCAATCGCTTCCCCGCCTATGAAGTAAGTGCGGTGGGCAACATCGTTACCGATTTTACTACCGGTACCCAGAGATATATCGTCGGTCTGATCGCTCCTGCGGCGCAGATCGACCTCCACAACCATGCCGGTTACATCAACTATATAGATTACCCCAGCGGACGTTTTCGCATGGGTGGTATTATCGACGACCCTAACTGCGATCCGGCACAAGCTTACGGCGGCCCAACATGCAGTGGGACGCTGGTCGAAATTAACGACCCGGTCGGGAGATGGGGAAAGATCCACAGCCCGGACCAGAGGTTTTCTACCGATACCACCAACCCGACCGTCACTGCGGCTACCGGTTATCCCATGTGTATCCCTCGCGTTAATGACCCTGTGGCGGAAGACGACCCAGACTGTCCGAAAGCAAACCGCCCGATAAACGGAGTCAGCGGTCTGCCTGAAAAAATCTTCACTATGCCCGCTGCAGCAGCACCCGGTGATGGTACCAGCCCCGATCCTTTCAGGATGGTCCCGCTGGCGGTAGGTGACTGGGTTGACGTTGGCGGCACGATCTTCAAGATAGATCCCAATCTTGGCAACGGGATTAAAAACCAATATATCTCTGCGCATACAGTAGCCGCACATCTGGGAATTAGAACAGCCCCGGGAACTGTACCTGCCTATATCCAGACCGAGGAATTCCTATTCGGGGTTGGTGACAGGAACGGCAACCCGACCGTTGCGTTGGACGGCAGCGGTCCAGTAGCACCAGGGGCCGGAGGTGGAATCGCCCAGGAAACCTCGACCCGTGCGGTGCTGGTTGCCTTCACAACCGACCCTACCGGTTTTCCGATAGATACCCCGGGCGCCGCCTCCCTCTTCGGTGTGTACTACGCACCTGACGGAAGCGTCCAGGAAATTCCCTTCCCGAATAATGACCCCGGTACTCCTTTTATCACCATCGACGACAACGTCAGAGGGCGTATACGCTGGGCGACAAGCAACAACGGCAGTACTCTAGGTGTTCTTGGCAATGCCGCCGGGCCCCAGCAGTTTTACCGGGAATATATTGTCCGCTTGTTCTCCGGCTCGACCCAGTTACCGACCCAGCATCCTATCCAGCCCGACGGTTCGGTCGGCGATTTGCCGGGTCTAGTTGCCGGGGAGTATCTTGCCCCGATCTTCGAATATATCTTCGGTGAGGGCACCAATTTCGGCGAGCCGATACCACCCTTTAACTTCAACGACCTCGGCTTCCTGTCCATTGGTGAAGGCGCCGCAGGTCCCGGTGGAGCAACTGGTCCGCTACAACCGTTCCCTGCGTTCGAATAAGGGATACGGTACCAGGGAGAGTGGTCAATACTTATCTCTCTCCCTGGCCACAAACCCGTCGTCTTCAGATTCAGGCCCTGGACAAGCTCGGTAGTTGCTTTGTTCAGGGCCTGTTCCTTTTTCTTTGCTGTTGTTATCCTCCTTCATCATCACCGGGGCTGCTGATCACGGGCTCCCTCTGCCAGGGAGTGGATGTAGTCCAACTATATGGGGAATATTCCCCACTTCTGGGGGAGATCCTCTCTTTATTTTAAGACAATATCCCCAATCTCAGCGATTATAAACTCCTGAGAGCTTCACTAATGAGCACAACATTTTCAATGTATTATTGTCACATCGACTGTTTCCCCACATTAGCAATCAAATACTATACCCTGGCACATTTATTGCTCGACGTGTCATGAAGATTCTAACATTTCGAGGCATATTGATTCATTCTGTGTCAAAGAAAAATTATCGGAGAACTTTTCGAAAATCCCTTTTGTCTTCACGTCCCACAGTGTGGCACATATCGTTGGGCGAAGATTAGCCTGCATTTAACTTTCTGATTTTACCGGTGATTTATCCGGTTCTGAGCAAGATGTATATTGCAAACAATCAACAACAGAACAAAGGAGCGGGAAACTATGAAAACAAGAGGAAAGAAACATCGATTCAGGGCAACTGCACTTGTACTAATGGCCATGGGATTGACTTTGCCAACCATGGTTGCGGTACATAACTCTCAAGCGGCGGGCTTAGCACCGCTGAACTCGGTACAAGTTCCGCTGCCAGACCTTACAGGCTTCGTGATTGATAATACTGCGGCAATCCGGTTGGGCAAGGCGCTGTTCTGGGATATGCAGGCAGGCGGAGACGGAATTCAAGCCTGTGCCTCCTGCCATTTTCAGGCTGGAGAGGATGTCCGGTCCAGGAATACCCTCAACCCCGGCCCTAATGGCCTCCTAGATATAGTTGGGGCTGACGAGCGTCTCATCAGAGCGGATTTCCCCCTAGTTGACACGAATACCGATGATATCGTTGGTTCTCAGGGCATTGCTAAAATGGTGTTCAACGGCCTGAGCGGAGTTCCCAAAGACGATTGTACAGAAGTCACTGATCCGGTTTTCAACAAGGACGGGATAAATGTACGACAGGTAACCGGTAGAAACGCGCCTTCTGTGATCAATGCAGTCTACAACTTCCGTAGCTTCTGGGATGGCCGGGCCAATAATGTTTTTAACGGCGTAAACCCTAATGGACCAACCGATCCGGCTCAAGTGCTACAGGTTATTGGCGATACAGTAATACCGGTTACTGTCGCCATTCCCAATGCATCAATGGCCTCCCAGGCAACGGGACCGCCGATGAGCCCTGTTGAGATGACCTGTGCGGGCAGAACCTTTCCGGATATCGGTCAAAAATTACTCAACCTGCGGCCATTACGGCGGCAAATGGTGGATCCGACCGACAGCGTGCTTGGCGGGCTATCGCGCGCCCCTGAGCAGGGCCTTTCAACAACATATGGTGCAATGATCCAGGCTGCATTTGATCCAAAGTGGTGGGATTCTCCGCAACAGATAGATGGCCATACTGTCATGGAGAATAACTTTAGTCTCTTTTGGGGACTTTCCATCATGCTATACGAAGCCACGCTGGTCTCAGATGATACTCCCCTCGATAGATTTCTCCTTGGAGATACTGCCGCACTCACCCCAAGGCAGAAAAAAGGCATGGAACTTTTTGGTGGAACTGCCCGTTGTCATCAGTGCCATGGCAGGGCTGAAATGACCGAAGCGACAGTCAGTCAGAGCACAGACGACCCTTTAAACGGTTTCTTTAATATTGGGGTTGCCCCAACTGCTGAGGACGGAGGGGATGTCCTGCAACCCGGGCAGGGTATGTTCAAGGCACCGGGCTTACGGAATGTCGAACTCAACGGCCCTTATTTTCACAATGGCAGCGCAGCAACGTTGCGACAGGTCGTCGATTTCTATGACCGGGGTGGAAATTTTCCCGATCAGTTCACCGACGGCGATATCCGGGTTCTTGGTTTAAGCAATGCTGAAAAAAGACAGCTGGTCGATTTTCTGCTGGCATTGACCGATGATCGTGTACGTTTCGAAAAGGCCCCCTTCGATCACCCTTCCCTGATCGTCAAACATGGAAAAAACCTGCCGGCCGTTGGTGCAGCTGGCCTGGTTGAGCCGCTTGTCCCGTTTAAAAAGATGAATCCTTTTCATCAATAGTAATTGGCAGCGAACCGCTATTTTGTGATACGTGGTTACAAATTCAGCAGGGGCCCGGGGCATAACCGTGCCCCTGCTGCTCTCCCGATTACTTTTTTTCTCCACTCCCCGCCCAGAGCGAAATAGCTCCTTGTATTCAGATGTACGCGACACTTTACCTGGATTGCCTGTTTGGTCTGGTTGTCGATGAGACAGGAAAACACTGCGTTTTACTCCGGTGCAAAGCAGTCGTCGCTACCTTTCCAAATTGAAACACCATTTACCCCCATCTTTGGGGAAAAATCCCCAAAGATGGGGGTAAACACGTATATCCCCAAATGATGAATTCATTTGGCATCTTCCTATAAGTTTGGGACAACATTACAGATCCTCTTTATTTACCTAATATTGGGTAGATATAAGACTAATTCTCATTATATACGCACCCTCCCGTTGTTTGGCACGTTGATTGCTTATAAAGATATAACTCCTCAGAAAGAAGGTTGTTGTATTGGTTGGCAGGACAAGCTAGTGGTCCTGCCAACCAAAGTAAAAAGGACAGGACTTTCTCACTTATCCTCCTGTATCTCTCTTTAAATGTTAAACCGGCAAAGAACCGGACATTTAAAAGACGTCAGGATCTCAATGAAGAGAAGGTGTTTCCCTTGCCGGCAGACTAGCACTAAACATTTTGAATGTAATTGTAGGAGAGCCCAAGGAGGAAGAATATGAGAACGAAAAATTTGAGAACAGGCTTGAGGAAAGCCAATCTTCATATCAGAGTACTGTGCAGTGTTCTGATGGTCGTGGCCCTTGCCTTCTCGGCACAGGCAGCCACCCAGGCACCGATCGTCGGTGAGATTATGAGGATTTCGGTTGATGACATCAACGACGTCTATTCACGCGGTATCATACAGGTCGGGGGCCAGGATGTCATAATCCCGGCTAATATGGTGATCGACCTGCCCGCTAATCGGTTAACCCTGCAGCAGTTTTTTACCCAGGCCCCCCCTGCATGTATCCTGACTGGGGAGACTGGTCTTGCCAAGGAAGACGAATGCAACACCAGCCTGACAGGAGGCATAGCATCTATTCTCGCCAATCGAACCAATAACGGCAATGTCATCGCCGGTGAGATCATGCTTGAAAAGGCTACGGAAAGTGTTCTTGGCACGGTCACCTATATCGATCATACCGACGGCTATCTTCGGGTCAACGGTGATCCGGCCGATCCGGCCAACACAGGCACGATGGTCCGCATCAATGACCCTGAAGGACGTTTTACCATCCAGCAGGGACTGGGTGTAGATCCGGCTAACACCTCCAATGGTAGTGCCGATCCACGCTACGGGGTAGATCCGGACAACTATACCGTAACATTTTCTACTGGTTATCCTGCCTGTATTCCCAGCACCGTAACAGGGGTCGGCAATCGTGTTAGCGGCAGTGGACCTGGTGGCGCAGGTGACCCCTTCTGCCCGAGATCCAATCGACCGGCAAATGACAATCCGCCGAATGCCTTCCGTTTCGCCCCCATTCTGTTAGGCGATCACATTGCCGCTGAAGGGAATTTTGAGGTTATCGGTGGCGTCCAGTTCCTCTCCGCCCATACCCTGGTTGTCCACCATGCGTTAGTTACGGTTAACGGCCAGCCCGATTACATCATCTTCGATGAGGTGGAATGGGATGTAGCCGGTTTTAACAACGAACGTATTCGGACGCTGTTCATTGGCTTCGGCAGTCGAGGTGACACTTTGGTCGATATTTTCGCTCTGCACATCGATCCCGAAACTGGTCTGGAGAATGAGCACATTATCGCCTCCACCATCAGTTGCGATGCTGTCGGCGGGGCCGGAGCCTGTACTGCTCAGGGAATAGGTGTGACCGCTCCAGGCATCTTCAAGATCCGTTACGATGTCGACTTTACCGACGTCACTCTTCTTACCAAAAAACCGGAACTCACCCCCTGTCTGTCTCTGGCCGCTTCCAACCTCGCACAAATCGGCCATACCAATCCCTGCACCGGTGGGGGGACGACAATCGGAGAGAACTTTGCTGTCATAAGCCCGATCAGCCGCGACCTCATCGGCCGCACCCGGAATAAGGTTATCGGCAACAACGGCGGCCCCTTTGGCGATGGATTCGACATTCGTGGAAATGCAGCACCCAACGGCGAATACCTGAATCCGGTAGGCATTGGTCATCC
>Ga0210123_1000350_pt1 | contig 29907 bp, 29 predicted proteins | sample Muzzi_PWB_D2_FD_185535 | JGI IMG/M metagenome (GOLD analysis project Ga0210123, IMG submission 185535) | Wetland microbial communities from San Francisco Bay, California, USA, that impact long-term carbon sequestration - Muzzi_PWB_D2 (SPAdes) | ecosystem: Environmental > Aquatic > Marine >... | reverse complement strand
AGACGTTTCCTTATTTTCGCTCCCATACTTCTGATTCTTGTTCTGCTTCAGTCTTATTTCTGGGTGCCGACATACGAACAGCAGACAAAGGGTAACCCAGCGCGCCTTACCGAATACATATCGGGATCCATCGGCGATGCCAGTCTTTTAAACCCCATCCTTGCAGCGGATTCATCGAGCGGCAGCATCAATGACCTTGTGTTCGAGGGTCTTATCGACCGGGACGAGGAACTTCGTTTCAGGGGACGACTGGCCGAATCATGGCAGATTTTTGAAGAAGCCTTCTTTTATGTCAACCCGTCCGCCCGCATACCGGCACTGGGCAACGCCGATGCACACACCCTGGTTGAGTTCATTCAACAAGCCAAAAAGACAGCGCAAGTAGCAGATCCCGACCTCGCGGATTCTCTAAACCGCATCACAAACATTTCCGTTTTTCCGCCTCGAACCTTTACGGTGTCAAAGTCGTTCAAGGATTCAAATACCGGCAAAGAGCAAACCATTGAAATACAGGTGGCAGCGCCTCCAAGGATCAAACTGGTTTTAAATTCAGTGGACCAGGATCTATTCCAAAACTTTACCCATCTTCTCGGCAAAGATTACTTTGAATCATTTAACGGAAAAAAATACCTGAAAAGTGATTCTCAGCTTTCCAAAGAACAATGGGCGGCATTGGGCAAAGAACTGGTACCGGCCATTGAACATAATCCGATTCTTTTGTTTCATCTAAGGCCGAAAGTGAAGTTTCATGACGGCCGTTTAGTGAGTGCCGATGATGTCCGGTTTACGTATGAAGCCATTATGAACCCGAAAAATCTGTCTCCACGCATTTCAGATTACGAACCGGTGAAAACCGTTGAAGTGATCGATCCTTTAACCGTTAAAATCGTCTATAAGCGGCTCTACTCTCCGGCCGTTGGAACCTGGGGTATGGGAATCCTTCCCGAGCATTTGCTCAACACTCAAGCCCTCCAAAAAGAAGCTCTTCGTCTCGGCAAAGATCCGAAAACCTTTACCCTTCGTCAGAGCGCGTTTAACCGGCATCCTGTGGGATGCGGGCCATTCAAATTTCAAACGTGGAAGTCGGATCAGTACATCATCCTGGATCGTTTTAACGATTACTGGGAAGGACCGCCGAACTATCAACGTTATGTCTATCGGATCATTCCCGATCTTCTGACCCAGGAAATGGAATTTTATGCCGGTACCATTGATAGTTATGGGGTTCAACCCCATCAGGTCAAACGCCTGGAAAAAGATCCGCGATTCCAGAACTTTTCCGGAGTGGAGTTTGGATACACCTATATCGGTTACAATATGAGACGCAAGCCCTTTGACGATCCCCGGGTAAGAAGGGCCCTTGGCATGGCCATAGATGTCGAAAAAATCATTAAGTATGTGCTTTACGGCCAGGGCGAACGGATTACCGGACCCTTTGTCAAACAGACCGACTATTACAACCACGCCATCAAAGCCCTTGCCTATGATCCCAAAGGCGCGCTAAAGTTGCTGGAGACAGCCGGTTGGAAACGAAACAAGGACGGCCGGCTTGAAAAGAACGGCAAACCATTTAAATTCACATTGATTACCAACAGCGGCAACGACCTTCGAAAGTCCATACTGGCCATTGTCCAGGACGCGTGGAAACAGATCGGCATCGACGTTAATACCGATCTTTTGGAATGGTCTGTCTTTATCCAGGAGCGCGTGTATAAACTCGACTTTGATGCGGTGGTTCTGGGATGGCAGATGGGCATTGAACCGGATCTTTATCAGATATGGCATTCGAGCCAGGCCAATCCCTATCAGCTCAATTTTGTCGCCTATAAAAACAAAGAAGCAGATGATTTGATCATCAAGATCCGGCAGGAATACAATCATCACCGGCAGATCGAATTCTGTCACAGGCTGCACGAAATTATTGCCCGTGAACAGCCCTATACATTTCTTTATGTGGGCAAATGGACCGCTGTTTTGGACAAACGCATCGTCATCAAAACTGTCGATGATACCGGAGCCATACAGTATGAAAAAATAACACCCACCAAAACCGGTAATTACCGTTTCTATTTTAATAAATGGATTAAACTTCCGCAAGTTCCCAGTTTTATGGACAAAGGATAGACCATGTTATCATTTATCGGACGCAGCGTCGTTCAAAAAACCATTACTCTTTTTTTTGTCTCCATTGTATCTTTTTTGATCATTCATCTTGCTCCTGGAAAGCCGAGCCAGGTGGATCCTTTGAATCCCAAGTTTACCCCCGAAGTCGTGGAACGATTTATAAAAGAGTTTCACCTGGATAAACCCCTTTACATTCAATATATATATTTTTACCGGGACCTTTTTACAGGAAAAACCGTTTCCTGGAAGGACAATCAATCGGTTCTTAAAAAGATTTGGGAACGATTTTTAAACAGTCTGCCCTTGTTTATTGTAGGCACCCTCATTACCTGGACCCTTTCATTTCCGGTGGGAATCCGGTCCGCTATATACAGGGGCGGGATCTACGACCGAACAACCACCTTCTTATCGTATCTATTGATTTCGATTCCCGGATTTTTCTTTGCTTACGTGCTGATCATATTGGTCGTCACCTACTTTCATGTTCCGGTGATCGGCATGGAAACCTTCGGCATCGGACACCCATCGGCATCCTATCTGATCATGGACCGAATCTGGCACCTGCTTCTTCCTTCCGTGTTGAGCGCAACGGCCGGCATTGCCGTCTTGTCGAGATACGTTCGAAGCCAGATGCTCGAAGTGGAAGGCCAAGATTATATCCGAACCGCCAGGGCCAAGGGGCTTTCTTCGGAACAGGTGCACTATAAACACGCGCTTCGAAATGCGCTGTTGCCCTTTGTCACCATGTTCGGCCTCATTTTGCCCACACTGATCGGAGGCTCGGTGATCATCGAATCTATTTTTTCCTGGCCCGGAATGGGACGAATGGCCTATGAAGCCATCCTGGCCAGGGATTACCCGATCATTCTGACAGTCAATTTTGTTTCAGCTGTCCTGGTGCTGGCCGGCACCTTTATTTCAGATTTGCTTTATCTTGTTGTCGATCCGAGGATACACTTGTAATGAATCCGGCAGAAGAAACCATAAACACAACAGATTATGTCGAAGCCCCACCGGCGCCAAAACGGACCCGGATGCAGGAATTTAGACGCACACTGGGCCAAAACCGGCTTGCCGGTTTAGGATTTATTATTTTTTTTCTTTTTTTCTGCTGTGCCGTAACGGGCCTTGTCCTGACGTCAGGTTCAAAGCCCGCATTCGATCCTTCTATGGTTCGTCTTGAGGAAAAGCTGCGTCCGCCGTTGTCCAAACCGAACCTTAAAGCCTTACGTCCCGACCAAGTTCCGGTCTTGAATGTCTACCTCATGGGAACGGATGATCTGGGACGAGATGTTTTTTCAAGAATGCTTCAGGGGGCTTGGGTTTCTCTGACCGTCGGTTTTGTAGCCGTCGGCATATCGGTGCTTATCGGGATATTTATGGGTGGCATCGCGGGATATTTCGGACAACACCATATTAAAACGGTCCATATTCTGTTTTTTTTGTGTTTGATTGGGGGAACAGGTCTGATAATCGCAAATTTTACCGTTATCGGTACCGTGATTTTATTGCTCTGCCCTGCATACATTTTTTATTCTCAATTAACCCGGCACGGATCAACAGAAAAAGAAACACCGGCCTTAAAAGCGATGCTTCACAGCAATGCGGTTTCCGTTGATACCCTGATCATGCGAATCGTGGATATCATGCTCTGTTTTCCGAGCTTTTTTCTGATTTTAACGGTGGTCGCCCTGCTTCCTGCGAGTATATACAACATTATGATCGTCATCGGGCTGACCAGTTGGATGGGGACCACACGGTTTGTCCGTGCTGAGTTTTTGTCATTGAGAGAACAGGATTTTGTGGCAGCGGCAAAGGCTCTTGGTCTTAGCACTTTCAGAATTATCTTTCGTCATATCATGCCCAATGCCGTAGCGCCGGTGCTGGTCTCGGCCACCATCGGCATTGCTTCTGCTATTTTAACCGAAGCCGGCTTGAGCTTTCTTGGATTCGGTGTGCCCCCGCCCCATGCCACCTGGGGAAACATTCTTTCCAACGGCAAAAACTTTATCTTTGATGCACCCTGGTTGACCTTTATGCCCGGAATTGCAATCCTAATTGTCGTGCTCTCTTTTAACCTTTTTGGCGAAGGTCTCAGGGATATCTTGAACCCCAAACTCAGAGAAAGATATTAAATGATCGATAGACGACCGACAAATGACTGGCCTCTTCTTTGCGTCGAAAATTTAAAAGTCTATTTTCAAAGCAACGGCGAACGCGCCCGTGCGGTGGACGGAATCAGTTTCGAAGTCCGGGAAAAAGAGACGGTCTGTATTGTCGGAGAATCCGGATGCGGGAAAACCGTTTCCGCACTCAGCATTCTCGGCCTCATTCCAACGCCGCCCGGAGAAATCGTCGACGGCCAAATTATATTTTCCGGACAAAACCTTATAAAGCTCGATGAAAAGGAAATGCAAAAAATCCGCGGGAATCATATCTCCATGATTTTTCAGGAGCCCCTCACATCCCTGAATCCTGTTTTCACCATCGAAGACCAACTCGGTGAAGCCGTCAAAACACACAAATCCATCAACGCGGAGGAACTTAACCGATATTGCATTCAACTCCTTAACGACGTGGGCATTCCATCCCCGGAACAGCGACTTAACGACTACCCCCATCAACTCAGCGGTGGGCAGCGTCAGCGGGTCATGATCGCCATGGCTCTTTCGTGTGATCCGGATCTCATGATCGCCGATGAACCGACCACTGCCCTTGATGTTACGGTACAGGCCCAGATACTCAAGCTGCTTAGATCCATTCAACAAAAACGGTCGATGTCGATTCTGTATATTTCCCATGATCTCGGCGTGGTTTCGGCCATTGCCCATCGGATTTATGTCATGTATGCGGGGATCATTGTTGAGCAGGGCAATACAGACCAAATTTTTCGCTCTACCCGACACCCGTATACACAGGGCCTTTTGGCATCGCTTCCCAGCCTTTCGAAACGAGGCAAAAGACTTTACAGCATCCCCGGCAGCGTGCCGAACCCGGCGTATAAACCCGCGGGGTGTCCGTTTCATCCGCGGTGTTCCCATGCCATTTTATCCTGCCAGGATGAATTTCCCGAAATGTGTGATTACGGCGAGGGACATCAAGCCCGATGCCCGGTATTATTTAAATCTAAAGGGTACAAAGGGCCAAATGAAATGCTTAAAAATACAATGAGTTGAAAGTCTGCTAACAGCCATGCAAACTAGTTTTGAGATATATGGAATCAAAGAACAAAAATGATCACTCCATTCTTCGCATAGAAGGCTTGAAAAAATACTTTCCGGTTCGCCGAGGATTTTTGCAAAAAATCCATGGATGGGTAAGGGCCGTGGACGACGTGAGCTTTGAAATCGAACGGGGTAAAACCATGGGTCTGGTGGGAGAAAGCGGTTGTGGAAAAACAACGGTTGCCCGCCTTATTTTGAAACTACTGGAATCGGATGAAGGAAAAATTATTTTTCAGGCTCGCGATATCAGCCGATTTTCCGAAAAAGAGATGAAGCCCTATCGAAAAGAGATACAGATCATTTTTCAGGATCCATTCGGATCTTTGAATCCCCGAATGACCGTCGGACAATGCATTGAGGAAGGGATTCGGATTTCGGGCATCAAACACGCATCACGACGTAAAGAGCGCCTTGAGGACCTTCTGAAAATGGTGGGCATGTCACCGGACAGCGCGGACCGATATCCCCATGAATTCAGCGGAGGCCAGCGTCAACGCATCGGCATCGCCCGGGCCTTGAGCGTTGAACCCTCCCTGATCGTGTGCGATGAACCGGTTTCGGCGCTGGATGTTTCCATACAGGCACAAATCATCAACCTTTTAAAAGACCTGCAGGATCAGCTGGGGCTAAGTTATCTGTTTATCTCTCATGATCTTAATGTTGTAGGGTATCTTTGCAACACCATTTCCGTGATGTATCATGGGCATATCATGGAGTTTGCACCTTCGGAAGATATTTTTAATCATCCCTGTCACCCCTATACCATATCGTTGCTATCGGCGATTCCAGATCCGGACCCGGATAAAAAATGGTATGTTAAATTGTCCAATGGTCCTATCTCCGATTCAGATGGTGTTCTCGAAGGATGTAAATATCAGGATAGGTGTTCCATCGCTGAAACAGCTTGTCGGAAAGACAGGATGGTTTTCGAAAAAGTCGGAGAAAATCATTTTGTCCGATGCTGGAAAGCTACTAAAAATATTTAGTATGACATGGAGGAAAAAGTATGGAACCTGTATTGTTTGAAAAGGAAGGACCCATTGGATGGCTGACATTGAATCGACCGGACACACGGAATGCACTATCTCTTGAAGTGATGAATGATATGCTCGGTAAACTAAACACCATCGAACAGGATCAGAATATTCATGTTGTCATTATCAGGGGAAGGGGGCCTGCATTCTGTGCCGGACACAACCTCAAAGATATGGCCGGGGCGGACCTGGATATTCAGCATTTTCATACCATGTTTTCGGTATGCGCGAAGATGATGCAAACCCTTCATAAACTTCCACAACCCGTCATTGCTCAGGTTCACGGCATTGCAACGGCGGCAGGATGCCAGCTTGTTGCCGCCTGCGATCTTGCCATCGCAGAAACCGGCGCCCAATTTGCCACGCCTGGCGCAAAAATTGGCCTTTTCTGCACGACCCCTGCTGTTCCGCTGGTCAGAGTTGTTGGAAGAAGAAGAGCCATGGAAATGCTGTTGACGGGTCGATTTATCTCTGCTGATGAAGCTGAAAGGTTCGGCCTGGTGAATCAGGTCGTCTCTCCGGAGAAGCTTTCCCAAGAAACCAAAAACCTGGCCATGGAAATGGCGAAATACAGCCGGTATACCCTATCTTTCGGCAAGCAGACATTTTACAGCCAGGTAGATCTAAACGAACCATCTGCTTACGAATATGCAACCCATGCAATTGCTATGAACTGTCTGGATATAGACGCTCAGGAAGGGATAAAGGCCTTTCTCGAGAAACGAGCACCTGTGTGGAAAAATCGACAAGAATAAAAGGGACGAGGGGTCCCTCGTTCCTTTTGTTTTATTGGAAAAAAATTCTATCGCTTTGAGAACTGGAAGCGGGCACGGGCACCTTTTTGCCCGTATTTTTTTCGTTCCTTGACCCTGGCATCACGCCGAACAAATCCGGCTTTCTTCAATGCCTTTCTTAAATCTGGATTGGCCAGCATCAGTGCCTTGGTAATGCCATGCCGAATCGCGCCGGCCTGTCCCGCGACACCGCCACCGACAACTCTGCCTTTTACGTCAAACGATTCAAGGGTATTGGTCAAAACAAGCGGCTGCCTCACCATCCCTTTTAAGGACTCAATCTTAAAATATTCATCGACGGGCTTGTTGTTGACAACAATTCCACCGCTTCCCGGTGTTAACCATATTCTGGCAACGGAAGTTTTTCTTTTTCCGGTTGAATAATAAACGTTTTCTTTTTCCATACAACTCCCCAATAATTAAAGATTATAACGCGGTTTTATTAAACTTCAAGAATTTCCGGTAGCTGAGCCTCATGAGGATGTTGGTCTCCTGAATAAACCTTCAATTTTTTAAACAGTTTTCTCCCCAGTCTGTTCTTCGGCAGCATGCCCTTAACGGCAAACCGAATGAGATCTTCGGGTCGTTTTTCCATGAGTTTTTTGGCTGTGATGGTTTTAAGGCCCCCGATGTAGCCGCTATGCCGGTAATAATTTTTCTGATCCCATTTCCTTCCGGTGAGGGCAATCTTATCCGCATTGATGACAATAATCCAATCCCCGGTATCCACATGGGGGGTAAAAAGCGGGTTGTGTTTTCCTCGAAGGCGGGCGGCTACGGTGCTGGCGAGTCTGCCCAGAATCGCATTTTCGGCATCCACCAGACACCATCGTCCCTGGTTGTCGGTATCTTTTGCACTATATGTGTACTTTTTCACCTGTTTTTCTCCTTTGAATAAAACCCACTAAATATAATAGAAAATATAAATGTGTCAAGGGAAAAATCGCAATCCCAGCCAGGATTTGACACTAAAGCTAATTTCTAATATATATTTAAAGCATGTTGGTTTTACAAGGAATTTCTGTGTGATTAATTTTTTTGGGGGAAATAGGGTGCAGCCCGATGGAATATTTAGAAACCGAAGTAAAATTTTACTTGCCGAGTATAGATTCTATAAGAACCCGCATGATTGACCTTGGCGCTGTTTTTAAACATCGGACTTTTGAAACCAACATACGATTTGAAGACGCTGAAAAATCGCTGATTCAAAAAAAATCCCTGTTGAGACTACGTAAGGATAATAAAATTACGCTAACGTTTAAATCCGAACCACCCTTTAAAGACCGTCAATTTAAAATCTTAAAAGAATTCGAAGTTGAAGTCAGTGATTTTGACACCATGGAACACATCCTGAAATCTTTGGGATTCAAGGAGGAACAAGTCTACGAAAAATGGCGTGAAATTTATGTGTTGGGCGATACCCACCTTTGTCTGGACACCATGCCCTACGGTGATTTTCTCGAAATCGAGGGTAAAAAAGAATCCATCCAACTGCTGGCTTCTCAAATCGGTCTTTTGTGGGAAAAACGGATTCTTCTGAACTATCTCGCGATTTTTGATATCATAAAGCGCCAATTAAATCTTTCGTTTTATGATGTCACATTCGGTAACTTCAACAATATCCGAGTTGATATGGCACCATATCTCAAGCTGATCGAAGCGGATGCCCATTAAATTATAAAAAAATGCCATGTTTTCCGTTTTGACTTTAAATTTACGTTTTGGTCTGGCTGATGACGGTGTCAACAACTGGCGATATCGGAAGATGGGCTTTCAGCCTTTTCTTGAAAAATATCGTAAGGATTTTATAGGTTTTCAGGAAGCAAATGACTTCCAGATTGATTTTCTCCATAATATATTGACGGAATACAACATTATCGGGAAGCGAAGCCCTTCACCATCTTTCTGGCAAAACAACATTATCTTTTATCAAAAAAAATGGCACTGCATCCACTATGAGCATTTTTTTTTGAGTCCAACCCCCTCGATGCCGAGCCGTTATCGCAAAAGCATCTGGCCGAGACAGTGCACCATCGGTATGTTCAAATCAGACCGCCGACAAGTGATATGTATTAATACGCATCTTGACTTTGACGCTTTGGTTCAGGTTAATAGCGCCAAACTGATCATAGACCGTTTGTCGCATCTTCCCAATGATGTCCCCGTGATTCTCATGGGAGATTTTAATGCGGCGCCTTTCAGTCCCTGTTATAATATTTTCACGGGTCATGATGATACACCATCGAAAAATGAAGGCTATTTTAAAGACGCTTTTATAAAGCCTCTTACGGGGACCCACCACGGATTTACCGGAATTACAGACAAAGATCCCATTGACTGGATTCTCTTTCGCGGAAAGATCACGTTAATAAACAGCAAGGTCATTCAGGATACCTTTAAAAATATTTACATATCCGATCATTTTCCCTTATGTGCTCAATTTACTTGGGAAGTTAAATCCTAAACATTATGGCTTGTAACCGGCCGGCAAACGCGCTATAGCATTTTCCACAAAAAATTTCTTTCGGTCTGCAACGTCAAGAGAATATTATGGGTCTTCTTTCATCACGTATGTCCATCACACGCTATCAGGTTACGGGTCAAATAGACGGTTCTGTTCATGAAACCGTCTACCAGGGTCTCAAAAAACATGCGATTCCAAAAATCGAGGATGACAGCTCTGAAGCCACCGTCGGCTGGACGTCCGTCGAAACTCCGTATGCACCGGATTTTGAGGGCTATTCATTTGTTTTTGGTACCCATATGGTGTTCGCTCTACGGATCGACAAAAAGTCCATTCCGCCGAAGCTCATTCAGAAACATTATGCCCTTTACGTTGCCAAACGCCTGGCAGATACGGGCCGGCATTATTTATCCGGCAATGAAAAAAAATCCATCAAAGATCATGTCGTCAACACCCTTGTCCATCGGATTCCGGCCGCACCGAATGTGTATGATGTGGTGTGGGAGTACGATACCGCCTCTTTGTGGTTCTTTTCCAATCTAAAGGCAGCCAATGAAGCTTTAGAGACGCTTTTTATCAAATCCTTTAATCTTCAGCTGATCCGCCTGTTTCCCTACACCATGGCCGATCGAATGGCCGGACTGTCGGACCAAGAACGCGATGTTTTACGAAAACTGGAAAAACACCGATCTGAGGAATAACTGATGCTGGATATTGCCGTCGCATATAACCGTTACAAATTCCTGGGAAACGAATTTCTGACCTGGCTGTGGTTCATGATTGAAACCGATCATGGCTCGTTTCGCCAACATGACCCGGATCTTGTATCGTTAACCGTCGGAAATCGGCTGGTCCTTGAAAACACTCTCCATAATGCCAAAGAAACCGTCACCATTAGAGGCGATAATGCCAGCCTGGAAGAAGGATTGGTGGCGCTTACAAAGGGAGCCGTGGTTACTGAAATACACCTGTCCTACAAAACCGGCTCTCAAAACTGGGGATTCAGTCTCAAAGGGGAAAGCCTCAACATATCCAACCTGAAACTCCCGGAGACCGGGCCGGTGGAAACGCCGGATGACCTTGAAGGCGTTGTTCTCGAGAAGGTATATCTGATAGAAAAGGTTATCGGGTTTGTGAACCGTCTCTTTTCTCATTTCGTTCATCTGCGGTTATCGAATACATGGGACCACGAAACAGCGGCTAAAATCCACAAATGGGCGGCATCTAAATGATGAGGCGGGAAGTTTGTCATACAACTTTTTTAGTTTGTAATCAGGAGGCAGTCATTTCTTTGAAAGCTTATTAGCGGAATGGATGATTTTTTTTAAAACGGGTGCACACACCATGTCACCCTTCATCCCCACATCGATACCGGATACCGTTTTAACCGTTCCCAATTTGTTTTCCCGGATAATATGGGCTGCCAATTTCATCTGCAATCGTCGCGCATCTTGCGGTGACATGTCCCAGGAATGTGAGAGACAAGACATATCTTAAATCAATCACCCTTTGATGAGGTCATCATGAGTGGACCTTTTCCTGTCAGAAAAAACTTTATCCAGTCAAAACCAAATTTCATCAACTCAACATCCGATTCCCGCAATCGGCTGATTTTATCCTGGCGCACATTAAATCTTGATAAAAAAGTACTTTCAAAAACAAACTTTTTAAATTCATCAACATTAAAGCAAGCCATAAATGCCATTTTAAAGGCAGGATTGTCGATCCCTTGCGGGCCCCATGGATTTGCCCGAAACAGGGTATCGATATCGACCCACAAATCATTCATCTCATTGTATAACTGAATCTGCTGATCCTCAGCCCACTCTTTTATCGTCCATTCACGAGGTTCTTTGTGGCCCATGCAGTAGGAATCTTCGGCAATGAAATACAAAACGGTTCGTTCTACCTCATCGCCGGTTCTTGCCACCGCACGCTCCAGCGGATACGCTCGGCAGGAAAACGGGCGGTCTTCGTATATCATACAGCCTTTTATTGACAAAAACGGGCACCATTTCTCTTCATTGTCCGCCATTTTCAGCATAAGACTCGGAAAATAAGGATTGTCTCTAATGGCTTGAAACGTATACTGTTCCAAGAACTGATCTGATGAAATGCCGAGCCGGTTTTTCATACGGATGACATCATATGGATAAAGATACATGTCCGCATCTTTGCAGCAACGGGTAAAACATGTTACGCCGGGGTGGCAATCAAAAGAAAATGTGTCTGCCGTAGGACGTCTGCTTCTACTGCCGGTTATTGGAAGGGGTGTTTTTTTCATCTTTAAAATTTTCGCGCTCCTATCATTCCGGTAATCTGTAGCTGAAGAACAGGCACATGCATGCCGCGATCAATGATACCCAAAAAACCGAAGTAACACCCTCAACAACCGCTTCCCGAAGGACTTTTTGAACATTTTCCGTGAGAAGGGATTGTATCTCCGGTCGAAATAGTCCTTCGATGCTCTGCTGTAAATGGGTGGAAAGAGATGGATGAATTCCGCCATCAATTCCAGGCACTCTCAATACGTCCACGGCTGTCTGAAGCCGAGCGGTTACAAAACTCCCTGAAATACCGATACCAATGGTCCCGCCAAGGGTCCTGCTGAATTGATGAGAGGCGGTAGCAATCCCCAGATCTTCTACAGGGAGGCTGTTCTGCACGATGAGAAGTGTGGAAATGGATACAAAACCCATTCCGAGACCCGCAATGGCCAAAACAATGGAACAAGCCGTTAAAGACGTAGTAATTGTAAATGTGAGGGTCAAACCACACCCGGCCAAAAGCAGAACCGCGCCCAACAACGTACTTGGTCTCTCTTTCAGTAAATGGACAATCTGGCCGCAGAACAATGCTCCCATTGACCATCCCAGGCTTAACGGAACCATGGCCAGCCCCAATTGAGCAGGGGTTTTCCCCAGAGCACCCTGGATAAAAAGAGGACTGTATGCCGAGAGTGAAAAAATAGCAATGCTTGCAAAAAATGCTGAACTGTTGGCGATACCGAAACCACGTACTTGGAAACATCCAATGGGCAGAATCGGTTCCTTTGCATGGCGTTCGATGATATAAAAAACCACTCCTGAACACAATGTCAATATAAAAAGTCCAAAAACTTGAGGTGATGTCCATGGATACGAACGCCCTCCCAGCAAAAAGGCTGTTAGCAATGCCAATATGGTTGTTGAAAGCGTTAAAGTGCCCAGATAATCGATGGAAGCATCTTTTTTCTTTTCACGGGTTTCCTCTAAATACACACCGATTCCGATGAGGGCGACAATTCCAAGGGGAATGTTTATATAAAAAATCCAGCGCCATGAAAAATAATTGACAATAAATCCGCCCAAAGTGGGTCCCAAAACACTTGATAAACCCCAGACGAAACTGATTAGCGACATCATTTTGCCCCGTCGTTCCGGTGGAGAAATATCCGCCAGAACAATATAGGCCAGGGCAAAATTACCGCCTGCGCCCACGCCTTGAATCGCTCGAGCAACGGTCAGCTGGGCCATGCTGTGAGATATCCCCGCACAAACCGAGCTGATTAAAAAGATGACGATGGATATCACATACAGTCTTTTGCTGTTAAACAGGTCACAGAGTTTGCCGAAAATGGGAAGAGCCACGGCACGGGCAAGGAGATACACCGAAAATACCCAGCTGTAGAGCTGTATTCCGCCAAGATCCGAAACAATGGTTGGCATGGCCGCTCCCATTATCAACGTATCTAGAGCGCCGAGAAAAAGCGCAAGCAGCGCGGATAAAATCACATAAATTCGTTTTTTTCCGCTTATAAGAATCTTCCTTGCTCCATTTCGTTGGCTTCCCGACGGAATTTTGTCCGGTGAGAATTAAAGATCGCTCACAAACGATAGAGACACTAACACACCAAAATCTCACTTTCAATTCATATCCTTATTATGAAGGCCTCCGACTCGTGAAAGATTCAGGTGAAACGATTTTATGAACCTCTTTAAGACGGAAGTTCGGGATATTATCTTTTATTTTTATAACTTATGCTTTTTTTTAAAAAAAGGATGGACATTGGAACAAAATTTTATTAAAATTATAGATATTTGTCCTGCCCGAAAAAAATATGAAAACGAATTCATACAACAATAGCTCAGACAGACGGCCGGAATCCAGAACCATACTGGATCGCTATTACAGTGTTGAATTTCAACTACAAGATACCGGAAATGTCTATCAATTTAAATTACGGGACATGTCATCCAAAGGACTGGGCATTCTGGTGAACAAAGATTCTGCAGTATTGAAGCATTTAAAGGTAGGAGATACTGTGGATATGAAATATATTCCTCCGGAATCCGCAGGCTCGTCTGAATCGGTAAAAACACAAATCGCACATATTACCCAAAAAGATGAAGATCCGTTCAAAGGTCATTTTCTCATCGGTCTTTTAATCACAGAAAGAGCAATTATTGATCCCTTACACCCAACTTCAACTTAACATAACAATATTCTTTGGTTTTCTTAATAAATTCTTCCCCCGGTCTGCTGTCCCGCGAAGATTCATCCTCTTTCCCATGTTTGAATAAGCGTCCGATATAGCCAAAGATCTTTTTGATGCCCCCAAATCTTCGGCAGCAGCCAAATCATCAACCCGATAAAAAAGTTTTTGATACGCATGAAGATGGAGATCGGCAACCATCCAGCGTCATTCCATCTTCATGCGTTGTAATTACAAAACTTTTCGATGAATTTACTTAACCGGCGTAAATTCAACCCTGCGGTTTTTGGCCCGGCCTGCTTTCGTATCATTGCTGGCCGCCGGTTTCGTAAAACCAAACCCCTTGGTGGTAAGTCGTTTGGGATCGATTCCCCTGGTCACCAAATGATCCTTTATCGCTTCGGCCCGTTTTTCTGAAAGAGTCATGTTATACGCTGCGGTTCCGGTATTATCTGTATGTCCGTCGATCTCGACGGTGAGATCAGGATTTTTTTTCATTATCAAAACCGCATCATTGAGCATGGGATATGATTCAGACTTTACTTCTGCGCTGTTAATATCAAACAGCACTACCGCAGCATAGGTCCAGCATCCTCTTGCATCAACCGTAGCCCCCATGGGCGTATTGGGGCATTGATCCAGATTGTCCGGTACACCATCCTTATCACTGTCCATGGGCATTGCAACCGGCTTGGGAACAGGTTTGGGAGCAGGTTTGGCCAGAAATACGCTTTCCACAAATCCGGCCAGGCTCGACGAGGTAGCCAGGCTGTCGGTGGTGGTTGATATTCCACAACCGCTCGTTTTGGCAATCTGTTCCAGGCTTGCCTTTCCACCAGGATCATCCCCCACCTGTACCGTATCAATGCAAAGTCTGTCACCGAACTGGCCTTTTAAGGCCTCGGCAGCCCCTACCGGTGCATGATCCATATCGACCCCATCGCTAACGATAACGATCGCAATGGGACCTTGGGCCGACTTCAAGTCTCCACCGGCAGCGGCCATGGCTTTGGCCAGGGGAAGCGAAGTATCCCCACCGGGCCCTTTCACGCCGTTTAAGGCTGATCCAAATTCTGAAGTCGAATACGGCGTTACTCCATATACCAGCATGGTCGATCTGTCCGGTAAATGGGCAAAGTGGCCGAATGTTCGGAGTGCGCCGTCATATTTTAATTCCGGAAGCGTCTGGTTCATCGCCATTAAGAAATTTTTGGCAATGGTCGCTTTGGCTTGTCCATGGTATTTATCCGCCATGGTAGAAGATGTGTCCAGGATGACGACAAAATTGTTTACCTTGGGCACATACTGATCCGCTTTAAACATATACGGTGTAAAAACCGGTGCTGTCGTTTGAACCTGCTGGCCTGCACAACTTATCAGCAGAACACTGATCATACCGACAAAGAGCCCTTTAAAAAAATGCTTTTTCATTTCCTCCTCCTTTTTTTTCAATCCTTTTTTAATATAATTACAAAGTAATTAACCCACTGTCTCTATTTATTTTTCATCGTGTTTATACACATGTACATCGCGCTGTGGAAAGGGTATGCTGATACCCTCGGCGTCAAAGCTTTTTTTAATATTTTCAGTAAGTGCGGTGTAGACACCCCAGTAGTCGGCGGCCAATACCCATGGGCGAACCGCAAAATTTACACTGCTGTCAGCCAATTCGACGAGCATGATCGCTGGTGCAGGATCTTTCAAAATGCGTTCCTCTTTTGCCAATACATCAGATATCACTTTCTTTGCATGATCAACATCATCCCCATATCCGATGCCGAACACCAAGTCTACGCGTCGGGTTCCTTTGGCCGAATAATTCGTAATGTTGCCTGCGGTTAAACTGGAATTGGGTATAATGATTGTTTTATTGTCGGGTGTCAGCAGCTGTGTGGTAAATATATGAATCGCTTCAACGGTTCCCGCAACCCCTGCTCCTTCAATAAAATCACCAACCTTGAAGGGCCTAAAAATGATCATCAAAAAACCGGCGGCAAAGTTTGACAGTGATCCTTGTAAAGCAAGACCAATGGCAAGGCCGGCGGCACCGATAACCGCAATAAACGACGTGGTCTGTATGCCAAGCTGTCCGAGAGCTGCCAGAACGACAAATACCAGCAAGGCCATGTAGGTGAGATTGGCCACAAAGGAAACGATGGTGGGATCAACCTGTTTTTTGTTCATCACTTTTTCTGTAAAAGTGGTCAACATTTTTGCAATCCAGCGACCGACGATAAAAACGGCAATCGCTGCAATGACTTTAAGTCCGTAAACGGTTAACAACGCCCATACTCTTGATAACAAATCCTCCATGTTGCACCTTCCTTTAGGCAAATAAAGTTAAATACATGATTGTTTTAAGGTCCGGGGAAAATTATATTTTGGGGGTCAGAATATAGATTCTCTAGAATCTAACGCAATTTATATGCCATTTATACAAAAATTACTAAGTCTTCGTTTTTTTCAGATCAACAAAACAAAAAAGTGGGTGGGAAGAGGTAACATCAAATCAATTATTCTAATATTATCATGGTGATAAACAGATCTGAATATCTGGTCAGAGTAAATATCGTTGAAATGGTTTTAAGAGATTTACCATTGCAAAGGCTGTCTCATTCGGGTCGCTTGAGACAACTTTGTATCAAGTCATGTTTGTCCACCTCAGTCGGAAACAAAAAATTTAAATCAGGTTATTACCCCATTCATACTTTATTTTTTATGAACGCGCAACAGCGCAGTGGGAAGCAACGCCAACAAAAAAGTGACCCCCGCAATAAGGAAACAGTCGTCAAAAGAGGCAACCATGGCTTTCTTTTTCACCAACTGGTGCAATATTGTTAGCGCTTTCTGATATGCCGTAATTTCCACACTCCCAAGTTTCTGAAAAAATTCCTGGAAGTGGCTTAAAAAATAGTTAGTGGTAAAAGAATTGAGATTTTGGGCTTGAGCAAAAAGCGAATGGTGAAAAACCTCCCGGCGCTCAAGCAGAACTCCGACTATCGCTACTCCGAACGCCCCCCCTATTTGTCGAGAGACATTCATCAGGCCCGAACCGACGGCGGTTTTTTCCGGAGGTAAACATTTAAGCGCCAGGTTCATCAGCGGCGGGAAAATAAACCCGATACCCAAGCCTCTAACGGTCAACATCAGATAGGCCGTTGTTTGAGAGGTCCTCAGATCGACGAAAGACAGCCAGTACAAGGAAAGGGCTGAAAACAGAACTCCAAACATAATCGGAATGCGTCCGTCCATACGGTCTGCCATGCGTCCCGCCACCGGCAATACGATAGCAACAACCAGCGCCATGGGTAACATGAGAAGCCCGGCCTGGAGGGCTGTATAGTCCAGCAAGCTCTCAAAATAAAGCGGGATAAGGAACGTAGAGCCATACAGGCCAAAACCCTGAATGATAAACACAAGTGTCGCCATGGTATGGGCAAAGGTCTTGTATACGCTAAGATCAATAAATGGCTCTTTTGCAATACGTTCTGCCCATAAAAAGCTCACTAACCCCAAAATGGCAACGGTAAAAAGTGTAAGAATATAAAAAGAACTCCACCCTTCTCTCTGGCCCTGACTAAGGGCCGCGAGCAAGCTTCCCAGGAAAACAGCCATGGTAAAAAATCCCAGGATATCAAAATGCATTTGTTTTTTGTGTTTATCCGGCGGCAAAATAATTGCGGCCAAAACGATACCGATAAGTCCTATGGGGATATTGATATAGAAGATAAGATGCCAGGAAAACTGGTCCGTCAGATAACCACCAAGAGTAGGGCCGATGGCCGGGCCGAAAGTGGCGCCGATGCCGTATACTCCCATGGCCAGTCCTCGTTCTTCAGGCGGAAAGGCCTCGAAAATAATGACCATGGCGATGGGCATCAATGCACCGGCGCCGACACCCTGAAAAATTCGGAAAATAATCAGTGCATCCACATTCCATGCTGCCCCGCTAAGGCATGATGCTGCCGTGAATATTATCAGGCTTGCTATGAAGAGGGTTTTGTTGCCGATTCTGGCGCTGAGCCAGCCAACGGATGGCATCATGATCGCCATGGCGATCATATATGCGGTGACAATCCATTCGATTTTATCTACATTGACGCCGAATGCAGCCATAATCTTAGGCAGCGCTACATTCACAACGGTGGTGTCGAGCACGACCAAGAACGCCCCGCTCATCACCGCAATAACCACCAGCCACTTATAATACGGTCTCTGGCCTGCCCCGGTCATTACAGGTATCATTTTTTCGTTTTCCAGGTGTAGATTCCGACCACCACCATCATACCGGGCCGAAGCTGTTCGGCAGGATCGACGACCTCAATTCTGATGGGGATCCTTTGGGTGACCTTGGTAAAGTTCCCGGCAGAACGGCTATCCGGAATCAGGGCAAACTCTGAAGCCGCCGCAGCGCCAATGTTAATCACTTTGCCTGTGAATTTTGTGTTTGGATAGGCATCAACTTCAAGATCAACAGATTGTCCCAGGCGGACGTGTTCCACCTGGGTCTCTTCCAGATTGGCTTCCACCCAAATATGGTTCAAATCAACGATGACGGCAACAGGTTGGCCGGCTTTGATGACTTCTCCGATATGGGATATTTTTTTGGCCACGACCCCGTCAATGGGGCTGGTTACCGCCGTGTGGGCGAGTTTAAGTCTTGCCGCTTCAAGTTCTGCTGTGGCTTCTTTTAGTTTTCCTTTTAACGATTCGACCCGACGCTGCTTTAAGGTGACTTCGCCGGTATTGGCCCGGGCAACGTTGAGCTTGGCCCGGTTTTCATTAATTTCTTCCTCTGCCTTTTCCAGGCCGGCCTGAGCCAGCGTATAGGCTGCCTGTACCTTATCCATTTCACTCGCTGAAACCGTTTTGCTTTTGTATAGTTTGCTGACCCGCTTAAAATCCAATGTCGCCAGATGCATTTTTGCTTCAGCTTCTTTCAATCGGGCTTGGGATGCAGACAAGACCGCTTCGGCTCGCTGCACGTCTTTTTCTGTCTTTTCCTTGACCAGCAATTCATCGGCCATCGCCTCATTAAGCGATGCATTGATCGACTGAACGACTCCGGCAGCAACATCAACTTGTGCCTGGTAATCTTCTTCTCGAAGTTGAACAATCAATTGTCCTTTTTTGATTTGTTCTCCTTCATGGATTGGAAGCAGTCTTATCTTGCCGGAAACCGTTGAGCTCAACGAAATCAGGTCTCCCTCGACACTGGCATCGTCGGTGCTTGCGTGAGTAATATAATAATGAAGCCAGCGAATGCCGTAAAAAGACCCTGCGAGAATTCCAAATACAAGAATGATGATTAGCCATTTTTGCTTCCGCTTGCGCGTGGAGTTGTTGCTTAAAGATTCCGGTTCAACATTCTTATCCTTCTTGATTGTCATTTCTTCTTTTTCCGGTTCCATAACCTTCTCTTTTTATCTTGTCTTTTGTGATGTTTCCAGGCTAAGCAATTTAGGCCCCTGTTTTAGGATAAATTTTTCATCCATAGTTTCCCAAATCCATCCGGAATAGCCATAACCACCCACGGGTTTTGATACAAAAGCGCCTTTCCAGGATTCCGACCGTCCCTGGTTCACCCCGACGGTGCCGAACGTTCCAAAAACCATTTTATCCACCGGATGACAATACGACTCCCCCACAAGTTCATTGCCGAAATTAACGGCCGTTTCATCGCCATAAACCGAAGCTCTTAGTCCATATCGATTGTCCCGGGCCATTTTTAACGCCTCGTCGTTATCTTTAAATATACTGATAAAACTTACCGGCCCGAAGGTTTCCTCCCGAACCCCCAGCATGTCCTGCTTGGCATCCACCACCACCGTGGGATACACCAGATGACCGTCAATACGTCCGCCGAGGGCAATCCGGGCACCCTTATCCACGGCATCCTTTAATTGGGCCTTGATATTTTCGATGGCACGATCACTGGCCACCGGTCCCATCATGGTATCAGGATCAGCAGGATCCCCGGTTTTAATTTGACGGCTCAATTCAACAAAACGCTCCATAAAATCATCATAAAGGGATTCATGCACATAAACACGCTCCGGTGCCGTGCAGGTTTGTCCGGCATAGATATACTTGGAAAAGGAAAGCTCTTTTGCCGCAGCCTCCACGTCAGCCCCCGGAAGAACAACAAAAGGATCTTTTCCCGGTCCTTCGAAAATAAACTTTTTGCCGAATTTTTTAACTGGATTCTGGTAATAAAGCGCATGATCATCGGAACCAAAGAGACATATAGCGGGTATGTTTGGATTTGACATGGCATTTTCGAGAAAACTTCTTCCATCGGCATATTCAAAACTAATGGCGTCACCGAATATCGGTTCATAAAGGGATTCCAAAAAACGGGAAATATCGGACCCCCGTGTTGCAAATTTCACTTTTACACGATTGCCCACGAGGAATATGGAAATAATGGCTGTGTTCAACCACGCGCTGCCGTTATACGGCAGCAACAAGGCAACCTCCTGGTCCGGGCGACAAATGGGCTGTCGTTGGGAAAAAAGCGTAACCATTTCGTCAAAACCTTTCAGATTGTCCAAGTTCATATCCACTTCGATACGACATTCTCTGATGGTAAAGCCCGCATCTTTCACGGCGGTTTCAATCAAATGATCCCGGTTGGCGGATATAGCCTTGATTAATTGATGAACTTTTTCCAGTCTTTTTTCAATCCTTGTCATTTACTTTCTCCCGATCGATAGATGTTGTTATGATGTACGCCAAAGGTTTTGTATGAAGAAATATGTTTAACCCAAGTTTTGCATAGGTAATACGTTTTTGCTGAATCGGTCTTGTTTCACAGGGAGTAGTCATTTCTTTATGCGGGCTTTCCTGTTTTTATTTTGTCTGCTGCTTTTCATTTGCCGTCGTTATTGCATTATTTTCGGCCGCCTCATAAAATTCCCAACCCCCGCCAAGCGCTTTGTAAAGACGTACCAGGTTTGTGGTCACGGCGCCGTCACTTTGAACCAATTCATCCTGAAATGACAATAATGAAAGCTGGGTAATCAGCACGTTGCTGAAGTCCACCAACCCTGCCTGGTATCGATCCCTGGCCAAAAGATCCGCTCGACGGGCTGCCTCCGTTGCCCTGAAAAGGGATTCTCTCCGGCGTTGTTCTTTGGCAAAAGCCACCAGTACGTTTTCCACCTCCTCTTGTGCATTTAGCACAGTGGATTCATATTGAAGCAACGCCTGTTCCTGCCGTTCCGTCTGCACCTTGATGTTCTGGCGGATGGCGCCCGCGTCAAATATATTCCAGGAAACGCCGGGACCGACACTCCATGTTCGACTGGCCCATTCAAAGAAATCTTTACTGGAAAGGGATTCAAGTCCAATGGTGCCAAATAACCGAAATTTTGGGAAAAGATCCGCCGTAGCCACGCCGATACGAGCTGTTTGCGCTGCCAAATTTCGCTCAGCGATCCGGATATCCGGTCGGTTGCGCAACGTTTCCGCCGGAACCCCAACCGCTACCGTCATTGGCGGAATCGGGATCGGCTTCGTCTCGTTAAGCTCTTGATGAAGCGCGCCGGGATTTTCGCCCAGCAGAACCGCCAGCCGATTTTTGGACGCTTCCAGTCCAATTTCCAGCGTCGGAATTTGGGAACGGCTGCGTTCCAGATTATACAGAGCCTGCTGCACAACCAGTTCATCGATGATTCCTGCCTCGTAACGTGAACGATTCAATTCATATGTTTCCTGCTGCGTTTTGATATTCGCATAAGCTGCAGAAAGACGGGCCTGAAATGTCCGCACTTCCACATAGTTCAGGGCTAATTCAGCCATCAGGCTGACCAGCACATTATGCAGGTCCGCCTGGCTGGCTTCGAGACTCGCCTGGGCGGCCTCCACCGAACGCCTAACTCCACCGAAAACATCCAATTCCCAGCCGGCATCAAAACCTGCCGCGTAGAGGGTGCTTTCCGTTCCCGTGTCGCTGTTTTCACTGCTGCGTCTCTTTGTGACTGAAGCGCCAGCGTCTAAGGTAGGGAAAAGACCCGCTTTACTGATTCCCCGCAAGGCACGGGCCTCACGAAGCCTGGATTGAGCATCTTTCAACGTCAGGTTGCCTTTAACGGCGCGTTCTACCAAACGTGAAAGATCCGGGTCATTCAGGGTGGTCCACCAATGGGATAGGGTTTCGGAATTCAATTTGTCCGATTTTAAACCGTTCTGTAGCTCGGCATGCCATTTTTCCGGCGCCTTGGACTCCACCCGGGTATAATTCGGTCCAACCGCTGCGCACCCAACCAAAGCCAGAATCAGGATGATCGGTAAACTCCTGTTTGTTAGGCCGACGACGATATTCTTCTTTGGTTTGTCTTTTTGCCCATGCATAATCCTTACCTTATTCCGCAACATGTTTGTCCCCCTTTTTTGCTCGCCAAGCATGGCCTTTCTCGTGACCTGTTTGAAAAACATAGTATAGGGCTGGAATCAGAAAAATGCCCAGCAGGGTCGCCGCCAGCATGCCGAAAAAAACCGTGGTGCCGATGGCCCGTCGGCTACTGGCACCTGCACCTGTAGCAATCACCAAGGGCGCCACTCCGAGGATAAACGTAAAGGCGGTCATCAGCACCGGGCGAAAGCGGATTTTCGCCCCCTCAATGGCGGCTTTTCCCACGGAATATCCCTGTTCCCTGCGGTCCTTGGAAAATTCCACGATCAGGATGGCGTTCTTTGCCGCCAGACCCACCAACAGAACCAAACCGATCTGGGCGTAAATACTAAAGCTGAGTCCGGTGATCCACAAACCCGCCAGAGCCCCCAGGCTGGCCACCGGAATCGATAAAATGATGGAAAGGGGGATATTCCAGCTCTCGTATTGTCCCACCAGAAACAAATAGCCGAAAAGAAGGGCCAAAGCAAAAAGGATTGAAACCTTACCGCCTGCCTTACGTTCCTGAAAGGACATGGACGACCAGTCAAAGGCATAGCCGGACGGAAGGGTCTTCGATGCCAGACGCTCCATGACAGCCATGGCCTCTCCCGAGGAAAAGCCCGGCGATGCGTTGCCGTTAATCTGTACACTGCTGAACTGATTATAACGATAAACGATTTGCGGAGCCAGGACCGTTGTCAGGGTGATCAGACTTTTCATAGGGACCATTTTGCCGTCGTTGCTGCGGACATATAGCCGGCTGATGTCATCCACTGCATTCCGATACCGGGACTCAGCCTGGACATTGACCTGATATGTCCGTCCATAGAGGTTGAAATCGTTGACGTAACCTGAACCGAGGTTTTTATGCAGGGTATCAAAAACCCGATTGACCGGCACCTTGAGCGTCTCGGTCCGCGTACGGTCAAGATTCACGAAGATCTGGGGTGTATTGGCCGTATAGGTGGAAAAGACTCGCATTAAAGTCGGGTCCTGGTTGGCAGCTATAACCAGAGAGCGGGTTACCGCAGCGATCTCCCGGGGGGGCTGATTTTCAAGGGCCTGAACCCGGAAGTCAAAGCCGCCGGTGGTACCCAGTCCAATTATGGGCGGCGGTGCAAAGGCAAAACTATTGGCCGAAGAAATGGCGGCCAATCTCGCCTGGACCTGGGCCAATATGGCTTCCAATTGTTGATGGGGTCGGGTGCGCTCGTCCCATGGCTTCAGGACAACAAGACCGAAACCCACATTTTCGGCAGTTCCGCTGAGCAGGCTGAACCCGCTGACGCCCAGTACGTCGCTAACGCCATCAATGTCCTGCAACGCTAAAGTTGCCTGTTCCATCACCTTGTTGGTGCGATCCAGTGAAGCACCCTCCGGGAGCTGCGTATTGATAAAAAAGACGCCCTGGTCTTCCTGGGGCAAAAAGCTGGCAGGGCTGTGGCTGAATATAAACAAGGCGGCACCCAGCACACCGATAAAGAGCAGCAAAGCAACGACCAGCTTTCGGATCAGCCATGCGGCTCCGGCAACATACATGTTGCGTGAGGCTTCCAACGCCCTGTTAAACCAAGCCAGGGGACCGTGCTTGGGAATTTTCGGCGCCTTAAGCAAAACAGCGCATAAGGCCGGACTCAGAGTCAAAGCATTGACGGCCGAGATGACCACCGCCGTACAAATGGTCACAGCAAATTGTTTATACAGCTGGCCGGTAATTCCCGGCATAAACCCCACCGGCACGAACACGGCCAAAAGCACCAGGGTAGTGGCGACAATCGGACCGGTGACCTGGCCCATGGCGTGAACGGTTGCCGCTTTGGCGCTGAGTTTGCGTTTATCCATTACCCTGTAAACGTTTTCCACCACCACGATGGCGTCGTCCACCACAAGACCGATGGCCATGATCAGCGCAAACAGGGAAAGGGTGTTGGCGCTGTAGCCTAAAGCCAGCAAAACGGCAAAAGTGCCGATAAGCGAAACCGGAATGGTTACCGTGGGTACCAGGGTCGCCCGCCAGTCCTGAAGGAAAATGTAATTCACGAACAGAACCAAAAGAAATGTGATGACGAGAGTCAGCTCAATTTCGTGAATGGCCGCTGAAACGTATTTGGTGGTGTCGTAAAACACATCGTATTGAACATCGCTGGGCGCCCGCTCGGCAAGGTGTTTGAGTTCGGCCCGAACGGCTTTCATGGTATCCAGAGCATTGGCATTTGAGGAACGGTAAATACCTATGGCCAAGGACTCCTGACCGTTGAAAATCGACCGGGTGAGGTAAGACTTGGCACCAAGTTCCACTCGGGCCACATCGCGAACCCGCACCAAGCCCCCTTGATCATTGCCGCGCACAATGATGTTTTCAAATTCTTCCGTGTTATCAAGTCGTCCCTTGGCTCGCAGGCTGAATTGGAGCTGCTGGCCGCTTTCGGCGGGTGATGTTCCGATGGATCCCACAGCAGCCTGGATGTTTTGCTGACGGATGGCGGCTATCACGTCATCGGCGGTCATCCCTCGGGCGGTGAGTCTCTCCGGATCCATCCAGATGCGCATACTGTACTCAAACTCACCAAAAATAAAGACATCACTGACACCGTTGATACGTACCAGGGCATCTTTAACATTTCTACTGACGTAGTTGCTCAAAAAAAGCTTGTCCCGGGAACCTTTTGGGGAAAAGAATTCTACGGCACCCAATATGTCGGTGGATCGTCTTCGCACATCAATGCCCTGATCGACCACGGCCTGAGGCAGTTTGGAAGAGGCCAGTTGAAGCCGGTTCTGCAGGTTGACCTGATCGATATCCGGATCAGTGCCGACCTCAAAGGTGACGGACAGTGTATATCTTCCATCGTTGGAGCAGGAGGAAGACATGTAGAGCATGTTTTCCACACCGTTGACCTCTTTTTCAACGGGTGAGGCCACATTGTCGGCAACAACCTGAGCATTAGCGCCAGGGTAGGTGGTGGTGACCCGAATCTCCGGCGGGGTAATCTGAGGATATTGGGACACGGGAATGTTGAACAGAGCGATAAGTCCGGCCAAAGTGAGTACGATGGATATCACCATGGCCAGACGCGGGCGTTCGATGAATATTCGTGAAAACATGCCTCACCTCCCTTTGTTTTTCTCGGCAATGGTAGTTTTCACTGTCTGGCCGGGCTGTACTTTTTGGACACCCTCAACGATGACCCTTTCATTTACAGCCAGCCCTGATTCGACAGCCCAACTGGCACCGACCACAGGCCCGGTTTTAACCCGTCGCACGGCAACTTGGTTCCGGTCATCCACCAACAGAACATAGCGTCCGTCATGGTCTTCCAGAACCGCCGACTGGGGCACCACCGGCATGGGTTTGGGTTCACTTCGTGCAACCAAAACGGTGACGTACTGCCCCGGAATCAATGTGCCTTTAGGGTTTTTAAACAAGGCCCGAACGGCGATAGTGCCTGTGGAAACATCCACGGTATTGTCCACAAAATCCACATGCCCCTTTGTTTCGAGAATTTGACCGCCAGCCAGTTTAATTTGCGGCATCAGCATGGGATGATTTTTTTCCCTATCGGCGTCCTTAAGCGCCATATTAATGGAATCGAGGTCGTTTTCGCTAATGGAATAGACCACCCGAATCGGATCTGACTGAACAATTCTAGCCAGAGCTCCTGAATCCGGCCCAACCAAATTCCCTTTGGTAAAAGCGGTTCGCCCGATGCGACCGCTGATGGGCGCCTTAATAGCGGTGTATCCCAGATTGATCTGTGCGATTTGAAGATTGGCCTTAACCTGCTCAAACTGAGCTTTTGCACGGAGTTCTTCGGCCACGGCATTCTCCAGATCCGTGGCGGAGATTCCTCCGGAACGGACAGTTTGTGCTCGATGAAGGTACTGGCGAGCTTTGGTGAGTATTGCTTCAGCTTGGGCCAGCGAGGCTTTTTCTGCATTAACCCTGGCCTGGTAGGGCGCCTGTTCAATAACATAGAGAAGATTACCGGCTTGGACATCGCTGCCCTCCTTGAAGTCAACCCGCTCCAAGAAACCCTCCACCCGGGCCCGCAGAACAACGCTCTGGATGGCTTCCGCATGGCCCACATATTCCGCCGGTGGATTGACGTCCTGCTCGATAACCGTGGCGACCGTTACCTGCGGCGGCGGTCCGGTTCCGGGGCCTGCAGGCGCGGCGTTCACACCATAGGACAACACCAACATTAAGAACCCACTCAACAGCAGGACAACAGACCCTTTAAAACCTCTCGAGGGATCGATTTTAAAAAGCTCCAATTCAGGATATTGGTTGTCGTTAAATATCTCATCGGTTATCCCTCGAGGGCAATTGACATTGAATTTCGTTCTCATCTTTAGGATCCTCCAAATCAATCAAGGTACAAATAAGATTAAACCGGTGTTGCAAATAAAACCATTTGACAATTTTAAATGATTAATTTAAATTTGTATTTAATATAATCCATTGGCCAATTCAAGTAAAACTTTAAATGGCTGTTTTTTTATTTCGGTGATAGCACTTGCAAAAAAGCTTAAGGAAGATACCATGGCCAAAAGAGAAGACGGTAAGGTAACCCGAAATCGACTGTTAAAAGCCGCCTGTGAAGTGTTCGCTGAAAAAGGGTATCGCAACGCGAAAGTGGCGGATATCTGTCGTCAAGCCGGCGCCAATGTGGCAGCTGTCAACTATTATTTCGGTGACAAGGACACCCTGTACGCCGAAGCTTGGCAGCATGCCTTTAATGAATATGCCATGCCCGAATCACTCGAGTCGGAGCATACATCTCCGGACGACCAGTTGAGAAACCACATCCACTCCCTTATCCAGAATTTTATGGAAAAAGGTCTTCAGGGATATTTTACACGCCTGTACCTGATGGAACTGGCCAATCCCACAGGGTTGATACACGACTCCTGGCACGATATGATCAAACCTCGTCGACAAAAACTAATTGGAATTATTCAAAAGATATTGGGGATTGAAACCACAGATGAAACGGTACTATTCTGTGAACTAAGCATCGTCAGCCAATGTCGTGCCCTTTTAACCATCAATCGCAATGACCTGGAATACTTACTGGATCAACCCCTCTCGCGGAATTTGATCAAACGATTGGCCGACCACATAGCCTGTTTTTCCCTGGCAGGTATCAGATCCGTCAGTAAATCAAAAATCTGAGAAGGAAAAAGTCCCATTAAGAAAAATTTTCCCCGATCTGCCAGATTCTTTTACAGGTTGACATAAATTAGCATCTGGAGTAATCTTTTAATTTCATAAGACTTTTCTCCCGGACACCCATTCTGATTTTTTCTGATTATAAAAAGGATGATGTCGTGGGCAGCACGAAGTTTCGCAAAAAGATCGAACACCTTTTATCCTTAGCCGATGTTCAAATTAACGGCGGCCGTCCATGGGATATACAGGTTTATAACCAAAAGCTATACCAACGAGTCATAGCTCAAGGTTCGCTGGGTATTGGTGAAGCCTATATGGACGGATGGTGGGATTGCGAAAAGCTTGACGAATTTATCTGCAGAGTTTTGAAAGCGAATCTTGACGCTAAAATCAATCCTCCGACCGAGTTTTTTTCTCTTTTAAAAGCCAGGCTGTTCAACCTCCAAAAACCGTCTTCATGTTTTATAGACTGCCAGCATCACTATAACATCGGCAATGATCTTTATAAATGCATGCTTGACAAGCTTCGAATATACAGCTGCGGCTACTGGGTAAATGCATCTTGTCTTGATGATGCTCAAGAAAAAAAGCTGGATTTGGTTTGCCGCAAGTTAATGTTAAAACCGGGAATGCGTGTTCTCGATATCGGATGTGGCTGGGGAGGCACTGCCAAATTTATTGCCGAAAACTATCAAGCTGAAATCGTCGGGATCACTGTTTCCGAAAAACAGGCGCAATTTGCTGAAAATTTCTGTCAAGGACTTCCTGTTGAAATCCGCCTTGAGGACTACCGAAGCCTTAAAGGCGAATTTGATCGTATTGTTTCTTTGGGCATGATCGAACATGTGGGGTATAAAAACTACAAAACATTTATGCGGATTGCCCGCCAATGCCTTAAAGAAAACGGCATATTCGTTCTGCAAACCATTGGTGGCAATTGTTCCATGAGAACAGTTGATCCATGGATCAGTCGATATATCTTTCCAAATTACACTCTGCCTTCAGCAAGGCAAATTAACGATGCCATTGAAAATGTATTCGTCTTTGAAGACTGGCACAATTTCGGACCGGATTACGATAGAACGCTGATACACTGGTTTCAAAATTTTCAAAACAGCTGGAATGATCTTAAAGATAAATACGGTGAGCGTTTCTACCGAATGTGGAAATATTATCTTTTGTTTTGCGCCGGCACTTTTCGCGCAAGAGTTAACCAGTTGTGGCAAATCGTTCTCTCTCCCAAAGGTGTTTCCGGGAGATATTGCGCGCCGCGCTAAGCCGAATATTTCATGAAAATTTTTGCTCGTAATCTTTCAAGTCAAAACTCAACCACACAACGCACGCCGGATATGAATCCAGAAGGGTTGTGTCCCTGTTTAGAATAATTTTAGCTGTAATGGGCCGGTTTTGGTTCTTTTCCCCGAAATTGCGGCATCATGCGTTAATATTTTTTTTTCAATTTGCTGGACAAAAGGCGACAGTGTTCGTTTCTCGATTTTTCCAAACCGCTTTCTTTTCTTTGCAAAAGTAATATAGAGCCGTTCCTTGGCTCGGGTCATGGCGACATAAAAAAGACGTCTTTCCTCTTGGATATCAGATATATCGCCATCAAACGGTTGAAACGGTAATAAGCCATTTTCACATCCTGCAATAAAAACAACGGGAAATTCAAGTCCTTTGGCTGCATGCATGGTCATTAATGCAACACTTTCGGATTGATAGTTGTATGTGTCTGTGTCTGTTTGCAGCGCAACTATTTTAAAAAAATCTAAACTATTAGAATCAAAAGATTCACAAACATCGATAATGTGTTTTAGTGAGTCATTTGTTTTTTGACTCCAATCACTGGATGATGAAATTTCGGTGCTTTCCAATAAAAATAAAAGTTTTTGTCTTTTGGACATTGTTTTTGTCTTTTGTCTTATTACGAAAAATTTTTTTAAAATATCACCCAGCTTCATTTGGTTCGCTTTTCCCATTTTTTTGATGGGAAATCTGCGTGCATTCATTAACGCTGATTCTAGTGAAAACCGGTTTTCATAACCCCAATTTTTAAAGTTTTGAATGCCCCTGGTATTAATGGTCGGTGTTGTTATTTTTAAACTTCTCTCAAGATCTGCGTAACCACCCGTCCCTTCGATGACCTTTAATAATGAAATCAATTCTCCAATATATTTTGTGTTCAATACGTTCTCTCTGCTAACGGTTTGATATGGAATTCC
>Ga0210123_1000349_pt1 | contig 30015 bp, 25 predicted proteins | sample Muzzi_PWB_D2_FD_185535 | JGI IMG/M metagenome (GOLD analysis project Ga0210123, IMG submission 185535) | Wetland microbial communities from San Francisco Bay, California, USA, that impact long-term carbon sequestration - Muzzi_PWB_D2 (SPAdes) | ecosystem: Environmental > Aquatic > Marine >... | reverse complement strand
TTCAGGGCCTTTTACCATGGGATGCTGGATGCCGGGGTGTATCTTGCGCCCTCTGCCTACGAGACCGGTTTTATTTCTTCAGCACACAGCGACGCGGTCATTGATGCCACCCTGGATGCCGCCGGACAGGTATTCGCCGCACTATAAAGAAGCATCCAGGCAAACCACGTGGAAAACCTGCTACAACCGATACTCGACTGGATTGCATTAAATCCGCACGCGTCCAGCATTGCCGTGTTCCTGGTTGCATTGATGGAGTCACTCATCGTGCTGGGCCTGCTGATTCCCGGCGCAATACTGCTGTTCGGGGCCGGCGCGCTGATGGCCACCGGCGCCCTGCCGATCACCCCCATCATCGTCTGGACCATCGCCGGTGCCTTCTGTGGCGACCTGATCAGCTTCCTGCTTGGGCATCACTACCACCAGCAACTGCGGGTCGTCTGGCCATTCAGACGCTACCCGCTACTGGTCAACCGCGGTGTTAATTTCTTCTGCAGCCATGGCGGGAAAAGTGTTTTCATGGCCCGCTTTATCGGGCCGCTGCGCCCCATCGTGCCCGCCATCGCCGGGATGATGAATATGACCCTGCCGCGCTTCCTGCTGGTGGATATTATTGCCTGCATTCTCTGGGCACCGGCCTATATCCTGCCCGGCATGGTGTTCGGCGCCTCGCTGGGGCTTGCCGCCGAGGTGGCCGGGCGGCTGGTGGTATTGCTGGTCTCGGTCGTCGGCCTGTCCCTGCTCAGTGTCTGGCTGATCCACAGCCTGATCCTGTTGCTGCAACCACATGCCTCCGCGCTGGTGGATAAAATGCTCGACTGGAGCCGTCATCATCCCCGCATCCGGCCACTGGCCGGTTCACTGCTGGACCCGGACCATCCCGAGGCCCGCGGACTGGCAATCCTCTCTGTGCTGTTCTTTATCACGCTGTGGCTACTGCTGCTGATCGTGAGCCAGGTACACAGCAGTCACTTCCTGCACGGCATCGATCACTATGTCTTTCATGTCATGGAGAACCTGCGCACACCCTGGGCGGACCACGTCATGGTGTTTATGACGCTGCTCGGCAGCACGGCCTTTCTCGCAACGGTACTGGCCGGCAGCTGCGCATGGCTGTTCCTGAAAGGCTATCCCAAGGCGGCCTGGCACTGGCTGGGGGTGTACGTGTGCGCAGGACTGCTGACCTGGACACTGAAGGCCACCGCACAGCTTGAACGTCCGGTCAGATATATCGAGGGCTACTCATTCCCCAGTGCGCATACCAGCATGAGCTTCGTGGTGTATGGCTTTCTTGCGCTGATGGTGGCGCGTGAACTTCACTACCGCTACCGCTGGCTGCCCTGGTCGATTGCTGCGTTGCTGTCGGGCAGTATCGCCCTGTCACGGCTCTACCTGGGCGCACACTGGTTCTCCGATGTACTCGCGGGCGCCAGTCTGGGCATCTTCTGGGTTGCCTTGATCGGTATTGCCTATGACCGTCACCCGGCACCGGTTCTGCCGGTAAAACGACTCCTGACAGTGGTACTGGTCATGATGGGCCTAATCGGCTTCTGGCAACTGGAGCAAAAATTTACCATTGAACTGGCGCATTACGCACCACGCATCCTGGTCCAGAAAGTCAGCGCGGACAGCTGGCAAAACAGCGGCTGGAAAACACTGCCGACCTTGCGCGCGGACCTGGAAGACGGCAATCAACAACCCATGAATTTCCAGTGGGCCGGCTCACTGGAAACTCTGCAGGCCGTTCTGCGGGACAGGGGTTGGCACGCGGCGACGGCCTTCGGGCCTGCCAGCGCAATGAACTGGCTGGCCCCGGAACCGGATATCAACGCCCTGCCGGTCCTGCCGCAGGTGAATGACGGTCAACACCAGAAACTGTTGCTGGTTGCACCGGATGGCGGCAGCAAGGACCGCATCATGGTGCTGCGATTATGGCCTTCCGGCATACAACTGGAAGAGAACAGTCACCCCGTCTGGATCGGCAATGTCGCCTGGCTGCATATAGATCATAACTTGCCGATGATTGCCTACCTGCGCACTGCGCCGGACTTTGATACACCGCTGCAACGGCTGCAGGAAACACTCGCGGACAGTGGCCGTATCGGGATGCGGCTACACACGCGCGACTCACTCGGCAGTCAAATCCAGTGGCAGGGCCGGGTATTGCTCGCATGGGAATCGTGAAACCGGGTGGTTTCCGACTGGGAAAAAATACTCGCGCAAAGACGCAAAGGCGCGAAGTAAAAACCCTGAAAATCTTTGCCACAGAGGGCACAGAGAACTGCGGCCACTGGTTTCCTGATGCCACTTATTTTTAATTCTAACAACCTGTGTTTTCCAGTAATGACAACATTATTTTCTCTGTGTCCTCTGTGGCAAGAGCATTTTGGTATTTCCTGGCGCCTTTGCGTCTTTGCGCGAGACATGATTGATTTCAGGAATGGAACCCAGAGATCAGGGCTTTTCAAGCCCCCGGATGAGCTTGTCGTGAATGCCGCCAAAGGCACCGTTGCTCATCACCAGCACATGATCGCCGGCACGCGCCTCCTGCAACACTGCATCGACAATCGCATCAACACTGTCACTGACGACAACAGGGGCCCCTGCGCTGTCGGCAAGTTCTCTCAATGACCAGTCAAGCCCCGGCGGCTCATGCAGCCAGACACGGTCTGCACCGCTCCACGAACCAGCCAGCGAATCACGGTGCACACCCATGCGCATGGTGTTGGAGCGTGGTTCCAGGCACAACAGGATGCGCGCATCGCCGACCCGGTTACGCAGGCCCTGCAGGGTTGTGGCTATGGCCGTCGGGTGATGAGCAAAATCATCATAGACGGTAATCCCGCCGACCTGCCCGCGCACCTCCATGCGCCGCTTGATGCCCTCAAATTCGGACAAGGCCTCAATGGCATGTTTAACCGGTACGCCGGCATGACGGGCAGCGGCAATCGCGACCATGGCATTATGAATATTATGGTCACCGAGCAGGCGCCAGCTCACCGTTCCCACGGCCTGTCCTTCAAGCAATACTTCAAAGCGACTGCCATCCTCAACCAGTCGCCGGGCCTGCCACATGGCATGGCTGTTCGTATTTGAAACGGCCTCCACCGGGGTCCAGCAGCCCCTGTCCAGCACCTCACGCAAATTCCCGTCTTCAGCATTGCAGACGATCAGCCCGTTACCGGGCACGGTACGGACCAGGTGGTGAAACTGGGTCTTGATTGCATCGAGATCGGGGAAAATATCGGCGTGGTCATATTCAAGGTTGCCCAGCACCAGTGTACGCGGGTGGTAGTGAACAAACTTTGAACGCTTGTCGAAGAAGGCGGTGTCATATTCATCCGCCTCGACCACGAAGAACGGGCCGCTGCCGAGGCGGGCAGAGAGCCCGAAGTTTTTCGGCACCCCGCCAATCAGAAACCCGGGCGAAAGCCCGGCAAACTCCAGGATCCAGGCCAGGATACTGGCGGTAGACGTCTTGCCATGCGTCCCGGCAACCGCAAGCACCCAACGCTCCTGCAATACATGTTCCGCCAGCCACTGCGGACCCGAGGTATAGGCAAGGTTACCGTTGAGTGCATACTCAACCGCCGCGTTGCCGCGCGACATGGCATTGCCAACCACAACACAGTCCGGTGGTGGCTCAAGGTGCGCAGGATCATAGCCCTCGCACAGGGTGATGCCCTGCTCTGAAAGCTGGGTACTCATCGGGGGATAGACGTTGGCATCCGAGCCGCTTACCTGCACACCCTGTTCCCGGGCCAGCAGGGCAATGCCACCCATGAAGGTGCCGCAAATACCAAGGATGTGAATGTGCATGAGACGGGCTGCCAAGGGGGGTACAGGGACTGTGCCAATCAAAAAAAGAACAACTCGCGCAAAGGCGCAAAGGCGCAAAGAAAAAACAAAGAGACTTTTGCCACAGAGATCACAGCGTACTCAGAGAAAACTCATTAAGGAAGCTCTGATCAATTCGTCATTCCGGACGAAGCGTAGCGGAGATCCGGAATCCATGTGTTACGAATCAATGTGATACTGGATTCCGGCTTTCGCCGGAATGACGGAAATCCAATTAATCAGAGCTTCCTTAAATTTATTCTGGAAATCTCTGTGATCTTTGTGAACTCTGTGGCAAATAGAATTTTTTCTTTGCGCCTTTGCGCCTTTGCGCGAAAAATATTGGTGCTTATGTACTGACACCGGCTAGCGTTTCTTGCGGACGGCCGCCTTCTTCTTCACGGGCTTCTTCACGGGCTTCTTCACGGCTGTCTTCTTTACCGCTGTCTTCTTTACCGCTGCCTTCTTTATGGCTGCCTTCTTCACGGCTGTCTTCTTTACGGCTGTCTTCTTTACGGCGGCCTTCTTTATGGCGGTCTTCTTTACCGCCACCTTCCTTGTCGTCGTACTCGCCTTTTTCGCTACAGCCTTTTTCCCTGGAGCGGCTGTTTTCGTAACCGCTTTCTTTACAGGCGTCTTCTTCGTCACAGCCTTTTTCCGTACGGGGGCCTTCACCACGGCTGTCTTCTTTGCTGTCTTTTTCCCGGCCACCGACTTCGTCACAGCCTTTTTCTTGGGAGCGGCTTTTTTCTTAACCGTTTTCCTGTCGGCCGCTTTCTTCGCCACAGCCTTCTTCTTTGTGGCCTTCCTGGAGGCATGATGCTTGGCAATCGCCGCCCGAATCGTGTCTGAGCGTGAATCTGCCTTTGTACTGGCTTTAACTTCATCCACAATCTTGCAAACGGCCTTGAAAATATCTGAAATCTCGCCAACACCCTGAATGGTACGTAATTTTTCCTGTGCCTGGTAATAGTCGATCACCGGGATGGTATGTGTTTCATAGACCCGCAAGCGGTTCCCGATGGTCTCTTCATTGTCATCGCCACGATGACGCAGCCGGCCGCCACATTCATCACAGCGGCCCTCGATATGGGGGGGTGAGTAAAATACGTTATACATCTGGCCACAGCTCAGGCAGGTACGCCGGCCAACCAGGCGCTGAATCAGGGCATCCACATCGACGGCAACCAGCAAGGCCAGCTGTAGCGGCCGGCCGAGGCTCATCAACAGCAGATCAAGCGCCTCGGATTGCTGCAGGTTCCTCGGAAAACCGTCCAGAATGAAGCCGTTACGGGCATCAGGGCGCATGATGCGCTCCTTGATAATACCCAGCACGATCTCGTCATTCACCAGTTGCCCGGCATCCATGGCAACCTTGGCCTGGCGACCCAGTGCGGAACCCTCAGCCACCGCTTCACGGAGCATATCGCCGGTCGAAATTTGCGGCAGTTTGTAACGCTCCACAAGCAGCTTTGCCTGGGTACCCTTGCCGGACCCCGGCGCACCCAGCAATACGATTCTCATGGTGTGGAAATGCTCCCTATGATATTGATTTCAGTAACATCCTGTATTCCGGAAGATTTTATGAATGCTGACATATAATTTTTTGCGTAGCCGTAATGCAGGACAGCGTTTAAGCTACCCCCTGCCAGTGGTAGAAGTCAACGAAGTTCATGAAATAAATCAGGTTTTGAGCTAGACTCTGGCGCCCCTGATACCCATAAAGACCAATTATTTTCTCGCAAAGACGCAAAGCACGCCAAGAAAGGATTTTTAAATGTCATTAAAACAATCTTTTCTACCTTTGCGAGCTCTGCGTCTTTGCGAGAGTTATTCATTTGAGTGCGTACAAGCTAGCAAAACCACATGAGCCCAATTGAAGATTTCACGGAAGGTGAACTATGGATCATCAACACCACGCTGGAAGAACGCTATGGCAAGCCCGTGGAACTGCAGCAGGCCGATACCGAGTTACGCCTGAACCCGTATGCAACCGAGCTTTCCCTCTGCCCGGCCGTCTTCTGGGAACATGAAGGCTGCAAGTTTATCGTCTGCAAGACCGGCGCACGGCGCTATCGCAGCCAGTTTTACTACCGTGTCCACAAGATGTATGGCACCGGCGTGGAAGAGTATGACGACCTGTCGGGGTGTATGGTAACGCTGCTGCAGGTACAGGCCGACTTCGTGGCCAGGCAGGACAACGAAACCAACGTATCGTAAAACCGAATTCAATCCGGAAACCCGGTTAATCCCAGGGAGATAAACAGATGGCAAAAGCAGTCAGAAAAAAGAATGCGTTCTACGCACAGTCCGGCGGCGTTACTGCGGTAATCAATGCTTCCGCCTGTGGCGTTATAGAAACGGCACGCAAGCACAAGGACAAGATTGGCAAGGTCTTGGCGGGGCGCAACGGTATCATCGGAGCCCTGACAGAAGACCTGATCGATACCAGCAAGGAATCCGCCAAGGCGATTGCCGCCCTGCGGCATACCCCCAGTGGCGCCTTCGGCTCCTGCCGCTACAAGATGAAGAGTCTGGAGGCCAACAAGCGCGAATACGACCGCCTGATCGAGGTCTTCGCGGCCCACAACATCGGCTACTTCTTCTATAACGGCGGTGGCGACTCGGCCGACACCTGCCTGAAGGTGTCCCAGCTCTCCAAGGCCACTGGCTACCCGATCCAGGCGATTCACGTCCCGAAGACGGTCGACAACGACTTGCCAATCACCGACAACTGCCCGGGCTTCGGCTCCGTGGCCAAGTACATCGCAGTAAGCACCCGCGAGGCCAGCTTCGACGTGGCCTCCATGTGCGCGACCTCCACCAAGGTATTCGTGATCGAGGTCATGGGCCGGCACGCCGGCTGGATCGCCGCCGCCGGCGGCATGGCAGCCAGCGATGACTGCGACCTGCCGATCGTCATCCTGTTCCCGGAAGTGGCCTTCGATCAGAAGAAATTTCTCGAGACCGTGGACGAGAAGGTGAAAAAGTACGGCTATGTCTCGGTTGTGGTTTCCGAGGGCGTGCACGATGCCGATGGCAAATTCCTCGCCGACCAGGGCCTGAAGGACGCCTTCGGCCATGCACAGCTCGGCGGCGTCGCCCCGGTGATCGCCAACATGATCCGGGACAGTCTCGGTTACAAGTACCACTGGGCCGTGGCCGACTACCTGCAGCGTGCCGCCCGCCACATCGCCTCGAAATCCGACGTCGACCAGGCCTATGCCATGGGCAAGGCGGCGGTGGAACTGGCGCTGGCCGGCAAGAACTCCGTCATGCCGACGGTGGTGCGCAAATCGGACAAGCCCTACCGCTGGAAGATCGGCGAGGCCGACCTTTCCAAGGTCGCCAACGTCGAGAAGATGATGCCCAAGAACTTCATCACCCGGGACGGCTTCGGCATCACGCAGAAATGCCGTGACTACCTGGCGCCGCTGATGCAAGGCGAAGACTACCCGCCGTACGGCAAGGATGGCCTGCCCAGGTATGTGCAGCTCAAGAACGTCGCGGTTACCAGAAAACTTGCGGACTTCGAAATCAAGTAGCCCCCGGACAAACTGCAATGATGCTTGAAAAGGCCCGCGAACTGCTCGCTGTTCAGGCCAGCATGGGCGGGGGGTTACATCCGCAATGGTGCACGGCTGATACTGGCCGAGGTCCTGGCAGACCAAGGCCAGGCGGCGGTTGACGAGCTGATTCGGAAATTTGATTTTGAGAACCTGTTCGGCCTCAAGCCGGGCACGGTCTTCAGGAAACCTGTTTGACCCTTAATGGGTGATTCTTAAAGGAGAAAACCAATGTCGACTGAACTGATTTTTGCTCTCGCTTGCGGGTTTGGCGCACTGATCTACGGCGCCCTTTCCGTCAAGTGGATCCTGGCCAAGCCAACTGGCAATGATCGCATGCGTGAAATTTCCAGCGCTATACAGGAAGGGGCCAAGGCCTATCTGAACCGGCAGTATGCGACCATCAGCATAGCGGGTATTGTTTTATTCGCGGTGGTTGGCTTTTTCATCGGCTGGACCACTGCCGCCGGTTTTGCGGTCGGCGCCATCTTCTCCGGACTGACCGGTTACATCGGCATGAACATCTCGGTGCGCGCCAACGTGCGTACCGCCGAGGCCGCCAATGACGGTATCAATGCCGCCTTGCAGATTGCCTTTCGCGGCGGCGCCATCACCGGCATGCTGGTGGTTGGCCTGGCCCTGATCGGCGTTGCCGGTTTTTATGCAATCATGCTGGCCTCCGGTGTGGAAGACCCGATTCACCCGCTGGTCGGACTGGCCTTCGGCGGCTCGTTGATCTCCATATTTGCCCGACTCGGCGGCGGCATCTTTACCAAGGGTGCGGACGTGGGTGCGGACATCGTCGGCAAGGTCGAGGCCGGCATCCCGGAAGATGACCCGCGCAACCCGGCCGTGATCGCCGATAACGTCGGTGACAATGTCGGTGACTGCGCCGGCATGGCGGCCGACCTGTTCGAGACCTATGCCGTGACCGTGGTTGCCACCATGCTGCTGGGCAGCCTGTTAATGGAAAACGGCGGGGCCTCCGCGCTCTACCCACTGGTGCTGGGCGGCGTTTCGATTATTGCCTCCATCATCGGAACCTTCTTCGTGAAAACCTCCGAAGGCAGCAAGATCATGAACGCCCTGTATCGCGGCCTGATCGTGGCGGGTGTTATCGCAGCTGTTGCCTTTTACCCGGTTACGACCTGGGTCATGGGCGACAGCATCATGCTTGATGGTGCAGAGATCAGTACGCGCTTCCTGTACTACTGCGCCCTGATCGGCCTGGCACTGACGGCCGCCATGGTTGTGATTACCGAGTACTACACGGGCACCGAGTTCAGCCCGGTCAGGCATATTGCCGAGGCCTCCACGACCGGCGACGGCACCAATGTTATTGCCGGCCTGGGTGTCTCCATGAGATCAACCGCGCTGCCGGTCCTCGCCGTCTGCGCCAGCATCTGGGGCGCCTATGAACTGGCCGGCCTGTACGGCATCGCCGTTGCCGCCACCTCCATGCTGTCCATGACCGGAATCATCGTCGCCCTCGACGCCTATGGCCCGATCACCGACAACGCCGGTGGTATTGCCGAGATGGCCGAACTCGACGAAAAGATCCGCAACATCACCGATCCGCTGGATGCCGTCGGCAACACCACCAAGGCCGTAACCAAGGGTTATGCCATCGGCTCGGCCGGGCTCGCCGCACTGGTGCTGTTTGCGGACTACACCCATGCACTGACTGAACACAGTGATGTTGCGATGAACTTCTCGCTGGACAACCACATGGTGTTGATCGGCCTGCTGCTGGGCGGGCTGGTCCCCTACCTGTTCGGCGCCATGGCCATGGAGGCCGTCGGCCGCGCAGCGGGCGGCATCGTCAACGAGGTACGCCGCCAGTTCAGGGAAATGCCCGGCATCATGGACCACACCCAGAAGCCGGATTACTCAAAGGCCGTGGACATGCTGACCAAGGCCGCCATCAAGGAAATGATCATTCCCTCCCTGTTGCCGGTCATGGTCCCGGTTGTCGTCGGCCTGACTCTCGGTGCAGAAGCACTCGGCGGATTGCTGATCGGCACGATCGTGACCGGCCTGTTTGTCGCCATTTCCATGACCACCGGTGGTGGCGCCTGGGACAATGCCAAGAAGTATATTGAAGACGGCAACTTTGGCGGCAAGGGCAGTGACGCCCACAAGGCAGCGGTCACCGGTGACACCGTGGGTGACCCCTACAAGGACACGGCGGGCCCGGCCATCAACCCGTTGATCAAGATCATCAACATTGTTGCGCTGCTGATCGTGCCGTTGCTGTAAACCCTGCCCGGAGCAGATCGCAGCAGCGATCTGCTCCGGCTCTAGAACAAAATGTAGGAGCGGATCTCATCCGCGATGTTTTCCCCAGTATGGAGTTCATCGCGGATGAGATCCGCTCCTACGGCAATCGATACCGAGGTGCTGACAGCCAATGAAAGAAACCGGTCCTGAAAACATGGTTGTTGGTGACAAGAGCGGCATCGACCTGTCCGAATCCCGGCCGTCGTTGCAGGCCCAGTTGAATGAGCTCGAACAACACCTCGAGGCATTGCCGGCCAACTGCAAACCGGTTGAGCGCGCCCGCGTGCAACTGGATATCGCCGAGACCCTGCTGGCGCTGCAGAAGAAAAAGGAAAGCTGGGATATCGGCCGTGAAATATTTGATGTATTCGCCACAGAGGAATCGTGGGCCGATGCCATCGAAACCTGCGATGTCCTGTTTCAGTGTGAACAACCCGAATCACTGGCCGCCCTTGGTAATGGCATCTGGCTGTCGATCACCTACCCGGTGCCCGCGCAGCTCACCGTCGCCATGCTGCAACACGTCATCGATGAAACCCCGGATGACTCGGACGGGGCAGCGGTCGCCGCCATGGCCGCACACTACATTGCAGACCTGCGCACCGAGGGCAAGGAGCATGACAGCCTGACCTTCTTCACCAATCAGATTGTCGCGGGCGTGGCCAGGCGTCACCGCGGCATTGAGAATGATCCTGACATGATCAGGATGTGGATCGAGATTCTTGGATTGAATGATGTGAATGAACTGCTGTCACGGCTCTCCATCATGGTCGACACGATCGTGGGGGATAACTGGTGGATTGACCGTGATGCCCTGCGCGCGAAACTGCCGGTGGACTAGCGCCACCGGTCGAATAAATTCGACCCTTCTCGATCAGAGCTGTAGGGCCGAATTCATTCGGCCAATAACAGGCCTACTTCAACAACGGGTGATCTTTCGGCAACTGATGCGAGAACCACATGGCCAGCCGGTGCCGCATGGTCTGTTGCGAGACCTGCTCTTCAGGCAACGGTGAAATAACCTTGTCATGGACCAGCAGGCGGTAGATATATTCGATTTTCTCGGCCGCCGAATCAGTCGGTTCGAATTCAACAACACCGCGCTCCCTGCCGTACTTCTCACCTGCGAGTATGGCCTCCTTGACCAGTTCCTTTTCATGCTTGAGTTTCTTCATGGAAGATCGAACCTCAGGTCTTGTTATAAATCTCCGAACCGCCTTTTACAAATTCCTCGGCCTTCTCGTGCATACCCTGTTCAACCGCGATATTGAGATCACCGATACCCTTTTTTGCGGCATACTCGCGTACATCCTGGCTGATCTTCATGGAACAGAACTTCGGGCCGCACATGGAGCAAAAGTGCGCGACCTTGGCGGAGGCCTTCGGCAGGGTTGCATCGTGAAATTCACGCGCCTTTTCGGGGTCCAGGCCAAGATTGAACTGGTCTTCCCAGCGAAATTCAAAGCGCGCCTTTGACATGGCATTGTCGCGCACCTGCGCACCGGGATGCCCCTTGGCCAGGTCGGCCGCATGTGCGGCAATCTTGTAGGTGATGATGCCTTCGCGCACATCATGCTTGTCGGGCAGCCCCAGGTGCTCCTTGGGCGTGACGTAACATAACATCGCGGTACCGTACCAGCCGATCTGGGCCGCACCGATTGCAGAGGTGATGTGATCATAACCGGGGGCAATATCCATCGTCAGCGGGCCGAGGGTATAGAACGGCGCTTCATGGCAATCATCCAGTTCTTTCTGCATATTTTCCCGGATCATCTGCAGCGGCACATGGCCCGGGCCCTCGATCATCACCTGCACATCATGCTGCCATGCAATTTTTGTCAGTTCGCCCAGCGTCTCCAGTTCGGCAAACTGGGCGGCATCATTGGCATCGGCAATCGAGCCCGGCCGCAGGCCGTCACCCAGCGAGAACGACACATCATAGGCCTTCATGATCTCGCAGATGTCTTCAAAGTGCGTGTACAGGAAGCTCTCTTCATGGTGGGCAAGGCACCACTTGGCCATGATCGAGCCGCCGCGTGAAACAATACCGGTGACCCGGTTGGCCGTCATCGGCACATGGCCAAGCCGCACACCGGCATGGATGGTAAAATAGTCCACACCCTGCTCTGCCTGCTCGATCAGGGTGTCCCGGAAAATCTCCCAGCTCAGGTCTTCCGCCACGCCGTCCACCTTTTCCAGCGCCTGGTAGATCGGCACGGTACCGACCGGCACCGGCGAGTTACGCAGGATCCATTCTCGCGTCTCGTGGATATTCTTGCCGGTAGAGAGATCCATCAGGGTATCGCCGCCCCAGCGGGCCGACCAGACCATCTTTTCGACTTCCTCGTTAATAGACGACGTAACCGCCGAGTTGCCGATATTGGTGTTGATCTTCACCAGGAAATTACGGCCGATAATCATCGGCTCCTGTTCCGGGTGATTGATGTTGGCAGGGATAATGGCACGGCCCCGTGCGATTTCATCACGAACAAATTCAGGCGTCACCTTCGCGGGAATACTGGCCCCGAAACTGTTGCCTGGATGCTGTTTTAATAACCCGCTGTCCTGCATTTCCTCGAGCAGCAGGTTTTCCCGGATGGCCACAAACTCCATCTCGGCTGTGATCATGCCCTGGCGCGCATAATGCATTTGCGTGACATTCCGTCCAGGCAGCGCACGGCGCGGTTTGCGAATATGCTCAAAACGCAGGTGCGCCAGTTCCGGGTTGGACTGGCGTTCACGCCCGTACTCCGAACCCGGGCCATCCAGCTGCACGGTGTCGTTGCGTTCTTCAATCCATGCGCTGCGTACATCAGGCAAGCCTGCCAGCAGGTCTATAGCGGCTGCCGGATCGGAGTACGGGCCCGATGTGTCATAGACGGTGATCGGCGGATTCTTCTCGACACCAAAACTGGCCGGGGTATCGGACTGCCGGATCTGACGCATCGGCACGCGGATATCGGGGCGTGAACCCTGTACGTAGACCTTCGTCGAGCCGGGAAATGGCCGGGTAACGTCTGCCGACAATTGCGTGGTTTTCTTGATGAAATCTTCAGGGATCGCACTCATGCTGCCGTCCTCACGTGTCTTTAATAATCAATGGCCGGCAGGTGCTCGAGCTTCCCTACACCGGTATTAACCGGATCAGGTTCGAAGGGTCACTCTCAGCCCGACAAGGGCACCCCCAGCTGGACCCACACGGTAGCGAATGGGCCCGGCATTTGCAAGAAAAAGAATCTCTGTAAAAACAGCAAGCCATTGTTTTATATAACCTAGTAAGCAAGGTCACGCGCCGGATTCTTGCCAGCGAGACATAAACCCCGTACCCTGTGCAAGCGTCCATGGCCAGTCCGTGAGCGAGCAGTTCCCCTGCCGCCCGTGCTGCCAGGAAAACCGGTTCCATCCCTGCTAAATTGCGAGTCACACATGTCAACCAGCCAGACAGATTTTGAACAGGCACGCTTCAACATGATCGAGCAACAGGTCCGTACCTGGGAGGTCCTGGATCAGCGTGTACTGGATACCATGAACAGGATCCCACGGGAAAACTTTGTACCGGAGCAATACCGCTCACTGGCATTCGCGGATATCAATATCCCGATCGGCAACGGACAGGTCATGATGTCCCCCAAGCTCGAGGGCCGGCTGCTGCAGGCGCTCAACATCAGGCCGGATGACAGCATACTTGAGGTTGGTACCGGCAGTGGCTACCTGACGGCCTGTCTCGCCAGCCTCGGCAAGCATGTAACCAGTATTGATATCGTGCCTGAATTTACGGCCACGGCAGGTACCCGGCTGGCTGATCAGGGTATTACCAATGCAAGCCTTGAGACGGCCGATGTTGCCAACGGGCTCAGTACGAGCGAACAGTATGATGTTATTGCCGTTACCGGCTCCCTGCCCCTGCTGCAGAAACAGTTTCATGAAAGCCTGAAAACCGGCGGTCGCCTGTTTGTGATAACCGGCAAGCTGCCAATAATGGAGGCATTGCTCATTACCCGGGTTGGTAAAAACCACTGGTCGCAGGAGTCTCTGTTCGAAACCTGCTTACCACCCCTCGAACATGCTGCCAGGCCACAGGGCTTTGTTTTCTAACAGCCCCGACCTGCCAGGCTACTACATGCATATCAGAACGCACCTCCGCCATCTCCTGCTGCTTTGCTGCAGCCTGCTTGTTTTTATCGAAGCACCGGCCCTGGCCGATGACCTGGTCTCCATTTACCAGCTGGCACTCGATTCCGATCCCGACTACCAGGCGGCCATCGCCGCACATGCCGCCGCCCTGCAAGTCCGGCCCCAGAGTCGCGCCGCCCTGCTGCCCAGCATAGGCCTGACAGCCGACGTATCGAGAGACCGTTTCGACCCGCGCGACGGCGGCGAAACGTCGTATGCAACCAACCAGACCTACGCCGTCGGTTTACGCCAGCCCGTGTATCAGCGGGAAAGCCTTGTGCAACTGGATCAGGCCGACAGCCGCATCGCACAGGCGGATGCCGAACTGGAAGCGGCGCGGCAGAACCTGATACTGCGCGTCACTACGACTTATTTCGTCGTCCTCGGCGCACAGGACAACCTTGAGTTCGTGCGTGCCAACAAGAGTGCGGTCGAACGCACACTGGAGCAGGCCGAGCAGCGCTTTGAAGTCGGCCTTGCCGCCATCACGGACAGCCTCGAGGCCAGGGCACGCTATGACATTGCGCTCAGCGATGAAATCAATGCGGAAAAACTGATGGCCGATGCCCGTGAAGCACTGCGCGAGCTCACCGGGAAGCCCCCCGGGATCCCGGAAATCCTGCAGCAGGAAATACCCCTGATCGTCCCGGAACCGGATGACCAGGAGAAATGGGTGGCCGCCGCCGTCGAGAATAATCCACTGGTGCTGGCAGCCAGGGCAGCTGCGGAGACCGCCAAACAGGAAATCGAGGTACAGCGCTCCGGTCATTATCCCAGTCTGGATGCAACCGCGGATTACAGCTACCGGGACAACCGCTTTGGCGGCATCACCGATCTGAAACGCAATGACAGCTCCATTGGCCTGGAATTCACCCTGCCCCTGTACCAGGGGGGGCTGATATCCTCGCAGACAGAACAGGCTCGCGAGGAATACAACCAGGCTATGGAGAACCAGGTGAAACAATACCGCGCCACGGAGCGCCAGACACGGAACAACTATCGCGGTGTCATCTCCGGAATCAGCAAGGTCAAGGCGCTGCAGCGTGCCGTCGAGTCCAACGAAAAAGCCGTCGAAGCGGCCGAGACCGGTTTCGATGTCGGCACACGCACCATCGTCGATGTACTGGATGCACAAGGGGATTTACTGCTTGCACGCCGGGACTATGCACGCTCGCGCTATGACTACCTGCTCGACACCCTGCGCCTGAAACAGGCGTCCGGTATACTCGACGCGAAAGACCTGGAGTTGATGAACAAATTGCTGCAGAACCCGCCCAGCTGACGCCCCGTCAGCGGCAGCTTTTCAGACTATCCCTGCAGCACCATCGAGCTGAATCCGGCTCATGTTACCCGCCATCCGCTCGCACGCCGGTTGCACTGCATGTCAGGGGCTGAACCGTGGTCAGAACGGCCACAGGCTCCAGCCTGAATCCATTTCATCTTCACACCGGGCCAACTGGGACTGGTAACTCCTGGCCCGTTCTTCCACCTTCTTTGCCACCTTGATCAGCCAGGGCTTTTTGTTATAGGTCTTGCGCTTATACCCGCCCTGGCCTTCATGGTATGCCAGGTACTGGTTATAGGCATCCGACCTGGAGATACCCAGCATCCTGTAGCTCGTATCAATGTACCAGCCGATAAAATCCACAGCATCGGAAAAATCATCCCGATCGGCGCCCCGGTTACCCGTTTTTTGAATGTACCAGTCCCAGGTCGTATCCTTCGCCTGCGAATACCCATAGGCTGACGATGCCCGTCCCCAGGGAATTACCCACAATAAACGCCCCTTTGGCGGACGCGCATCATCGACAAACTTCGACTCCTGGTAAATGATGGCCAGCTGCACATGCACAGGGACCTGCCATTTCTCATGGGCCCTGGAGGACGCCTGATACCAGTCGCTTTTGGCCTCGAAGATTTCACATCCATCAGTGATATTGCCGGGAGGTGCAGAGGAACAGGCCACCAACAGCAACAGGATCAGGCAGACGGGTACTGATCTGTGAAAATTCATATGGACGAGTCTATCTCCCGGTACCCCTATAATACCAGCACACACAAGCGTGCCTGTAATACTTCGCGGAGAACAGGTGCATACTGAAAATGCGGATATGATTCACTGGATGGGCCGCCATGACTGAAAACATGCTACCGGATGAGCTACCGTGCTTTGACGAACCACTGGCGTTGTTGCGTGCATGCCATGAGAAAATTCTTGCGCACTGCGATTTGCTGGAAGGCCTGATCGCCCACATGGCCGGTGCCGGTCCCGACACCGGGGCACGCAAGACGGCGGAAAGAATCAGCCGGTTTTTTTCGACCAGCGCCCGGTTGCATCACCGTGATGAGGAAGAAGACCTTTTCCCGCGGCTTAACCGGCAATCACTGAAGATTGCCGAACTGGTCTATGCCCTGAAAAACGAACGCGTACAGCTCGACGCCCTCTGGGAAACCCTGTCACCCGAACTGAAGAGGCTTCCCGGGGAGGCGTTCAGCGATGAGTTTACCCGGTCTGCAAGTGACTTCTGCCATCTCTACACACAGCATATCGAACGCGAAAACATGGAGTTCCTGCCGCTTGCCGCCAACAGCCTGAGTCAACAGGATCTCGCTGAAATCGGTGCGTCCATGGCGGAACGGCGTGGTTATTCCGTGTGCTTCCGTGGCTAAAATAATAGATTTGGCGCCCGTCTTCATTTGCTTCAGCGTGCGTTGTTATCAGCTTGAAAGAGGGCCACATGAATTCAGGTAGCTGGCGACAATCTTCAGTACGGCCTTCAGTGCACCACGATTCTTTTCCACGACCAACCTGCCCCGCTCGCCAACACGGTGACGTTCATTGGCATCACCCAGCCAACGGGCCACGGTTTTCTGAAGCCCGGGGATGTTCTCAACTATTTCACAGGCACCCGCACTCAGCAGCAGCCGTGAAATTTCCGTGAAATTAAACAGGTGCGGCCCCGTGACCACCGGTATACCCAGCGCTGCAGGTTCGAGCAGATTGTGTCCGCCATGGGGAACCAGGCTGCCGCCCACGAATGCAACATCCGCTGCTGCATAGAACAGGGGCAACTCACCCATCGAATCTCCAACAAAGACATGGGTTTCAGGAAGGCAGGGCTGCCTTTCACTGCGCAGCACCGTGTTGTAACCCCGGGAACGGCACAACGCTGCAACTGACTCAAAACGCTCCGGGTGGCGCGGAACCAGTACCAGCAGACAGTCGTTAAACTGCTGGCGTATTTGCCGGTAAGCATCCAGCAAAAGCTCATCTTCACCTTCATGTGTGCTGGCCGCTATCCAGACCGGGCGCCCGACACCCCAGTCGCGCCGCAAAACCTCGGCACTCTCAAGCAGGCTGGACGGGACCTTTTGTTCAAATTTCATATTGCCCGTTACCGTTATGCAACCGGCATCCGCACCCAGGCTCTCAAAACGCTCCGCATCCTGTTCACTCTGCGCGGCGATCTCGGTCACAGCAGACAATGTCCCGGCGATCAAGCCGCGAACCTTGCGATAGCCCGACAAGGACCGGGCGGACAAGCGGGCATTGACCAGCAATAAAGGGATCAGCTTACGTTGACAGGCATGATAAAGATTCGGCCAGAGCTCGGTTTCCATAACGACAGCAAGCTGCGGCCTGACACGGCCAAGAAAACGGGCAACGGCACCCGGCAGGTCATACGGTGCATAGACATGCGCCACCGCGTCGCCAAACAGGGCCCGCACCCGCGCAGAGCCTGTCGGGGTTACGGTCGTTACAAGGATTGAGTACTCCGGGTAGCGGTCAAGCAAGGCACGCACAAGCGGCTCTGCCGCCTGGACTTCGCCCACCGACACAGCATGTATCCAGATAACATGCTTGCCAACAGGCGGCGTTATGGCACCAAATCGTTCCGGCCAGCGGTGCCAGTAGCCAGGGGAGGCCAGGCCCCGCCAGGCCAGCCGAACAAGGACAAGCGGTGACATCAGGTACAGCAACAGGGTATACAGTTTTCTCAATGGAAATTCACTGTTGTTACCTTGGACTCACGCCACGCAGGAGCGCCTCGCAGGCGCGAACGGCTTTATGCAGATGCGTCATCGCGCCTGTGAGGCGCTCCTGCGTGCCACATGGGAAACAAGTAAAAAAATCCGCATTACTCGTGCGACTTCAGCCAGTCCATGTACAGTGGCACACCTTCTTCTACCGACTTGAAAGGCTTGTCGTATCCGGCAGCACGCAGTGCGGAAATATCCGCCTCGGTATAACTCTGGTAACAGCCGCGCAGGTGATCAGGGAAAGGAATATATTCGATCTCTCCCTTCCCGTACCAGCCAACCACCGCAAGGCCCACCTCCCTGAAACTCTGGCAACGGCCGGTTCCAAGGTTGAAAATACCAGATGTACCCGGGTTATCCATGAACCAGAAATTCACATCGACGACATCACCGATATAAATAAAGTCACGGCGTTGCTCGCCATCACCATAACCCTCGCAACCCGCAAACAGGCGCGGATTCTCCCCGGCATCCAGCTGCTGACTGAGATGATAGGCCACACTTGCCATGCTGCCCTTGTGCTGCTCACGCGGTCCGTACACGTTGAAATACCGGAAGCCCGCAATCTGGCTTTTTGCTGACGGCAGGATGCTGCGTACGTACTGGTCAAACAGGAACTTGGAGTAACCGTACACATTCAGCGGCGCTTCATGCTCACGGGACTCACTGAATACCTGGCCACCTCCATAGACCGAGGCCGAAGAGGCATACAGGTAGGAGACACCGTTTTCCAGGCAGTAATGCAGCAACAACTTCGAGTATTCGTAGTTGTTGCTCATCATGTATTTACCATCCCACTCCGTGGTCGCGGAGCAGGCGCCCTCGTGAAAAATCACATCGACCTTGCCACCCAGTCCCGCGCCTGAACTGACCCTGGCGATAAAATCATCCTTGTCGATGTAATCCATAATTTCACAATCCACGAGATTGCGGAATTTCTTTCCGTCCTTGAGATGATCAACAACCAGGATATCCTCGTGCCCCCGCTCATTGAGACCCTTCACTATATTACTGCCAATAAAACCGGCACCACCTGTCACAATAATCATTGCTGTTACCTGTTAATGATCGGTCGCCGTACAAAAAGCAAATACTCGCGCAAAGACGCAAAGTCAAAACCGTTCTGTCATAAAGACATTGAATATTTTTTCTTTACGAGCTTTGCGCCCTTGCGCGATAAATTACAGTGTTTATGAATAGTAGCAAAACTAGTCCTGACGCCGGATGATTTCAATAATATCGCTGGTCGAACAGCCATCCTCGAAACCGAGGACAACCACCTCACCGCCATTCCGGGTTACGCATTCATACCCGGCAATATCCTCCGGTTTGTAATCACCGCCCTTCACCAGCAGGTCGGGGCTGATGTCACAAATAAGCCGTTCAGGCGTGTCTTCCGAAAACGGCACTACCCAATCAACACTTTCCAGTGCGGCAAGCACCGTCATGCGGCGGTCTACCGGGTTCACCGGCCGCCCGCTGCCCTTGAGCCGCCTGACAGAAGCATCATCGTTTACGGCCACGATCAGGCGGTCGCCCAGACGCCGCGCCTGGTTCAGATACGCCACATGACCTGCATGCAGGATATCGAAACAGCCATTGGTCATTACAATCCGTTCGCCATGTGAACGCGCATCCTCAACAGCAATTCGCAGCTGTGACTGGCTCATATCACCAAAACCGGCATCCTGCCCGAGCTGTGCAGAACGCCGCAGCTCCGGGACCGAGACGCTTGCCGTGCCCAGCTTGCCAACCACGATACCGGCTGCCAGGTTGGCCAGGGCCGTCGCGGAAGGCAGGTCCTCGCCTGCGGCCAGCGCGGCCGCCAGCACCGAGATCACGGTATCCCCGGCACCGGTAACGTCATACACCTCCTGCGCATGTGTTGGCAGATGCAGCTCAGGCTCGCCCTTGCGCAGCAAGGTCATGCCATGTTCGCCGCGCGTAACCAGCAGGGCCCCCAGGTCATGGCGTTCCATCAGTGCGGCGCTCTTTTCAATCAGCTCCCGTTCATCCTTGCAGACGCCGACAACCTGCTCAAACTCGACCATATTCGGTGTAATCAGGGTGGCCCCCGCATAGGCAGTAAAATCATTCGACTTGGGATCGACCAGTACCGGTTTCCCGGCGGCGCGTGCTGCCGCAATAAACTCTTCAATCCGTACCAGGGTGCCCTTGCCATAGTCGGAGAGCACCACCACATCACAGTCTTCCAGTTGCTGCCGGTATTCCTGCAGCAGGGAATCGGTATTGATCGCTGCAAAACCGTCTTCAAAATCCAGCCGGATCAACTGCTGATGCCGGCTGATGACGCGCAGCTTGGTAACGGTCGGGGTATCCGCAATCCTCTGGAAAGTGCACTTGATGTCTGCACCACCCAGCAATGCTTCCAGTAGATCCGCCGATTCATCGTCACCGGTAACGCCCAGCAAGCGGGTATGCACACCAAGCGCGGCCGTATTAAGCGCCACGTTGGCAGCCCCGCCGGCACGCTCCTCTGACTGTCCCACATGCACAACCGGAACCGGCGCCTCGGGGGAGATCCGGGATGTCGCACCGTGCCAGTAACGATCAAGCATGACGTCGCCAACGACAAGCACACGCGCCCTGTCAAATTGGGGTATTTGTATTTTCATGGCAGGAACAGTTTCACATTCAATAATTTGCCGGGAATAATAGCACAAGCCGGAGGGCGCATAATCTCTGGTTGCCGGTTTCCGCGGGCGCTACAATCGTCCCACGCCTATGAACACCCAACCCTATTCAATCCGTTACTGGCCCACCTGGCTGGGACTGGGACTGCTGTGGTGCCTGACCCGGCTGCCCTACTCATGGCAAACTGGCATCGGGCGCCTGCTGGGAAACACGTTTCGGCTGTTTGCCTCCCGCCGCAGGCATATCGCGCAAGTGAACCTCTCATTGTGTTTCCCGGAGCTTTCGGAGCAGGAGAGGCAGAAGCTGCTGGTTGAACATTTCAGATCTCTGGGAATAGCCGTCATGGAAACCGCCATGAGCTGGTGGTCCACAGAAGAGCAACTGGGAAAGCTGGTAAAAATAGACGGCCTGCAGCACCTGCATGCTGCATTGCAGGTCGGCAAGGGCGTCATCCTGCTGAGCGCACATTTCACCACCCTCGAGATCGGCGGCCGCCTGCTCGCACTGCACGCACCGTTTCATGTCATGTACAGAAAGCACAAGAATCCCGTGATCGAACGAGTCATGCGGAATGCGCGCATCAGGAACTTTGACAAGGCCATACCACGCAAGGACCTGCGTGCCATGTTGCAGAGCCTGAAACAGAACCTGCCGGTCTGGTATGCCCCCGACCAGGACTATGGCGCAAGGCACAGCGTCTTCGTGCCTTTTTTCGGCATACCGGCAGCTTCCATCACCGCCTCTTCCCGGCTTGCCCGGATGAGTGGCGCCGCCATCGTACCGTTCTTTCAGACCCGCCTGCCGGACAACCGGGGCTACCAGCTGACGCTCTACCCTGCGCTACAGGACTTTCCCGGGGAAAATATCGAGCAGGACACCCGTCGCATCAACCAGCTGATCGAGGCACGCATCAGGGAACAACCCGAACAGTATCTCTGGGTGCACCGCCGTTTCAAAACCCGGCCGCCCGGTGAAGACCGGCCCTACAAGCCACGCCGCAAAAAACGCAAGTAGTATCCGTCCATAAACGTCAATATTTTTCTCGCAAAGACGCAAAGCTCGCAAAGGTAAAAAAGATTGTTTCAATGGCATTTGAAAATCCTGTCTTTGCGTCTTTGCGAGAGTTTATTGTTTGTGGATGTATGCTAAGTGGTTTCTGACCGGATGACTGCCATTTCAACAGAAAGTACCCGTACAATACTACTGATCACGCTGAGCAATATTGGTGACGCCCTGATGACCACGCCCGTCATGGAGGCGCTGCATCACCACTTTCCGCAGGCCGTCATGGACATTGTCACGGATGCACGCGCCAGCGCCCTGTTCGAGCACTGTCCTTACCGCGGGGAGATTATCCTCAAACACAAGCAACGGGGCTGGCGCGGCACACTTGCCCTGGTAGAACGGCTGCGTGCAATACGTTATGACCTGGTTGTGGATTTGCGTACCGATGGACTGACGCTGTTATTACGCACCCGGCGCAGGCTGACCCGACGTGGCAGCAGGGCCACGGGACTGCATGCTGTCGAAAGGCACTTTGGCGTCATCAGGCAAGGCTTGCAGCTGAAAGAAATCCCGCCCCAGCGTATCTGGCTGACGGCGGCCCAACGAACATTCGCACGACAACAACTGGCTGACCTGCCCGGACGGCACTGGCTTGCACTGGGTCCGGGCGCACGCTGGGCAGCAAAATGCTGGTCCCCGGAAAACTACCTTGATCTTGCGAACCAGCTGACAGATTGCTTCGATGGCGTGATTGTTCTTGGCAGCAAGGATGACAGGCCCGCCTGTCGGCGCATCTCTGCAGGCCTTGCCCGGCCGCACCGGAACCTTGCCGGGAAAACCGACCTGCTGCAGGCCGCTGCCGTACTGGAGCAGGCGCGGTTGTTCATAGGCAATGATTCCGGCCTGGGACACATTGCTGCGGCCTGCGATACCCCGAGCGTTACAGTATTCGGCCCCGGCGACCCGGAGCGTTATCACCCCTGGCACCCGCAGGCCCGCTGGGTACAGAGTGAGGACAACAGCATGGATGGTGTGATCGTTAGCCGGGTTGTTGAGCAGGTCCGGGCAGCACTGCAGGCCGAATGAATTCGGCCCTACACCAGCTTGTCTGCCTCCAGACGGGTCAAAACCATGCCCGGTGAAATGCCTGCCAGGCATTCATGCCGGTGTTCAGGCGGACATATCCTGAGATGACAGGGACTGCAGGGCACCGGGTTCAACAGTACATGCCCCTGCTGTCCGATGGCATGACTGCGCTGCCAGTCAGTAGGTCCAAAAAAAGCGTACACGGGAATCCCGGACATGGAGAGCAGATGCATGGGCCCGGAATCATTGCTGATTGCAAAGGCGGCCTGTCTCCCGAGGGTTATCAGCTCCGCACAGGAAAATGCGTCACTTGCATCCACCCCGGTTTTTTTTGCCAGACGCCGGTTTAATTCCCGGTCATCCTCGCCGCCAATCCAGATAACCGGAAAACCCCGCGCCTCCAGCTGAGTCGCAAGATCAAGCCAGTGCGCCTCCTCCCAACGCTTTGACGGCCAGCGCTGGCTGGAACCGGCATGCATCAGCACCGGTTTCCCCGCCCCGGGCACATGTTGCTCAAGCCACGCGGACACGGCCGGTGCCTGCCGCTCCCGAAGAACAGACGGCATCCCGGGCGATGCCGGCACGAGGCCCGCCACAACCAGCAGTTCATTCATGCGCTGAAAGGCATGGGCATTGTCCTGCCGGTCGGGCGGGACATGGGTATAGGCAACGCCGGCCGTCCTGCCGACCCGCAGCCGGGCTTGTGTCAGTAGCGTCATGATGCTACTGCGCGTTGACCCCTGCAGGTCAAAGACCATTTCGAAACGCCGGCCAAGCAACCAGCGCAACAGCTGCCACATCGCGACAAATCCCTTGCGGGGAAACGCAACCACCTCAAGCCCGGGGACAGCGGCTGCCAGTTCACTGTACTCCGGTGCCGTCAACAGGGTTACCCGACCCTGCGGGAAGGACTCCAGTATCCTTGCGATATGTGGCAGTGCAAGCAGCACGTCACCCAGCGCGCCAAGCTTGATGACAAGAACCTCCCCGTCTTCACGCGAGCGCTGCAACATCACTACCTGCCTGCGGGGGAGCGTCCTTTCCTGTGCATCAGCTCGACCAGCTTCTTCCATGTCTTCCGGACCCGGTCATCGGCGCACTGCCGACCGTGATAAGCCAGCAGGAAGCGCAGGCGCTCCGTGGTTGTCACGCCGCTGGTATGCCGGTTGAGGGTATCAAGATCACGCAACATGGCCTGTTCAACAGAGAAGACATGCTTGGCCTTTTCAAGATCAATCAGCCGGATATCCGGATTGGCATCGAAATCCTTCAGAAAAACATGCTTTGGGAAAAAACAGTTATGTTGTATCCGGTTCCGGTGCATCAACCGTGCAACCCCGGCAAGACGCGCAATAAATTGATGCCAGGCCGGTTTGCCGGGCCAACCGGTCCGTTGCCAGTTTTGAAGGTAATCTTCCAGTGACTGATAGCCGGCAAGTGCGCGGGTAATCAGTATTGACCGGCGTTTTCCATCCACCTTGCGCTCTGCGAAATACAGGATATCAAGGGTCGGAACACCACAGGCATGCAGCCTGTTCAGATTCTGGAACTCGCGCCTGAAGGTCAGCACCCCTGCAAGCGGGTGTGCCAGCGTGCGGGTGATGTGATCCTGCTGGCGTTTGACAAATATCCCTGCACGACTGCCATCTGCCAGTACAACTTCAGCCTGTGAAACACCACTCCAGCCACCGCGACGCCTGTTTGGTTCCTCGAACCAGCCGACATCAAGCGCCCAGATGGCATCGAAGCTGTCCAGGCCGTTGTTGCGTGCCAGCTGTTCCCAGTCGCTTGCATGATATTCCCGCATAACGCCAGACAATGACGCATGTTGCTGGCGGACGCAATGCCTGTTTACAGGTAAAAAGTTTATCGCATGAGATGCTATTATCCGCGTGTTATTTCGGTCACGTGAGGCTGGCTGTATCGATGCGGATTAACCCCTGTTTAATTGAAGACCCCTCTCCCCGGCCCTCCCCCGGAGGGACGCCTGCATGGACGTAGGTGGTAGAGCAACGCAGGAGCAGTTGCCGAGAGGGAGTAGCTCCTGATACGACACCCAGTACTTGGACACCATGCAACCAAAAGCCCACTGCATTCCCATTGGTAGCGAAGAATTCAATCGCCTGCGCGAGGGCGCAAGGGTGCTGGAAGAGGATTTGCGCGGCGAAAAGGTTTTGCTTACCCCGGATGACCACATCATCAAGCTTTTTTATTCGCGCCGCCGATTCACCTCTGCCACCATTTACCCCTACGCATTGCGCTTCTGGAACAACGCCCGGAAACTGCATGGAAAAGGAATACCCACTGTAGAGTGTGAGCAACTGCGCTATGACAAGCGGTATAAACGTCATCTCATAACCTACCCCCTGTTGCCCGGCATGACACTCAGGAACTGCCTGAAGAAAACTCCGGACAGCAATGACTACCTGACGAGGCTCCCGGCCTTCCTCGCGATGGCGCACAAAAAAGGCATACTGTTCCGTTCCATTCACCTCGGCAATATTATCGTGCTGGACAATGGTGAATTCGGACTGATCGATATAGCGGATATGTCGATACAGCGGCGCCCGCTTGGCCTTTTCAAGCGCGCGCGTAATTTCAGGCACTTGCTGCATGACCAGGAAGACCGCGACAGTCTCGACCAGTACGGCTATGAGCGCTTCCTCAACCAGTATGAAGCAGACGCCGGCATCCACGGCTTCCGGCGCAGGCTGTTCCGTGCCCTGATCAGGCACTATGCGCCTGCCATGAACCCCTAACGGGTAAGACGCGCATCGCGCTTGAGAAGCGCTCCTACAAAAAACGATCAACTGTAGGAGCGGATCTAATCCGCGATTATCATCTGGTAAAGGGAAAGCGTTTTTTCCAGCATCTTGTCCAGCGTATAAGGCCTGACCCCCTCCATGGAGGGCGGTGATACAAACCAGCCTGCCAGCCTTTCAACCATCGCGCCCTGATCAAGCGGCGCGATTCTGCCTTGCGGGAAGCGCGACTCGAGTTGTTCACCAACACCGCCATGTGCATAACCGGCAACCGGCACACCGAGACTCAATGCCTCGTTTACGGTCCGGCCAAAGGCCTCGGGCTGCTGCGACACCGACAGGACGGCCGCAGATACGGCCATGATCTCGCGAACATCCGTTCTGAATCCTGTCAACGTCACCGCATCAGCAATTCCGGCCGCCGCAATGGCGGCTTTCATTTCCTTGTTCAAGTGCTTCTTTCCGGGCGGGTCCTCGCCAACCAGCAGGCCATGCGCCGGTATCCCACGGCGTTTCAGCGCCGCGACAATACCGATAAAATCAAGGACACCCTTCCTGCGGTTGATGCGCCCCGGCAAGGTGATGACGTAACGATCTGCCAGTAGAGGATAGCGGCGCTTCCATGCAGCCAGCCAGTCCTCATCCGGGCAGAACCGTTCCGGGAAAATTGTGCGGTCAACACCCCTGTGAATTACCCTGACACGATCCGGTGCAACACCGGGATAGTTATCCAGCACATAGTCACGCGCAGCTTCAGAGACCGCAATCACCTGTTCACCTTTCGTCATCACCGCACTGTAGGCATTCACGGAGTACAGACCATGTACGGTGGTAATAAAATGTGGACGCTTGAGCGGGTCCATACCACGCCAGGCCAGCCATGCTATCCAGGCAGGCAGCCTGGAGCGGGCATGCAGGATATCGACCTGCTCATCGAGCAGCAGTCGCCTCAGACGAGAGACCAGGCGCAGGGTCGCAAGAGACTTGTGGCCAACCGGCCAGCAGATATGCCCGGACCCTTCGGCAAGCAGTCGAGGCACCAGGCGGCCGGTTTCTGAAAGCACCAGGGAACGATGACCATGACGAACCAGTGCGGCAGCAACGTCCAGGGTGCCTTGCTCGACACCGCCTCCCTCAAGCGCCGGCAGCAGCTGCAAAACCGTCAGGGATGTAGCTACCTGCTCCGCCACTGGTCGCAAATCTGTTCAGCGACACGGTTGGCCTCGTCATAAACATGTTCAGGACGCGACAGGGGATGTCCTGCACACCAGTCTCCGAAGGTCCTGATGCTGCTGCTGGAAACCAGATTTCTCACACCCCTGACAACCCGGTCATGGCGACGTGGCGGCACCGCAAGCAGGCCGACCGGTATCCTTGCCGTCAGCGCCTCGTAAATCATGGACACGCTGTCTTCCGTGATCCAGGCACAGCAGGCCCGGTCAAGCTGCCCGGAAAGCCACTGATCCGTGGTATCTCGCCAGGAGAAGATGCTGAGTTTCAGGTTCTGGTTAAAAATTTTTTCTCTGACGCGCTCGGCAAAACCGGCAGGCGTACGGCGCGATGTGGTCAGCACCCAGTGTTTGACCGGTGAGAAGCCGATGACCCTGGAAATTTGTTCGGCAACCGCCCCGTAGTTCCATTGATAGTGCCTGGACGGCCCGCCAATCATCAACAGACCCCGGTCACTTGTCTCACCGGTTGTTGCCTGCATACGGTTCAGGCTTCCCCGGGTAACGAGGATATTCGCCGCAGGTTTCGGTCGATCGTGTTCCGGGATCACGCAGAGATCAAACATGGATTTTGGCAAATCCGGCGTCATCAGTACCGCTGCCCTGCCACCACGGGCACGCCGTGCCGCCAGTAACGGGAGATGGGTGGAATGACCGGCACCCAGCATCAGCCAGGGATCCGGTAACAGGGAGCCTGCCGGGAAACGGCCGATCATCCAGTCAAGGCCGGCACCTGGCCGTACAGGAATATCATAGATATCGAGCGGGATGCGTCGCTGCAGGGCATCAACCAGGCCCAGACTCTGGTTGTCGTGTCCGGGCTTGCCATCACTGAAACGCCAGACCACCTGTGCCTGCCTGCGGTGCGGTAAAACCCGCACCTGAGGGTCACGATGATTCCTGAGCGTCAGTCTCTCAGAAGGTAATCGGCGCCGCAGTAGGGGCATTTTGCCTTTCCGGTTTCTTCAATGGAGAGATAGACGCGAGGATGTGAATTCCACAAACTCATGCCGTCCATCGGGCAATGCAGCGGTAAATCCGCCTGCGTAACCTCATAGCGGTTTTCTGAGTTGGCCTGAATCAGATTGATATCAGCCGCGACTGACGCGGTGTCGGGATTGGGCACGAAATTTCCTCTGGACTGTTGTTATACGAACACGCATGGAATACGCCGATTCCTGCGAATCCCCATTTTCGGGCAACTATTATACATAAGGAGGAACCCTGCAACCCGGACACCAGCACCCCACCCCGCCAGCGTTACTCCGTCCGCCACAGTCAACAGATAAATAATACAAATATTCATTAATTTCAACAACATGATGTGGCATTACAGACAGCGCCAATGGTAAAGTCTGCCTGCTTGCAGCATACTCCATCGTCACCGGTCCAGATTTCCATCCCCATGAACAGTAAACAACTGTACCTGCGACTACTCAAATATGTTTTCCCCTACCGGAAGGCATTTCTGTTTTCATTGCTGGGTACAGTTGCCTTTGCGGCAACCGAACCGGCCATGCCGGCGCTCATGAAACCGCTGCTGGATGAGACCTTCGTCTCAAAAAATCTTGAAGGGCTGACGCGGCTGCCACTGCTGCTGCTGTTGCTGTTTTTTGTTCGCGGCGTAGCCAGTTTTATCAGCGGCTATGGAATGAAATGGGTAGCAACACGGGTGGTCATGGACCTGCGCAAGGAAATGTTCGACAAGCTGCAAACATTGCCTGTTCACTATTTCAACAATCACTCCTCCGGCAACATCATATCGAAGCATACCTTCAATGCTTCGCGCGTGATGGCGGCCGCAACCGAAGTCATTGTTACCATCGTCAAGGACAGCCTGATCATCATCGGTCTGCTTGCCTATGCCCTGTACCTGAACTGGCAACTTTCCCTTATTGTATTTATGATTGCACCCCCCACCGCTTTGATTATCCGTTACTTCAGTAAACGCATGCGCAGCTTAAGCCGCTCCATGCAGGATTCGGTTGGCGAAATGACCCGGGTTGTGCAGGAGGCCATCAGCGGCAACCGGGAAGTCAGGATCTTCGGTGGCGAGCGCTATGAAATGGAGCGCTTCCAGAAGATCAATAACTGGATCAGACGGTACAATATGAAGGTTGCTGCCGCGTCCGAGATCAATGTGCCTGTGGTGCAGATATTCACCGTGGCCGCACTGGCCATTGTTGTCTATTTTGCTGCGATGCAATCACGGACGGGGGATATTACCGTCGGCGAATTCGTCGCCCTGATCACCGCATTGGCGCTGCTCTCCCCACCGATCAAACGCCTCACCCGGGTTAATGTCCAGCTGCAGAGCGGACTGGCGGCAGCGGAAAGCGTCTTTTCCCTGATTGATGAACAACCGGAAATCGACAAGGGACAGAAGACCATTGAAACGGCGCAAGGAAATATCGAGATACAAAACCTGTCCTATACCCACTATGGCAGTGACACACCGGTCTTGCATGACATCAATGTCAGCATACCTGCCGGCCAGACGGTTGCACTGGTTGGCCCGTCAGGTGGTGGCAAGACCACGTTCGTCAGCCTGTTGCCACGGTTTTACAACCCCTCTTCCGGCAGGATCCTGCTCGATGGCATCGATACACAGGAAATCAGGCTGGCCAGCCTTAGAAGGCAAATTGCCTACGTGGGCCAGAATATAATCCTGTTTAACGATACCGTGGCAGCCAACATCGCCTATGGCCTGCAAAATACGCAAGCCAGTGACAGCGAAATCCGGGATGCGGCAGAAAAAGCCCATGCACTTGAATTTATAGAAAAACTACCGCAGGGATTCAACTCCCTGATCGGTGAAAACGGGGTGCTCCTCTCCACCGGACAATGCCAACGCATCGCCATTGCCCGTGCAATTATCAAGGACGCCCCGGTCCTGATCCTGGATGAAGCAACATCTGCACTGGATACAGAGTCCGAAAAGGCGGTCCAGCAGGCCCTGGAAACACTGCGCAGCAACCGGACGTCACTGGTCATTGCCCACCGCCTTTCCACCATAGAGAACGCCGACTGCATCCTGGTCATAAAGGACGGGGCTATTGTAGAAAAAGGTTCCCATGTCGAATTGATAAGCCAGCCTGGTGTATACAGGAATTTATACGAGGCCCAGAGCAGAAAACACATCGGGGCAGGCTGATTTATTGTTTCAGGTTTCGTTCTGCCGGCGTGTGGTGCTTTTCTTCTTGTTCTTCCTTGCAGGCGCGGCTTGTATTTAATGCGGGCTCTCGCGCCCGCCGGCGAGATACTTTTCTTTGCTCCGCCAAAGAAAAGTATCCAAAAGAAAGGCGGCCCGAAGGCTTGCCCGCTACGCGGGTTCCCTGCGCTTCTCGTGAAAACCGGCGCTTGCTCAACTCGCGCTCTCGC
>Ga0210123_1000348_pt1 | contig 30031 bp, 14 predicted proteins | sample Muzzi_PWB_D2_FD_185535 | JGI IMG/M metagenome (GOLD analysis project Ga0210123, IMG submission 185535) | Wetland microbial communities from San Francisco Bay, California, USA, that impact long-term carbon sequestration - Muzzi_PWB_D2 (SPAdes) | ecosystem: Environmental > Aquatic > Marine >... | reverse complement strand
GGGACGTCCGGATCCATGCGCTCGTCGACGCCGTCTCGGCGGATCGAATCGAAGCCGACGTCCGCACCCTCGCCGATTTCGGCACCCGGCACACGCTGTCGGAGACGGAGTCCGACACCCGCGGCATAGGCGCCGCCCGGCGCTGGATCGAGGCTGAATTCCGCCGCATCTCAGAGGCCTGCGGCGGCTGCCTGGAGGTCTTCACCCAGACGGCGGTCGTCTCCGGCGAGCGGCGCATCCCGAAGCCGACCGAGGTGGTGAACGTGGTGGCGGTGCTCCGGGGCGAGACCGACCCGGACCGCTACGTGATCATGACCGGCGACATCGACTCCCGGGTGAGCGACGTGATGGATGCCACCTCGGACGCCCCCGGCGCCAACGACAACGCGAGCGGCATGGCCGGGGTGCTGGAAGCGGCCCGGGTGCTCTCGGCGCGGGTGGCCGCCGGCGAGCGCTTCGGCGCGTCGATCGTCCTCGCCGGTCTCTCGGGCGAGGAGCAGGGGCTGTTCGGCGGTAAGCACATGGCCGAGGAGGCGAAGGCCCAGGGCTGGAACATTGAGGCAGTGCTCAACAACGACATGATCGGCAACATCGCCGGCATCAACGGTGTGGTCGACAACACGACCTTCCGGGTCTTCTCCGAGAGCCCGGCGGCGACCACGACGCTCGAGGAGCTGCGGCGCATGCGCTTCTTCGGCGGCGAGGTCGACAGCCCGTCGCGCCAGGTGGCCCGGGTGGTCGACCGGATCGCGGACGTCTACTTCCCCAACCTGGACGCGATCATGATCTACCGGCTCGACCGCTTCGGCCGGGGCGGCCATCACCGGCCGTTCAACGACGCGGGGTTCCCCGGTGTGCGGATCATGGAGACCAACGAGCACTACGACCGGCAGCACCAGGATCTCCGGACGGAAGGTGGGATCGCCTACGGCGACGTGGTGGAGGCGGTGGACTTCGACTATGCGCGGAAGCTCACGGCGGTGAACGTGGCGACCCTGGCGTCGCTCGCCTGGGCCCCGGCGCCGCCTACGGGGGTGACGATCGCGGGGGCGGTCGAGGCGTCGGCGAGGCTGGTGTGGGAGCCGGTGGGGAGCCCTGTGCTGGCGGGCTACAAGGTCTATTGGCGGGAGACGACGTCGCCGACGTGGGATCACTGGGTCTGGGCTGGGGAGGCGACGGCCAAGGAGATGACGAACCTGGTGATCGACAATTATCTGTTCGGCGTGGCGGCGGTGGGGGTGGGTGGGAACGAGAGTCCGGTGGTGTTTCCGGGGCCGGGGGCGCGGTAGGGGGGCTGTCGGGGCGGCAGGGCTGGTCCTTCGGCGGATGGAGGCGGACCTTCGCCGCGGCAGGGTCGGGGCCTTCGGTGAGGCAGGGTCGGGGCCTTCGCCGGGGCAGGGTCGGGAGCGTCTCGGGACCTCCCCGCCGGGGACCGGCCTTCGCTTGGATGTCGAATGGCACGTGGCTTGGCCTCGGTTCAGGCGAGCGGCGGAACGGAGTTGATCTGGAGGCGGTGCTGCGCGCGCTCGCCTTCAACGCCCCCGGCGGGGAGGTCCCGAGACGCTCCTCCGATCGACCGGTCGTTGCCGTGGGGAGGCGGAGGCACCGGTGTGCGCGAGGGAAGAAGAGTTGAAGCGGCCGGACCTGTGCCGGCCGGGGTGTGAGCGGAGCGAACGGGGGAGGCGTCCCCTGCCTCCCCCCCAGGCCGGCGCATGCCGGCCCTTCATGTCAGCGGAGGAAGGGGATCGAGGGGTTTGGTGGGCGATCTGATCACCCGGCCGGGGTGAGGGGGCACGAACACTTTCGAATCCGTACCGAATCGAAGGGCCGGGCGGTGGCGCCCTCTCCTCCCCCCGGGGGGAGAAGAGGGTCGGGGTGAGGAGGGGGGATCTGATCACCCGACCGCGGCGCGGCCGGCTCTGGAGCCGGCCAGGCTCACGCGGTGGACGATGCGGCGTTTGGTGCGGTCGTCGAGGTCGTTGAAGGGGGCGAGCTTGCCACCCCGGACGACGAAGACCCGTGGGAACTGGCCGACTTCGCCCTGTTCGTCGAACTGGATGAAGCCGGTGACGCCCCGGTAGCCGGAGAGGCCTTTCAAGCCTTTCCAGAGCTGATACGGGCTCGCTTCTTCTTCGACCAGGGCCTGGGCGAGCACCATCATGGAGTCATAGCCGTAGGCCGCGTAGGTGTCCGGCATCTCGCCGTACTCCGCCTTGTACGCCTCGACGAACTCGGTCACCGCGGGCTCGTCGCTCCCCAGGTCGAAGCTGCCGTGGGACAGGATGAGGCCTTCGCCGGCATGGCCGCTCTCGGGAACGACTCCCGGCGCGGCGAAGGCAGAGGTGGTGAGCACTGCACCCCGGTAGTGGCGCCGGTCGAGCTCGCGGAGGAGCTCACGGGCCGCCGGGTCGGCTTCGGAGACCGCCAGGTAGACGGCCTGGGGGCGGCGTGAGAGCGCCGTGGCGACCGCCTCTGCCACCGCGCCTTCGGCCGGCAGGTACTCGACCACCTCGAGCACCTGGCCACCGCGCTCGAACTGGGTCCGGAACGCACCGACCAGGTCGGCGCTGTCGGTCCCCTTGGGCGACAGGATCACCGAGCTTTCGAGGTCGAGCTCCAGGAGCGCGAAGTTGCCCATCTTGTCCGCCTCGCGGGCGGCACTCGGGTGGAGCCGGAACACGTAGCGGCAGGGCTCCTCGGAGGTGCCACCCAGGGCCGTGGGCGATACCAGGACGCGCTCCTTCGCCCGGGCCACTTCGGCCATGGCCCGGATCCCGGCGTCGGTGACCCCGCCGATCGCGGCGACCACGTCGTTTTCGTAGAGGGTGCCCAGCTCCCGGGCCGCCTCGCCGGCGTCGCCGGCGGAGTCTTCGACCAGGAGCACCAGGTCGTACGGGTAGGCGCCCTGCTCGTGCTGCCCCTGGAGAACATGGTGGGCCAGGCGTACGCCCCGTTCGACCGACTCGCCGTAGACCGCCGACGGGCCGGAGAGCGGCAGCACGAGCCCGATGGTGGGCTGTGCGTCGCCGCCACAACCGCCGGAGACCAGGGCGGCGGCCAGAAGCAGCGGAGCCGCGACGGCGGGCGCGACGAGAGAGCGGAGGCCGGATCGAGTGGGGGCTTGCATGCTCATGGTGGGTTGTACGAAAGCAAGGCACATGCCGAAGGACAGACGCGGCTCCGGAGGGCCTGAGCCACGGGATTCTGCCTGGCCTGTCCCCAGTGGAGGACGTCCGGCCGGGGCGTTTCGTCGCCCAGAACGGCCCGGGCCGGCCATTCAGGCGGGGAATCCTTACCTGTCCTGGTCCCCCTACAACTCCCCGTCCATCGCCCGGCGCTCGCGTTCTCGAAGCGGTGACGATCGATCAATCCGAGTCGGAGCGCAGCACGGCGACGAAGGCCTCCTGCGGGATCTCGACGGCGCCGACCATCTTCATGCGCTTCTTGCCCTCCTTCTGCTTCTCGAGGAGCTTGCGCTTGCGGCTGATGTCGCCGCCGTAGCACTTGGCGGTCACGTCTTTCCTGTAGGCGTTGATCGTCGAGCGGGCGATGATCTTGCCGCCGATGGCGCCCTGGATGGCGATCTTGAACTGCTGGCGCGGGATGGTCTCGGCCAGGCGCTCGCAGTAGACGAGGGCGCGCTGGCGGGCACGTTCCCGGTGAACGAGCTGGGCGAGGGCGTCGACCGGCTCACCGTTGACCAGGATGTCGACCTTGACCACGTCGGTGTCGCGGAGCTCGATCAGCTCGTAGTCGAACGAGCCGTAGCCCTGGGTGATCGACTTGAGCTTGTCGTAGAAGTCGTGGAGGACCTCGGCGAGGGGCATCTCCGAGACGAGCTCCACCCTCCCCCGGGACAGGTAGTGGAAGGTCGTGTCCTCGCCCCGGCGCTCCCGGCAGAGCTCCATCACCGTGCCGATGTAGCGCTCGGGCATCATGATCGACGCCTTGATGAACGGCTCGCGGACCGATTCGATCTCCGTCGGGTCCGGGAAGAGGGCCGGGTTGTCGACGGTGATCGTCTCGCCGGCGGAGAGCGTTACCGAGTAGCGAACGGAGGGCGCCGAGAGCAGCAGCGCCAGGTCGAACTCCCGCTTGAGGCGCTCCTGGACCACGTCCAGATGGAGGAGCCCCAGGAAGCCGCACCGGAAGCCGAAGCCGAGCGCGGAGGAGGAGTCCCGCTCGTAGGTGAGCGCCGCGTCGTTGAGCGCCAGCTTGTCAAGCGCCTTGGACAGGTCCTGGTAGTCGTCGGTCGCCATCGGGTAGATCGAGGCGAAGACCACCGGCTTGGCCTCCCGGTAGCCGGGCAGAGTCTCGGCGGCGGGGCGCTCCGCGCCGGTCATGGTGTCGCCGATCTCGATGTCGCCGATCGCCTTGATGCCGGCGATGACATAGCCGACGGCTCCGGCTTCGAGCTCTTTGGTGGGGACCTCTTTGAGCTGGAGGAGGCCGACCTCTTCGACTTCGTAGTCGGCGCCGGTGTGCATGAGGTGGATCGTCTCACCCGGGCGGAGGGTGCCCTGGCGCAGGCGCACCAGCAGCACGACGCCCCGGTAGGGGTCGTACTCGGCGTCGAAGACGAGGGCTTGCAAGGGGGCGTCGGGGTCGCCGGCGGGGGCCGGCAGCTTGGTGACGATGGCTTCGAGGACGTCGTCGATGCCGGTGCCGTCTTTGGCGGAGCAGAGGACGGCTTCGAAGGGGTCTAGCCCCAGGTCTTCGGCGATCTCTTCGCGCGCGCGGTCGATGTCTGCCGAGGGGAGGTCGATCTTGTTGATGACCGGGATCATCTCGAGGTCGTGCTCGAGGGCCATGTAGAGGTTGGCGACGGTCTGGGCTTCGACTCCTTGGGAGGCGTCGACGATGAGGAGCGCGCCTTCGGCCGCCAGGAGTGACCGGCGGACTTCGTGGGAGAAGTCGACGTGGCCGGGGGTGTCGATGAGGTTGAGGCGGTAGGTCTGGCCGTCTTTGGCGGTGTAGTTGAGGGTGATGGTGTTCGATTTGATGGTGATGCCGCGCTCGCGCTCGATGTCCATGGAATCGAGGATCTGGTCGCGGAAGTCGCGTTCGGAGACGCCGCCGCAGCGCTGGATGAGGCGGTCGGCCAGGGTCGACTTTCCGTGGTCGATGTGGGCGATGATGCAGAAGTTTCGGATCCGTTCCATGGCAGGGTGTCCTCGCGGGCCGATGATGCTACCGCGAAGTGCGGGTGGTTGGGTGATTCGGGGGTGTCGCGGGGCGGGTGCTTCGGCGGGAGAGGGTCGTCCTTCGCTGGGAGAGGGCCGGGAGCGTCGCGGGCCCTCCCCGCCGGGGACCGGCCTGCGCTCGGTGGTGGGTGGGTGCGTGGCTCGGCCTCGGTTCAGGCGAGCGGCGGAGCGGCGTGGATGAGGGTACGGCGTTGCGCGCGCTCGCCTTCAACGCCCCCGGCGGGGAGGGCCCGCGACGCTCCACGATCGGCCGTTTGTTGCCGTAGCGGTGCTGTCGGCTCGGGTGGCGATGCCCTCGGCGGGGGTGGGGCTTGTCCCCGCCCGCGATCGGCTTGGGTTGGGGTGGGAGAGGGCACCGATGGTGACCGTAGACGCTCTCCTGCCGGTGCGGGTAGCGCACGCCCCACCACACCGGGCAATCTCTGAGCACAGGGCCGGGCGGGGCCGGGCGGTGGCGTCCCTCTCCCCCTGTGTGGGGGGAGAGGGATCGAGGGAGTCGGGGGGAGACCCAGACGAGCGGCGTCCCTCTCCCCCTGTGTGGGGGGAGAGGGATCGAGGGAGTCGGGGGGAGACCCAGACGAACGATTGAGGGAGTCAGGGGGAGACCCAGACAGTATAGAGTTCGAGCACACCGATCGACGCGCGAACTCTGCAGGAGCTGTACCCATGACGAAGACGGCTATGCGCACTCTCGCCCTCTCTTTTCTCGTGGCCGGGCTCGCCGTGGCTTTGGCCCCCCGTCCGGCGGCAGCCGCCCGTAGTGACGCGGAGAAGGTCGAGCGACTGATCAAGCGGGCTCGCAAGGAGCTGTCCAAGGGGCACTACGAGAAAGCCTTGGACCGCTTCGGCGAGGCCGACGAGCTGACCGGCGGCTCCTCGGCCGAGATCCTGGCCGGTATGGCAGACGCCCACCTGGGGCTCGGCCACTTCCAGGAGGCCATCGATGCCGGCGATCGGCTGATCGAGGTCGCCGCGGACGACCGCCAGCGGGCCAAGGCCCACAATGTCGTCGGCCTCGCCTTCTTCGGGCGCGGCCAGCAGACCGCGTCCGAGGCGATCCTGACCAGCTTGAGCGCCTACGAGGAGGAGGAAGCGGCTGCCGAGGCGCTGCGAGACGAGGCGCAGCGCCTGCAGAAGGCCGCCGAACAGGAGTTCCTCTCCTCCGCCGACGCGTTTCGCCGGGTCATCGAGCTGACCGGCGGCAGCCAGGCCACCCCGTGGCAGAACTACGCGGAGGCCCTCTTCCGCGGCAACCACCACGACGAGGCGCGGGTGGCCCTCGATCGCTTGGCGGCGGGGCTCCCGGAGGGCCAGGAGCTCCCGGGCCAGGCTGCCGCTCTGCTCGCCTGCCTGGCCGCCCTCGATCCGGCGAACGACCCCCCGACCCACGGCCTGGGGGACAAGGCGAGCGCGAAGAAGATTCAACCGCCCGTCAAGATCGAGGCTCCCCAGCCCCAATCCACCGATCTCGCGCGGCACAACGGGGTCCGGGGAACGATCGTGATTCGGGCGATCATCGACAAGGAGGGGCGGGTCGTCTGCCCCGAGATCCTCCAGGGGCTCCCCTACGGCCTCAACAGCGCGGCGCTCGACGCCATCCTCGACTGGCGGTTCGAGCCGGCGACGCTGGACGGAGAACCGGTGCAGGTCTACTACAACCTGACGGTGAGCTTCTCCATCCAACCGCTTTGAGCACGAGGTTGCGCGGAATCGGCACGCGACGCCCGGCGTTGCAGTGAGTCTCCGGACCTCGAATCGAGTCTGCCGGGCAGGCCGCGTCGCCCGGCCGCAGAGCCACCCAGACCTCCCATGCCGCGCATCGCCGTCATCTCCGACATCCACGGCAACATGGCTGCCCTCGAAGCCGTGCTCGAGGATCTGGCGGACCAGCGGCCGGACGAGGTGCTGGTGGGCGGCGACCTGGTGGGGCGGGGACCGGAGGGGAGCGCCGTCGTGCGGCGGATCGTGGAGCTCGGCTGGCCGACGGTGCGCGGCAATCACGAGGACTACCTGCTGGCGTTCCGACGCCGCGAGGTGCCCGACGAGTGGTTGCGCGACCCGGAGTGGTCGGCCTCGCGCTGGATGGCTGCCGAGCTCGGCGCCGACGACGTGGGCTTCATCGATTCGCTCCCGTTCACCTTCACGTCGCGGCTCGCGCCCGAGCTGCGGCTGGTCCACGGCACGCCCAACTCGAACCGGGAGGGGATCGGCCCCTGGTCGTCCGAGCGCCGGGTGGCCGAGCACCTGGCGTCGATCGCCGAGCCGCTCTTGGTCTGTGCCCATACCCACCGGCCCCTCCACCGGGAGCTCCCGGACGGCACCGTGGTCAACGTGGGCTCCGTCGGCCTGCCGTTCAACGGCGACCGCCGGGCCCAGTACGCCATCTTCGAGCCGCGGAGAGCCCGGGAGGGCGCGCCCGTCGAGGGCTGGAGCGTGGAGCTCCGGCAGGTGGGCTACGACCTGGAGGCCACGCTGCGGATCTACGAGCGGTCGGGCTTCCTGGAACGGGGCGGCATCACGGCGCGGCTGCTCCGGATCGAGCTGGAGAAGGCCGCGCCCGTGCTCGTGCCCTTCATGACCTGGGCCGAGGCCCGGGGCGTGGCGCCCGCGCCGGAGGCCCTGGACCGGTTCTTCGAGGACTTCGAGCCCGGCCAGCCCCTCGCCCCCTTCTTCGACCGTCTCCGCAACGGCTGATCCTCCCGCCTCCGTGATGTTTTCGGGAGGAATGGGACCCCCCGCCGCCGTATACTGAAACGGTTCAACCAGCCCAAACGGAGCCCAAACGGAGACAGCCATGCTCAGACGACACACCTTCGTCGCCGTCACCTTCGCGCTCGTCGCGGCGCTCTTCGTCCCGGCAGCCGCCTCGGCCTCGGTCCCGACCGGAGTGCCCTCCCCCTGGGACTCCGACGACGGAGAACAGCCCACCTCGGTCACCGCCTCGGTCACCTGTGTGATCCTGGAGGTCCGCGACGAGCGGATGCTCCTGGTGCGCGACGAGCTCGACCGGGAGCACGAGATCTTCATCCCCGAGAAGGCCAAGATCAAGCCGCTCAAGAAGAAGGACTTCGACGGCCTGAAGAAGCTCGAGTTCGCCCACCTGCGCCCCGGCTTCGAGCTCAAGCTCACGTTCCTGCGCTCGAGCGGCGAGGTGGTCCGGGTCAAGGTCCTCAGTACGGAACAGGCCGCGTAACGCAACGTTGAATCGACGGTAAGTCCTCGGGCTGAGAGCCTTGACGCCGAGCATTCGCGTTGCCGGCCTCACCGCGGTCGGCTGCCTCTCCGCCGTCGGCTACGGCATGGCCGCGCTCGCCCTGCCGGTGAGCAACCGGCCCGGCCACGTCCTGGCCTTCATCGGCCTGTTCGGTCTGCTCTTCCTGCTGGCCGCCGCGGCCCTCCCTCTCGCCCGGGCAACCCGAGACACCGCAGCGCCCGCCGGCCGCACGCTCGGCGTCATCCTGCTGTTCGCGACGCTCTTCCGGCTGCTGCCGGTCCCCGCCGGGCTTGCCGGTCTCGAGATGGGCGGCACCGCCCCGACTCCGTTCGGGCCCGGGCCGGCCCAGCCCGCCCCCACACCCTCTCCTCCCCTGCTCCGGACCCTGGCGTCCGGCCTGTCGGACGATCTCTCCGGCCACCGCGTGGCGTACGGGAAGTTCCTCCTCTACGACGACGACCTCTGGCGCTACCTCTGGGACGGCCACGTCCAGGCGCACGGGCTCGACCCCTACCGCAGAAGCCCCGCAGAGCTCGAAGCGGCGGCCGACCGGGGAGAAGCGCGGGCCGAGGCGCTGTTCGCGGACGAGCGTTGGTGGAACGTGCTCGACAACGTGGGCTTCCCCACCTACCGCACCGTCTACCCGCCCACGGCCCAGCTCCTGTTCCGTCTCGCCCACGCCCTGGCGCCCGGGAGCGTGGCGCTCTGGAAGCTGTTGCTGGTGCTCCTGGACCTCGGCACCTGCCTGCTCCTCGTCCGCCTCCTCGGCCACCTGGGCCGGCCGCGGGAGGAGGTGCTCCTCTACGCCTGGAACCCGCTGGTGGTCAAGGAGCTGGCCGGCTCGGGGCACGTGGACGCGTTGATGATCTTCCTCCTGGTGCTGACCGTCGAGCGGCTGGTCGCCAGGCGGCGGGCGACCGCCCTCTTCCCGGAAGCCGCCGCCTGGACCGCCTGGGCGGGGGCGGCCCTCGCCAAGGTGGGGGCGCTGGTGCTGGCGCCGCTCGTCGTGCGGCAAACGCGGATGCGCTGGTGGTGGGTGGGGCCGGCGGCCCTGGCGGTGCTCGCGCTGCCGTATCTCGACGGGCTCCGGAGCCTGGCCGGGGCGCTCGGCGTCTACGCCGGGGAGTGGGTGGCCAACGCCGGCGCCTGGGGGCTGGTTCGCTGGCTGGCCGAGGCGGCCGGCGCCGCCCGGCCCGAGGCCTGGGCCCACGGGGTGACGCGGGCGGCCCTCGGTGTGCTCGTCGCGGTGACCGCGTGGCGCTCCGGTGTGCTCCCGGAGGGGGAGCGGTCGGCGAGCTCTCTGACGGTCCACGCCGCCTTCCTCGCCCTGGCGGGGACGGTGCTGCTGGCGCCGGCGGTGATGCCCTGGTACCTGCTCTGGGCGCTACCGCTGGCGGTGGCCGTGGGGTACCGGTCCTGGTGGCTGCTGACCGGGCTCTCGCTGCTCTACTACCTGGTCTACGCCACCCACGCGGAGCAGGCGTGGTTCCGGTGGGTCGAGCACGGCGGGTTCGCCGTGGCGATGGTGTGGGAGCTCAGGGCACGGCCCCGGCTGGCCGGGGAGCTCCGGTGGCTGGTGGGGTTCCGACCGTAGGGTGCGCGTAGGGTGCCGCTTCAGCGCACCAGATCATGGCCCGGTGGCGCACCTGAAGCGCACCCTACGAGCGGCGGACGACCTTCCCCTACAGCTTGAACACCAGCTTGGTCATGTCGTGCTGATTCCCGTCCGGGTCGTTGCCGTAGCCGGGCACGACGAACGACTCGAATCCGAGGCCCTGGAGGGTCTCGACGGCGTCCGACTCGAGGTCCGAGATCAGCATGCAGGTCAGGTGGCGCAGGCCGCCCGTGCGGGCGTGGCCGATGAAGTGCTGCACCAGGGTGGTTCCCAGGCCGACGCCCCGGTACTCCGGATCGATGAGCCACTTCACGCGGCCGACCAGGCGGAGCGGGCCTCCGGCGCGGCGATGGAGGGTCGCGTCGGCGACGATCTTGGTGCCGTCGAAGGCGAGCAGCGGAAAGACCTTCTCGTAATCCAGATTCCGCCCCCAGCTCTCGACGAGAGCCCGGTCGTCGATCCGGTCCCAGGCGAAGCGGCGGTTCTCCTCGGGCATGCTCTGGAAGAACTCGTAGAGCGCTTCGGTGTCCTTCGCCTCAAAAGGGCGCAGCAGCACTCGGCGTCCGTCGCGGAGCGCCGCCTCCTGGGGGTAGCGGTTCGGCATGATCTATCCTCCTGAAATTCGGGTGCAGGGAGTCGTGGCCGAGCGCGTGAGGATGACCAGGGGTTGTCTCGAGTGCACTCGGCAGGAGCCGCCCGAGCTTACCATCCGCCGCAAGCGGTTTCATCCGTTGGAGAACGGCTCCCAAACCGCCCCGCTCACTCGTCCCGGAGGGCCCGCGAGGGGTCGATGCGCGCCGCCCGCCGGGCCGGCACCAGGGCCGCCTCGGCCGCTTCCAGGGAGACGCCGTCGGCGAGCCGCGCGAAGACCGGAATCCTGGGGGACGACCGGTCGTCGAGATCGTGGTTCACGTCCGGCCAGCGGGCGAGGGGGATGTAGATGTTCTGGGCCAGGCCCTGGCCCTGGAAACCCTCGGGCGCCACCCCGACCACCGTGTACGAGTACTGGCTGCCCAGGGTGACGCTCTGCCCGACGATGCCCGGATCGGCCCCGAAACGGCGGCGCCAGAACGGATAGGAGAGGACCATCACCCGGGGCGCTCCCGGCCGATCGTCCTCCGGGCCGAGCCAGCGGCCGTAGGCCGGCACCTTGCCGAAGAGGGAGAAGTACTCGCCGCCCACCATGTTGGCCCAGCCGAAGATGGTCTGGTCGCCGACCTCGATGCCCACCCCGCCCGGCCGCGCCCCGGCCACGTGCCCGAAGACCCGCTGCCCTTCCTGGATGTCGAGGAGGTCCGGGTAGGAGATCAACCCGATCGGCAGCTCCTGGCGGGTGCCGTGGATCGAGACCAGCTCTTCGGGCTCCGGAGCGTCGACCGTCGGCCAGAACCAGGCACAGACGTAGGTGAAGAGCGCCGTGTTGGCACCCACACCCAGGGCCAGGGTGATGACGATCGTGGCCGTCAGGCCTGGGGTCCTGCCAAAGCTGCGGAGCGCGGCGCGCACGTCACGGACGAGAGCGGTCATCGGCGTCTCTCCTTCGAGCTGGTCCCAAGGGATCGTTCTGCCGAAGCTTACGGACCTCCGGCCGACCCCGTCCAGAGCTCCGCCGCGGAGGGTGGGTGCAACCTGGCCGCATCGGCTTCCGTATGGTGGGGCATGGCCCGTCCGATCACCCGAGCTTCCGATAGGATCACCACTCCATGCCAGAGCTGATCAAGCTACGCAACGTCGAGAAGTCGTACGAGATCAAGGCCGGGCGTAGTTACGTGCTGCGCCGCATCGATCTCGACATCCGCCACGGAGAGCTCGTCACCATCATGGGCCCCTCGGGTGCGGGCAAGACGACCCTGCTCAACATCCTCGCCATGTACGACGGCGACTGGACCGGCGAGTACGAGCTCGATGGCCACCCGGTCCACACGCTGAAGCAGAAGCATCGGCGGGAGCTGACGAAGCAGCTCATCGGCTTCGTCTTCCAGCAGTACCACCTGCTCGAGGACCTGACCGTCTACGAGAACCTGGAGATCCCGCTCTCCTACCGCAACGTCAAGCGCTCCGAGCGCCAGGCCCTGGTCGCCGACATCCTCGACCGCTTTCAGATCGTCGGCAAGAAGGACCTCTACCCCTCCCAGCTCTCCGGCGGCCAGCAGCAGCTCGTGGCGGTGGCCCGGGCGACCATCGCCAGCCCGAAGCTGATCCTCGCCGACGAGCCCACCGGCAGCCTCCACACCAGCCAGGGGCAGATGATCATGGACCTCCTCGCCCAGCTCAACGACGAGGGCACGACGATCATCCAGGTGACCCACAACGAGAAGTGGGCCGCCTACGGCGACCGGATCGTCAACCTCCGCGACGGGTGGATCGTCGACCCGGAGGACCTGCCCGGGTAAGGCGCGGGGGAGACGGGCTCCATCGGGCCGCCAGGGCCGACGAGAAGGCCGCGCCCTGACGGGCGCACTCCGGCCGGCACAGGTCCGGCCGCTTCAGTTTGGAGAGAACGCCCCCCGAAACACCCCCGAAGCGGCCGGACCTGTGCCGGCCGAAGTGCGAACGAAGTGAGCGTCCCTACCCGGACCTGTGCCGGCGGAGGCGCGACCGCGGCGAGCGTCCCTACTCCCCCAGAAACTCCAGAATCCGCCGGTGGACGGCCGGCTCGAGGATCATCTCGAAGTGGCCGCCCTCGATGTAGAACGGCTCCGCCGCCAGCACCTCCGCCTCGGCCGGCGACAGGTGGCTCATGCTCTCGATCGAGGAGTGACCATCCCCCGGAGCGGAGGCGCGGGCCTTGGCGGCCGGGAGCTTGTCGAGCTCCGGATCCCCGGTGAAGAGCATCCGCCAGCGCCCGCGCTCTTCGAACAGCACCGCCCGGCGCGGCGTCTCGGCGGAGTCGTTGCCCACCAGGTAGTACCGCGAGCCGTCCGCGGCCGGGTCGAACCCCTCCGGGTCGCGCGCCAGGAGCTCCTGGACCCGGCGGGCCGCCGCCAGTTGCCGGGCGAGGAAGGCCTCCCGCTCGTCGACGGTGCCGAACAGGGCGTGCTCCGGCCGGGTGCGAGCCTCTCTCCTCCCGAGCCGCCGCTCCACCTTCGGCCCGAACACCGACCAGCCGTAGCGCCGCCAGCTCTCCGGGTCGTAGAGGTCGACCGCCAACGGCTCGCCCTCGCGATCGATGAACAGGTCCTCGGCGTCGTGGGGAAGGTCCTCGTAGAGCGCCGGCAAGGTGAACAGCACCTCCGGCCGCATCCGTCGGCCCACCAGGGCGATGTAGCGCCGCCCCCGGTCGATCTCCCGCAGGCTCCGCAGGGCTCCGCCGTTGGCGACGCCCACCAGGACCAGACGCCGGATGCGGACCGTCCGCGGCCCGCCGGTGCTCCCCGCCTCCGCCTCGTCGACAGAGGCGCCGCCGTACTTGGCGAGCCAGCGGCAGACGTAGGCGCCGCTCGACTGGCAGATGAGATCGACTTGGAGCTCCTCCACCCCCCGGGCGCGCCGCAGCCTCTCGAGCGCCTCGGCCAGCCCCCGGGCGGCCTCGACGGCGCTTCGCCGCCAGTCGTAGGCGAAGGTGTGGAGATCGGCCGAACCGTCGATCGGGTCCTGGGCGGTGACGGTCAGCGGATCGGTCCGGGACCGGCGGTAGCCGGCCGCTTCCAGGGCCCCGAGGAGCGGCGCGTAGATCTCCCGCTCGAGCGGCCCGAGACGGATCCGCTCCAGCACGGCGAACGCCTCCAGCCGGGGCTCGCCAGAAATGGGCAACGCCAGAGCGGCGCCCCCGTCCCGGGGGAGGAGGACGTTCGGGCCCCGCCCCCAGACCACCTTGCCGGTCTCCCGGTTCCGGAGCATGGAGCCGGTGAGCCCGGGAACCAGGACCACGGGCACCCGCTCCGGCGCCCCGGGCAGCGCGCCGGCCACGGTCGCGACGGGAGCGGGTGGTCGGGCGCAGCCCCCCACCAGGAGCGCGAGACAAGCCGCCGCCACCAGGACCGCCAAGAGCGCGGACCCGGTCCGGTGATGGACCTCCGGAGTCACGCGGCTACCATATCCTGAGCCTCCGACACGGCCCCGAGCACCCGACCGACCGACCGGGCTTGCCAGCCCGTACGCCGATTGAACAGCTCGATAGACGAAACGTACAGATCGTGCGAAAAAGCGACACGTCATACCCTGCGCTCCCTGGTCTCTGGCTGACGATTCTCACCCTCGCGGCCGGCTTCCTCCTGCTCTGGCGACTGGACCGGCCGCTCCTGTGGCAAGACGAGGCGGAGACCGCCAACGTGGCGGTCAACCTCCTCCACTCCGGGGTTCCGACGCCCTGGGACGGCGACCATCTCGTGACTCAGCAGCAAGGGCGCGACGCCCTCCGGGTGGGAGACCGGCTGCTCTGGGCCTGGCACCCCTGGCCCCAGCACTACCTGGCCGCGGCCGGCCTCGCCCTGGCCGGGGAGGGCGCGACCCCGGCCGTCCGCACGATCGCCGCGAGACTGCCGTTCGCCCTCCTGGCGCTCGTCACCGTCCCCCTGGTCTACGGGTGGCGCCGGCGGCGGGATGGGTGGGCGGGAGCGGCCGTGGCGACCGCGATCTACGCCCTCTCGATCGGCTTCGTCCTCTACGCGCGCCAGTGCCGCTACTACGCGCTCCTCTACCTGGGCGGCCTGATCGCGCTCTGGGCGTACGGGGCGCTCGGCCGGAAGCCGGCTCCGACCGTGGCCCTGGCGCTGGGCCTCACCCTGGTCTTCTACGCCAACCCACTCTCCGGCGTGGCGCTGGGGGCGGGGCTCGGAATCCATACACTGATCGTGGCGCGGGAGAGACTGGGGGCGACCCTCCGGGCCGGAGCGCTCTTCGCCCTTCTCGCCGCCCCCTGGCTCGCGCTGATCGCGCTCTCCGAGGTGCGGGCACCGGCCCGGGGCGTGGTCGAGACCCTGCACCTCCTGGCGGGCCAGCTCTGGCGCTTCCAGTACACCCTGCTGCCGGCGGTCCTCTGGCCCGTCCTCGCCTGGACCTGGTGGCGAGCGCGGCAGAGCGAGGACGGGGACCAACCTGCGTGGCGGCGGCGTTTCGCGGACGAGATCGTTCTCCTGGCCGTCCTGGCGCCCACCATGCTCGTCGTGGTCTCGCTCCAGGCCCCCCTCGGCACGGCCCGCTACCTGCTGCCGCTCTGGCCCCTCTGCGCCGCGGTCCTGGCCGGCCTCTGGCGGCGGCTCCACGATCGCTCGGCGATCGCCGGCGCGCTCTACCTGACGATCCTCCTCGCCACCGACCTCCTCCCCTCCCTCCCGGCCACCCCGGTGGCCATCCTCCGACCGGGCCCCGCCGTCTACGACCGGGAAGCCTCACAGCTCGACAAGCTCGCCCGGAACGGCCGGATCGGCGTGCCGCTCGCCGACTTCCTCAGCGCCCAGACCGACCCGGAACGCGGCCCGATCACCGCCCTCGTCACCTTTGCCGAGCAACTCCCCCACCCGCCGCGGGTCATCGTCGCCGCCTACGGCTGGGAAAGCCTCCACTTCTACCTCGGCGTACCGGCGACCAGCCCCGACCTCCAACGCCGAGCCCGCGCCACCTTCGGCCTCTCCCAGCTCGACCCAGAAAAGATCGACCTCGTCATACCCAGAAGAGGCTGGCCCCGACCCGACCTCGACCGACTCCCGGGAACCTTCGTCCCCATCACCCTCCCGACCCCGGACGACGCCTACGAAAACCTCCCCGACCTCACGGGAGCCCGCTTCCACCCCTCCGACCTTCCGCCGCTCAGAGTCTGGGTCCGGAAGCAAGGGCCGCTCGCTCCGCTCGCACCTCGGCCGGCACAGGTCCGGCCGCTGAGAGGGGCAAGACCGAAACACCACCCCTCCGATGACGCCCGTCCCCCCTCCTCCCCCCCGGCCCTCTAATTGCCTTCTAGCCTGCACTATTCACGAGCCACCTGCTGCGAGCCGCAATTGCATGCAATCTCAGGGCGTACTCGCTCTTTGCTCCTCGACGTACCGTACAGTACGCCTGCGTCGCGCATCGCTGCGTGCGCCCTGATCTCACGCACACTTGCGGCTCTCGCTACGGCGCCTCATGAATAGTGCAGGCTAGGAGTCTGCGCGGCAGAACCGCGCGGCCGCGTTGCGAGCGCCGCAGGCTCGGATGCAAGGCGTTCGCGACGCAGGCGATGCGGTGGCATCGTTGAGGAGCGACAACGAAGCAGACGGGCCTGCGCCGTCGCAACCCGAAGGGCGCACGGGGGTTGCGGGCGTCTCCTTCGTTACTCGTCGTCGATGATAGCTCGGCATCAATCTCCTCCTCGTGCCTCGGATCCGCACGCGCAAGACCCGTACGCGCGGTCACGTGGTTCTGCCGCGCAGACTCCTAGAAGCCTTCGAAACCGCATCAGCCCCCCCGCTACGGCAGCGAACACCTCGATGGGTGGAGCGGCGCGGGGCCTCCCGGCCGGGGGCGTTGAAGGAGGGCGCGCGCAGCGGCGGCGCCACATCCACACCGCCTCGCCGCCCTCCTGAACCGAGGCCGAGCCACGTACCAACCCACCACCAAGCGCAGGCCGGTCCCCGGCAGGGAGGCCCCGCGCCGCTCCCGACCCTGCCGCATCGAAGGCCCCGCCGAAGCACCGACCCCGCAAGCCGGCCGTCCCCGCCGGCTCACTCCTCCGGAGCGGGCGCCGCAGCCTCCTCCGGGGCAGGCTCCGCCGGCTGCGTCACCGCGTCACCGCCCGGCAACAGAACGGTCTCCGACTTCGCCGGATCGAGCGCCCAGACCGACAGCCACCCGCCATCGGCCAGACTCTCCTCGCTGCCGTCGGCGTTCACGCGCCGCGCCTCATAGACCCCGACGGTGTAACTCACATCCCCCGCCGACGACTCCACCGTCCGCTCCGGCCGAAACTCGAACACCGCCCCCACGCCCGGCCCCAAACGCCCCTGCTTCTCGAGAGCCACCTCCAGAAACGCCGCCCGGTCCCGGCGAAGCGGCCCGTCCGCCACCACCCTCCAGACCCCATCCTCCCCAAGGCTCCAGACCGAAAGGTACTGGCCCTCGCTCGTCACCGGCTCGCCCCCGGGCGGCCGGACGGTCAACCCGTAGCCACCGATCGTGTAGGCGAGCTCGCCCGACTGCGCCATCCGCACCCCCTTGGGGGCCCAGGTCAGCTCGGCCGCACGGTCCGGCGCCATCAGCGGCGTCCAGCCCTCGACCACCGCGGCCCGACCGCGAAGCATCCCGGTCCCCGAGAGGAAGACCGCGTCCTCGGCGACCAGGGCGGCGAACGCCTCCACGTCGCCGTCGGCCACGGCCGCCGCGAGGTCGCGGTCCGCCTGCACCACGGCGACGCGGGGGTCCGGAGCCTCGGACGCGGTCTCCGGAGCCGCCTCGGGGCCGGCCTCGGCCTGGGAAGGCTCCATCGCCTCGCCGGCCGCCGGTTCCTGAGGCGCGTCCTGGGCGGCGGCAGCAAGGGCGAAGGTCGCAAGGAGAGAGAGCACGACGATTCCGTTCAGAAAAGGTTTCATGGCTCGATTCTGTCCGATTCGGCGGCCAGGTGAGAAGTCCGACCATCGGCGACGGCCGCCGCGCCCGCCGCCGTTCGGTGGGCCAGGAACTCCCGGGCGTCGGCGCTCCCCGCGAGCACCAGGGCGACGCCGCCCAGGGCGACGCCGCACCCCATGTAGAGGGCGGGGATGTCCCGGCCCAGCAGGTCGGCCACGATGCCGGTCAGCCCCGAGGAGACCGGCGACGCCACCAGGATCAGGGTCTCGAGCAACCCGAACACCCGCCCCCGCATGGCGGAGGGGGTGGTGACCTGGAGCAGCGTCACCAGGTGGATGGTGTTCCACGCCAGCATGGCGCCGGCCGCGGCGACCAGCGCCAGGGCGACCCAGGGCGAGGTCGCGGCGCCCAGGGCCCCGGCGGCGACCGCGAAGCCGATGGCGCAGCCGATGTAGAGCCGCACCCGGAGCCGCCCCTCGACCCGCGTCACCCCGGCGGTCACGCCGCCGACCAGGGATCCGACACCGAACGCCGCGGTGAGAAAGCCGTACCAGGCCGGCCCGACGCCGAGGAAGTCCTCGACGAAGAAGGGCAGGAGCACCAGGATCGCCACCATGAAGAGCGTGTTGAGGGGGGTGAGCAGCAGGATCAGCCGGAGCCCGCGGCGCTGCCAGACGTGGCGGAGCCCCTCTCCCAGGTCGCGGCGCACGTCGGCCACCATGCTGCCGAACCCGGCGGAGCGCTCGGGCAGCTCCTGGGGGATGCGGATGAAGCACTCGCTCAGCCCCGAGAAGATGTAGGTCACGCCGTCGATCAGGAACAGGACGCCCGGCCCCAGGAGCCGGTAGAGCACGCCGCCCAGCCCCTGCCCCACCGCGGTCGAAACGTCGACCGAGATCCGATTGAGGGAGTTGGCGGCGTGAACCGAGGGCTCCGGCACCAGGTCGGGAATGGCGGCGGTCACGGCCGGGCGAAAGACCGCGCCGGCCGCGCCGAGCACGAACGACACGCCGCAGAGCCAGGGGAAGATCAGCTCCCGGCCGCCGAAGACGCCCAGCACCACTGCCGCGAGCGACAGGGAGGCCACACCCCGCACCAGGTCGGACGCGATGATGATGCCGCGGCGCGAGAACCGGTCCGCCAGGGCGCCGCCGAGGGGACCGAGGATCGCCGCCGGCAGCGAGCCGGCGAGCATGGCGAGCCCCACCAGGGTCGCCGAGCCGGTCTCCCGCTTGACCCAGAAGATCATCGCGATGGCGAACGCCTGGGTGCCCAGCATGCTCACCAGTTGCCCCTGCCAGAGCAGGGTGAAGTCCCGGTTCCAGAGGCGTCTGGGCCCGGCGGCCTCCGGCCGGGGCGACTGGGCGAGGGCCATCACTCGCCGCCCGCGCCGGGGGCGTCGCCGGCCGCCGGTGCCGGCACCAGCCGCAGCCGGTCCCGCGCGGCGGCGTCGATCGCCTCCGGGCCGGCCAGCACCGGGTGGTACTCGACGGCCGACCAGAGCGGCACCTGGTCCGCCCGGTGGCGGTGGAACGCGTGGCCCGACTGCCCGGTGCTGTTGACCGCGAGCGACCGCGACGGATCGGCCAGGTCGGCGATGAAGCGCTGGGAAACGCCGAAGAACATGTGGAACGGATCGCGCAGGTCGGGCGTGCCCTCGTTGACGGTGAAGATGTCGCCGCCGGCCGGCAGCGGCCCGGCGTTGAAGATCCACTCGAGCGGCGCGATGCCGCTCTGGCCGAGGGGCAGGTGGGGGAACTCGACGTAGTGGAGATCCCCCCAGCGCCACTGGGCCGGGTCGTCACCGTCGTGCTCCTGGAGCCAGTCCAGGGCCTCGGTCAGGGCGCGCCGGAGGATCTCGTCGCGCCCCTCGGTCTCGGGCGTCGTCACGTCGTCGAACCAGTGGCTGTCCGGGGTCTCCATCAGCTCCGCCAGGAGCGGCACCTGGGCGATGCCGAACACCCGGTACTCGGCCCCCAGCTCGTCGCCCAGCTCGTCGCCGAAGATGTTGGTCCAGAGGAAGTGGAACCAGGCCTCGTAGACCGCCGCTCCGGCGCTCTCGGCGGTGACCCGATGGTCCCAGGCACGGATCAGGGCCAGCGCCTTCTCCTCGCGGGGCGTCTCGGGCTCGAGGGCCCCCAGGTAGGGGGCGAGGATAGCCGCGGGAATCGACCGCTGGTCGCTCTGGAGGGCGCGCACGTCCTCGATCCCTTTGAGCCCGCCGGAGGCGAGCACTTGGTGGATGCGCTCGGCCCGGTACGGATCGGCCATGTCGGTCGCCAGATGGTAGGGGTAGTCGTCGCCCACCGTCTTGTTGTTGGCGGTCACCACGTAGCCCTCGGGCGGGTTGAGCACGTGGGGCAGCTCGTCGTAGGGGATGAAGCCCTGCCACTCGGCCTCGCCGGCCCAGCCGGAGCGGGGCACCAGGCCAGTGTCCCCCGGCGGCCGGAGCGGCACGGCGCCCGTGCCCTGGTAGCCGATGTCCCCGTCCGCGCCGGCGAAGGTGAAGTTCACGGAGGGCGCCGTCCAGTCCGCGAGCGCCGCCCGGAAGGAGGTCCAGTCCTCGGCCCGGTTGAGCCCGGAGAGGGCGTCCATCAGCCGCTCGCCGGTGGTGAGGCCGGTCCAGGCGAGGGTGGTGGGCGGCGCCCCCTCCAGATCCTCGACCACGTCGTTCATCAGCGGCCCGTGGTGGGTGGCGAGTACCTCGAGCGTCACCGGATCGCCCCCGGCCACCTCGATCGTCTCGGTGATCCGCTGGAGGTCCAGCCACTCACCCCGGAACTCGTAACGCCGGGGAGCGTCCGGGTCGTCCAGGCGCTCGACGAAGAAGTCCTCCACGTCCGAGCACATGTTGGTGATGCCCCAGGCGATCCGCCCGTTCTGGCCGATCACCACCAGCGGCAGCCCGGGGAAGGAGAAGCCGGTGACGTCGAAACGCCCGCCGTGGAGACCGTTCTCGTACCAGACCGACGGCATCTGGAGCCCCAGGTGGGTGTCGTTGGCGAGGAGCGGCGAGCCGGTCTCGGTGTGGCTGCCGGCGATCACCCAACTGTTGCTCGCCCACGCCGGGCCGCCCAGCGCAAGTCCGGGGATGGGGAAGATGCTCGCCGTCCGACCGGTCTCTTCGCCGTCGCCCTCGTCCGCCGGGGCCTGCCACGCTCCGTCCGAGACGATCACCGGCGCGCCGTCCGGGTAGCCCGGCAACAGCTCCGCCACCGCCTCTTCCCCCACGCGCTCGGCGAGCTTCGTCCTGAGCAGCTCCATGGGGTAGTTGAGGCTCAGGTTGAGACCCATGAGCTTGCCCCAGGCCAGGCTGTCGACCGGCTTCCAGGGGCGGGGCTCGAAGCGCAGCAGGGTGAACTCCAACGGCAGCCGGTCGCGGTGGGTGTCGATGAACTGGTTGACCCCGGCGGCGTAGGCCTCGAGCATGGCGCGGCTCTCGGGCGAGAGGGCGGCGGCGTCCCGCTCGGCCGCCCGGGCGAGGCCCAGGGTGCGCAGGAACTGGTCGGCCTCGACCAGCGCCGGGCCGAGCACGCTCGACAGCTCGCCGTCGGCGATCAGGCGGTTCCAGGCCATCTGCCAGAGGCGGTCCTGGGCGTGGACGTACCCCTGGGCGAAGAACAGGTCGTGCTCGTCGCCGGCCTGGATGTGGGGCACGCCCCACTCGTCGCGCACCACCTCCACCGGGCCGTGGAGCCCGGGCGCGGCGACCTCCCCGTCCACCTGGGGCCACGGCCGGCGCACCATCCAGATGCCGACGGCGAGCGCCACGATCACCAGCGCCACCAGGGCGAGACCGCCCCACTTCAAGATCTTCGACAGGATGCGCCTCATCGCTCGCTCCTCGGTGCCGCGGGTGCCATGCCGTCCCCATCGGGCCCATCGGGCCCATCGGGCCCGTGGGGCCCGTGGGAGCCGTTGCCCCCGCCGTGGTCTCGGTCCGCCCGGTCGAGCCAGGTAGCCAGCCTTCGGGCGAAGGTCTGGACCTGGGGCTCGGCGAGCAGGGTGATGTGGGTGCCGGGAACGGTCTCGACCGCCACCGGCTCGGACGTGTGGCCGGCCCAGCCCATGTCTGGAGAGCTCGAGGGACTCGGAGAGCTCGGTGAGCTGGACTCACCGGGCGTGGCCGGAGCGTCCGACGCCGCCTCGGCTCCAGGTCCGTCCGTCCCCCGGTCCGCGGCCCGGAAGAGGACCAGCGGGCCGGAGAGGGTGGCCGGCCGGTAGCGGCCCAGGGCCCGGCAGTTGGCCTTGAACACCTCGAGCAACCGGGCCAGGTAACGCACGGGGCCCCCTCCGCCCGCCCCGACCGTCGGCAGCAGCCCCGCCGCGCCGAGGCCGCCGCCCAACCGGGCGAGCTGAGCCTCGAGCGGCAGGCCGGCGAGGCTCTCGTAGGTGATCCCCAGGCGCCGCCCCGACAACCCCTCCGCGTACTCGACGATGAACATCAGCCAGCGGGCGTCGTCCCCTTCGAGGTCGGCCGGCAGCAGGTCGCCGATGCCGGGGACCGTATCGACCACCGCCACCAGGCCTCCAGCTCGCCGGTCGGCACCCCGGGTGCCCATCCGGCCGCCAGGGGCTCGCTCCGCCTGGCAGGCCATCTCGAACGCGACCACGCCACCCAGGGACCAGCCCGCCAGATGGAGCGGCCCGTTCGGCCAGACCCGCCGCGCCTCCTCGAGATACGCCGCCGCCATCTCCTCGATCGTGCCGTGGGGCTCGGTGCCCTCCACCAGCCCCCGGGACTGGAGCCCGTAGACCGGCCGCCCGCCGTTGTCGCCGGAGAGCCGGCCCAGGGCCTCCGCCAGGGGACCGAAGCAGAGCACGTCGCCGCCGGCCGGGTGGACCAGGAAGAGCGGTGGCTGCTTGCCCGCCGGCTGGAGCGGCACGAGGGACGGGCCGGTCGCGGGCGCCGCCTCGGCCGGACGGTCCCCCCGCTCACGGGCTCCCGCCTTGGCGCTCCGCAGGCGACGGGAAAGGGCCTCCCGCTGGGCCGACGACAGCTTGGAGCGGCGCTCGGCAAGCCGGTCCTTGCGCTCGGAAGCGGCGTCCTCGGCGCCCCCCGCGCCGGCGGCCGGCACCGAAGACCGCCGCCCCTCGGCACCCTGGGCGGGACTCCCCTCGAACGCCTCCGGGGCCTCCGGAAGAGGCGGCGCCAGCTCCAGGCGCGCCCAGGGGGCGAGCTCCGACAGGCGCCGGTCCGGCCCGTCGACAACCTCGCGGAGCAGGCGGCGGTACTGGTCGAGGAGCCCTTCGCCGGCCCCCGGGCCGAACAGCTCGGCGTCGTACTCGGCGTACAGGTCGACCTCCGAGCCCCGGTCGATGGCGTAGACGGAGAGGTCGAACTGGGAGGTGCCGTTGTGGACGATCACCGGCTCGAGCTCGAGATCGGCGAACCGCCGGCCGTCTCCGTCCGCGTCCGGTGCGTTGTTGGCGGCGAACATTACCCGGAAGAGCGGCGCGCCGCCGGACGAGCGCTCCGGCTGGAGCGCCGCCACCAGCGCCTCGAACGGCAGATCGCCATGGACGTACGCCCCCAGGGCCTCCCCACGGACCCGGCCGACGAGCTCCCGGAAGCTCGGGTCGCCCGCCAGGTCGGTGCGGAGCACCAGGGTGTTGACGAAGAACCCGACCAGGTCCTCGATCTCGGTGCGCCCCCGGTTGGCCGAGGGCGTTCCCACCAGCAGATCGGTGGCGCCGGTGAACCGGTGCAGGAGCGCGGCGAACGCGGCCAGAAGGCTCATGAAGAGGGTCGCGCCCTCGCCCCGGGTGACGCTCCGGAGCCGCTCCAGGAGCTCCCCCGCGAGCGGCACCCTGTGCACCTCGCCGCGGCGCTCCTGCCCGCCGCGGCGCCGCCGCCCCTGGGCCGGCTCGCCGGGGAGCCTCAAGGTGGGCAGCTCCCCACCCAGACGCTCGCGCCAGTAGCCGAGCCGCGCCTCGAGCGCTTCGCCCCGCAGCGTCTGCCGCTGCCAGACGGCGTAGTCGGCGTACTGAAGGAGCTGGGGTGCAAGGGCCGGCGGCCTGCCGTCCCGGGCGGCGACGTAGAGCTCCTCCAGGTCACCCAGCAGGATGTCCTGGGAGCGGGCGTCCGAGGCGATGTGGTGGACGGTGAACAGGAACAGGTGCCGGGCCGGCTCGAGGCGGATGAGCAGCGCCCGCAGAAGCGGGTCCCCCGCTGGATCGACGGGATCGGCGGAATCGCTCCAGAGGTCGAACCCGCGGCGCCCCTCCGCCACCGCCAGGCGCCGGGCCTCGGCCTCCAACCTGGTCTCCGCCAGACCTCCGAGGTCGACCACCGGTAGCCGCACCGGCACCGGCGGCCCGATGACCTGGCGAGGGGAGCCGCCGTCGGCCACGAACCGGGTGCGGAGCGGCTCGTGGCGCGCCACCACGCCGGCCAGCGCCCGGGCCAGGGCGGGGACCGCCAGGTCGCCCGTCAGGCGGACGATGGTCGGGATGTTGAAGCTCGGGTCACCCGGCTCCAGCCGGTCGAGGAACCAGAGCTGCTCCTGGCTCGCCGAGAGCGGCAGCCGCGCCGAGCCGCCCTCGCGCCCTTTCCTGTCGACGGGCTCGATCGGCGGCAGGGGCTCCGCGGTGCTCCCCGCGAGCGCCTTCTCCACCTCCTCGGCGAGACCGGCCACGGTCGGCTTCTCGAACAGCACGCGCACCGGCACCTCGATGCCGAACGCCTGGCGCAGCCGCGACACCACCCGCATGGCGAGGAGCGAGTGCCCGCCGAGGGCGAAGAAGTCGTCGTGGACGCCGACCGCCGGCAGCCCGAGGAGGTCGCACCAGATCGCGGCCAGGCTCTCCTCGAGCGGTGTCCGGGGCAGGGCTGCGGCGCTCGTTCCGGCCGCGAGGTCGGGATCCGGCAGGGCCTTGCGGTCCACCTTGCCGTTGGGCGACCGGGGGAGGGCGTCGAGCAGCACGAAGGCCGAAGGCACCATGTAGCCGGGCAGTGCCTGACTCAACGATTGGCCGAGAGCCCGGCCCAGCGCCTGGCCCAGCTCCCCAGAACGGTCCTCCACGGACGCCGGCACCACCCAGGCGACGAGGCGGCGGTCCCCCGCCACGTCCCGCACGCCGGCCACCGCCTCCTCCAGCTCCGGCTGGGCCACCAGCGACGCCTCCACCTCGCCCAGCTCGATGCGGAAGCCCCGCAGCTTGATCTGATGGTCGATCCGGCCGAGGAAGTCGAGCCGTCCGTCCGGCAGGCGCCGCACCAGGTCGCCGGTGCGGTAGAGGCGCCCACCCGGCGCGCCTCCCCCGTCGCCGACAACCGGGCCGAAGGGGTCCGGGATCCAGCGCTCGGCGGTCAGCCCCGGCCGGTCCAGGTAGCCCCGGGCGAGCCCCGCGCCGCCGAGGAGCAGCTCGCCCGGCACGCCGATCGGCACCGGCTCCATCGCCCGATCCACCAACCAGGCCCGGCCGCCGGTGACGGCACGGCCGATGGTCGGCTCCCGGTCTTCCGACGGGCCGCCGTCCGCGCGCGCCACCTCGGCGAACGTCGAGTAGGTGGTGTCCTCCGACGGACCGTAGAGGTTGAGCACCCGGCGCACGCCCGGCAGGGCGATCAGGCGCTCCACCAGCTCGCCCTGGAGCGGCTCACCCGCCAGGTTGACGGTCGCCGCCCCCGGCGGCAGGGTGCCGGCGCGCTCGAGCTCCGCGGCGCTCGACGGCACGGTGTTGAGCAGCGTCACCTCGCCGGCACCCGGCATCTCGGGCAGGGCGAGGGCGTCGGCCGCCAGGATCACCCGGCCGCCCCGCGCCAGCGGCACGAAGATCTCGAACACCGAGAGATCGAAGCTGATCGAGGTCACCGCCGCGACGCCCGCCAGCTCCTCGTCCCGGAACACCTCCCGCGACCACTCCACCAGCGCCGCCGCCGAGCGGTGCTCGATGGCGACCCCCTTGGGCCGGCCGGTGGAGCCGGAGGTGTAGATGAGGTAGGCCAGGTTGTCGGGGGTCGGGCCGCTGGTCGACGGAAGCGGCGACGGTGACGGTGACGCGGGCGTCGGCTCCCCGTTCCCGGCGACCGCCTCCTCGAGCGCCACCACCTCCGGGCCCGCCCCTGGGCCACGCTGGGCGGGCGCCCCGGAGCCCGCGGCCACCGTGCCGGCGAGCTCCCGGGCGAAGCCCAGGTTGGGGCGGTCGGCGAGAATCGCCACGGCGCCCGAGTCCTCGAGCATGCCGACGAGGCGCTCCCGTGGGTAGGCCGGGTCGAGGGGCACGTAAACGCCTCCGGCCTCGAGCACGCCGAGGAGGGCGGCGACCATGTCCGCCGACCGCCGGGTGCAGATGCCGACCCGCGCCTCGCTCCCGGCGAGCCCGCCCGGGCCCAGCCGGGCGACGCCCAGGGCCCGGAGCCGCCGGGCCACCGCGCCGGCACGCTCGGCGAGCTGGCGATAGGTGAGGCGTTCCTCGGACACCCCGGCGCCACCGTTGCCGGCCACTCCCGCGACCAGTGCCTCGGCCTCCGGCGTGCGCGCCGCCTGGGCCCCAAACAGCTCATGAAGACCGAGCTCGTGGAGGCAGGCGGGCCGGCCGGGGGTGCCGGGCCAGCCGGTGTCCGCGCCCCATTCGACCAGGAGCTGGTGGCGCTCGGCGCGGCCGAGGAGCGGCAGGCGGGAGACCGGGCCCTCGGGCCGCTCGGCCGCCGCCGCCGCGAGGGCGCCCAGGTGATCGAGCAGGCGGCCCACCGTGGCGTCGTCGAAGAGGTCCGTGGCGTACTCGGCGGTTACCGACAGCTCGTCGTCCGCCGCCCGCGCGAAGAGCGTCAGGTCGAACTTGGCGATCCCGGCGTCGACCGACACCGGCGCCATCTCGACGTCCTCTCCCAGGCTCTGACCGGAGGCGCGCTCTCCCTCGTCGACCGAGAGCATGATCTGGAAGACCGGGTTCCTGGACGGGTCGCGCTCCACCTGGAGCGCCTCGACCAGCCGCTCGAACGGGAGGTCCTGGTGCACGTAAGCGCCGAGGGCCACCCGCCGGATGCGCGCCAGCAGCTCCTGGAAGCTCGGGTCGCCGGAGAGGTCGAGGCGGAGCGCCAGGGTGTTGACGAAGAACCCGATCAGCCCCTCGAGCTCCGAATGGCGCCGGTTGGCGACCGGCGAGCCGATCACCAGGTCGTCCGCCCCGGTCCACCGGGCCACCAGGGCGGCGAACGTGGCGAGGACGGTCATGAACCGGGTCGTCCCCTGGCAGCGGCCGAGGGCGTCGAGCCCACGGGCGGTGGCCGCGGGGAACGCGCGGTGGAGCAGCCGGCCGCCGAAGCTGGGCGCCGGCGGGCGCGGCCGGTCGGCGGCGAGCTCGACGGTGGGCGCACCCTCCAGGCGCTCGCGCCAGAACGAAAGCTGGGCATCGAGGGCTTCGTCCCGGAGCCAGCTCCGCTGCCAGCGGGCGAAGTCCCGGTACTGGACCGGCAGAGGCGGCGGCACCGCCCCGTCCCGCCTACCGCTCTCCATGCGGTAGAACGTGGCGAGCTCCTCCTCGAACACCCCCATCGACCAGCCGTCGGAGACGATGTGATGGAGCACCAGGATCAGCCGGTGCTCGTCCTGACTCCGCCCCGGGCTCTGCCCCGGCTCCGGCCGGCCGAGCCGCAGCAGGGTCGCCCGCGCCAGGGGGCCGCGCTCGAGGTCGAACGGCCTCCTCGACTCCCGGGCCGCGAGCCGCGCCGCCTCGTCGCTCCGGCGCTCGGCCGGCAGGCCTCCGAGATCGACCACCGGCAGCGGCAGCCTCGCCCTGGCGGCGACCACCTGGCGGGGGCTCTCCTCACCTCCGTCGAAGGTTGTGCGGAGCGACTCCTGGCGCTCGGCCACCCGCAGCAGGGCGCGGCCGAGGGCGGCGGTGTCCAGGGTCCCGGTCAACCGGTAGATGGCGGGCAGGTTATAGGCCGGCGTCTCCGGCTGCCAGCGATCGAGGAAGAAGAGCCGCTCCTGGGCGAACGACAGCGGGGCCCCCCTCTTCGAGTCGAGTGTCGCGTGCGGCGTGGGCGGCTCCGCCTCGAGCGGCGGCAGGGTCGGCGCCCTGCCCCCTTCGACGGTGGTGGCCAGCACCTCCTCCACCGCGGCGGCCAGGCCGGCCACCGTCGGCGCCTCGAACACCCGGGCGAGCGGCAGCTCCACCGCCAGGGCGTCCCGCAGCCTGGCCACCACGCGGGCGGCGGCCAGGGAGTGGCCGCCGAGCCGGAAGAAGTCGTCGTGGAGGCCGATCGGCGCCTCGCCGCCCAGAACCTCCGCCCAGATGGCGGCGACCGCCCGCTCGGTCGGGCTCTCGGGCAGGGCGTCCGGCGCGCCGCCGCCCCGGCCCCAGGCGGGCTCGGGCAGCGCCCGGCGGTCGACCTTGCCGCTCGGCCCCAGGGGCAGCTCGGAGAGCACCACGATCTCCGCCGGCACCATGAAGACGGGCAGCCGCCCGGCGAGGTGCTCGCGGAGGATCTCGGCGTCGACCTCCGAGCCGGTTGCGGAGCCGGCGTCGGCGCCGACCACATAGGCCACCAGCGCCTTGCCGCCGGCCGGTGCCGGCCGCGCCACGACCACCGCCGCCGCCACCGCCGGGTGCCGGGCGAGGACGTCTTCCACCTCGCCGGGCTCGATGCGGAAGCCCCGCACCTTCACCTGGTGGTCGATCCTGCCGAGGAACTCGATCGTTCCGTCCGGGCGCCACCGCACCAGGTCGCCGGTGCGGTAGAGCCGCTCGCCCGCCGCCCCCGGCCCGTCACCGAACGGGTCGGGCACGAAGCGCTCCGCGGTGAGACCGGGGCGCCCCAGGTAGCCCTTGGCCAGGCCCGCGCCGCCGGTCACCAGCTCGCCGGCGACGCCGATCGGCAGCGGCCGGAGCGCGGCATCGACCACCCGCACCGACGTGTGGGGGATCGGCCGGCCGATCGGCACCGGCTCGCCCACCTGTTCCGGCCCCGCCATGCGGTGGCCGGTGGTCACCGAGCTGTTCTCGGTCGGGCCGTAGGCGTTGCCCAGGACCGCTCCCGGCAGGGCGGCGAGGACCCGCCGGCAGGCCTCGGCGGAGGCGGCGTCGCCGCCGGTGGCGAGCCAGCGGATCGACCCCAGCCGGTCGAGGTCGGAGGGCTGCCCGCCCGGGGACGACCCCTCGCCGGCGCCGTGCTGGGCGAGCTGGTGGAAGAGGCCGGTGGTGAGGAAGACGCTGGTCGCCCGCTCGGCCTCGATGCCCACCGCCAGCTCGCCGAGCGACGCCGGCCCCGCCGGCTGCACCCAGAGCCGGCCGCCGTTGACCAGGGCGCCCCAGATCTCGATGGTCGACGCGTCGAAGGAGATGGGCGCGAACTGGAGCACCGTCTCGTCCTGCCCGAAGCGCAGGTAGCCCGGGTCGCGCACCAGGCGAAGGACGCCCCGGTGGGGCACGAGCACCCCCTTCGGCCGGCCGGTCGAGCCGGAGGTGTACATAACGTAGCAGGTGTCGCCCGCGCCGGCGGGGATGGCGACGTCGAGCCGGTCCGCGGCGTGCCCCGCCGCCGGCCGGCCCATCTCTTCGAGCCGCACGACCCGGACCCGCTGCCGGTCGAGCGGCAGCCGCTCGTCGAGCCCGCCGGCCGTGACCAGGACCGAGACCCCCGAGTCCTCGAGCATGAAGGCCAGGCGCTCCCGCGGGTAGGCGCTGTCGAGGGGCAGGTAGGCGCCGCCCGCCTGGAGGATGCCGAGGATCGCCACCACCAGGTCCGCCGAGCGTTCGACCGCCAGGCCCACAGGTGTTCCCGGCGCGTGGCGGCCCGCCTCGCCGGGGCCCTGACCCAGGATCGGGACGAGCGTCCGGGCGAGGCGCTTGGCCCGCCGGTCGAGCTCGCCGTAGGTCAGGTGCTCCCCACCGCACACCTCGGCCACCGCGTCCGGCGTGCGGGCGGCCCAGGACTCGACCACCTCGTGGACCGTCAGCGCCGGCAGCTCGGGGAGCTCCAGGCTCGGGCGCCACGACCACTCGGCGAGGAGCTGGTGGCGCTCCGGCGCGGAGAGCAGCGGCAGCGTGCCGACCGGCCGGTCGGGCTCGGCGACCGCCGCCGTCAGCAGCCGTTCGAACGAGACCAGGAGGCGCTGGGCGGTGGTGGCGTCGAACAGGTCCGCCGAGTACTCGAGCCCCGCCCCCAGGGAGTCGACCGGGTCGGGCGCGCCGTCCGGCGCCGAGCCCATCCCCGGACCCAGGCTCAGCGTGAGGTCGAACTTGGCCGTCGCGGTGCCCGGCCGCTGGGCCGCCTCGACGAACAGGCCGGAGCCCTCGTCGGCGTCGGCACGGCGGCGTCCCTCGACGGTGAACATGACCTGGACCAGCGGGTTCCGGGAGCGGTCCCGCACCGGTGCGAGCGCTTCGACCAGGCGGTCGAATGGCAGCTCCTGGTGGGCGAACGCGGTCAGCGCGCGGCGGCGCATGCGCCCGAGGAGCTCCCGGAAGCCGGGGGCGCCGGCGAGGTCGGCCCGGAGCACCAGGGTGTTGACGAAGAACCCGATCAGCCGCTCGACCTCCGGCCGCTCCCGTCCGGCGACCGGGGTGCCC